>Ga0302319_10008605_pt1 | contig 19810 bp, 12 predicted proteins | sample Bog_T0_2_FD_203319 | JGI IMG/M metagenome (GOLD analysis project Ga0302319, IMG submission 203319) | Peat permafrost microbial communities from Stordalen Mire near Abisko, Sweden - Bog_T0_2 | ecosystem: Environmental > Terrestrial > Soil > Wetlands > Peat | place: Sweden: Abisko, Stordalen Mire... | reverse complement strand
CGAACCCATCGCGGAGCCGATTCCAATCCGTTCAACGGCACTTCGCCCCTGCAAAGACCCACCGATGACCACAGAACCGATCCGTGTGAGAAATGGCGGCTAGTGCTGAAGGAACAATCAGAATGGCAAACTTTCGCTCCGTTGCAAAAGAATCGCCGAACGATGCCAGTGCGGCAGGAGCAGCCAACTCTCGCCAATTCGGTGGTATATCGGCTGAAGTCAGGATCTTTCGGGATACAGTATCCGGGATATCGGAGGCTACTACCACCAAATCTTTTGGAGGATCGTCAGGCGGAATATGTACGAAATACTCCACCATTGCCAACGACAAATGCTCGGCGGTATATGCAATTCGGTTACCTGGGCTGGACCAGCGTCCACCGAACATATAGGAACCCGTTCCATCGAGCGGATTTGTTGAGTAGCGTTGTCGGAGGATCCGATAGACCCTTGTCAACTAACGCCACCGTAAGCGATTCGTCCGAGTACATTCTCAACAGCCCGCGCACCTAGTTCCGTGTCGATTAGCTCCAGAGGCACATGGTCCCCGAGGGCTCGATTGGGTCGCTTAAGCCATCGAGAGGCCACTCCTTCATCTCCGATGCACTGCTTTGCAAGAGCAACGATTCGTACCAGTCGGTATAACCGATCGGACTCATATCGCGCCAAGCGACCTGACTGCCTACGTCGCAGCAGGCTTCGTGCAGAAAGATCTAGTGCCGAAGATAACTGCTTGAGCGTCAGGCCCGTCGAGTTCATGACGGCGCCTACGACTTTTGCGGAAAGCCTTCTCGAATCGCTGTACGAAGATCAGCCGCATCCTTGAGAGAGCGCCCCAGCGCACTCTCCCCGCCCAATTCGTCGATTACTGCTTGAACTTCGTTTTCCATTCTGTCATCTAACGTAGTGCCAAATGGCGTGCATGTCAAGAAAGCTTTGCTTAGGATTGACAAAAGTAATCAAAAAGTATATATGAATGATATCGAATATTGATCCGTCACCAATTTTAGGCGGAAATGGAGAATGATCATGACAAAATCGAAACGTATTCTTTTTACGTTTGACCCCCGCAGTCAACACAATTTACGAAAATTCACTGATCTCGGCGGTTTTCCGTCGGCATCTGACGCCGTCAGGGATGCGTTGAGATTCGCGCGAGCAATTCAGGAGCAGGAGAGCCTGGGTTTTACTGAGGTTGTGGTCAGGAACCCTCAAACCAATCAAGAAAAGATGATAGTTTCGCCCTGGAGTGGCAGTCAGCAAATCAGCACCGACGACAAAAATGAGGAAGGTAACCCGCAAAGGAACATCAAGCAAAGCGAAGAAATACACGACTGAGAGGAGAGAGTATGCCCCCGCCCGTTTCACTTGAGAGTCCGTTCCACGTTCGCGGGCATATTACTCAAAATGACGCCGCTGCTTGGAAGGCCATGAAGTGGCATGATTCGCTACTGAGTGCCGTGCTTCAAGATCTCGAGCGTGAACCGCCTCCTTATACGCTGTTGCGAGGTCCCGCAATGAGCGGGAAAACAACCTTCGCGATGCAGTTTCGAGCTCGAATTGCTGCCGATCATCCCGAGATCTTCGCGGTTTATGTGCCTCTCGGCGCAACGGTCACTTCGCTTCCTCATCTTCTTCACCAGATTCACCAGGCGTTCGTGGAACGAGTTGGAGAACTGCTCGATTCTTCATTGGTACAAGACACGACCCTTGTTTTTTCAGAAGCACTTACGCATTGGGGAACACTTGACCTGGACGATCTGCATATAACTCTCAGAGAGCTGGTCCAATGGCTACCAGAGCAGTATCGCCGAGTCGTTCTGATTCTGGACGATTTCGACAGGATGCCGGACGGGATTCGGCTTGCCGCTGCTGAGACGCTTAGAACTATCTTTGCCGATCGATCCTCAGGCCCTCTGAAAGGTTTTTCCGTTCTACTACTCGGGCAGTCCTTGCTGCGGGGCCCACAAGCAGTCTCACCGCTTGCGAATGTTGTTAAGATTTACAGGTTGGGTGATTTCTCCAGGGATGATTTTAAAGCCTTTGTTGAGCGCTCTGGTGATGCGCTCGGCGGAGCCGTCTACCGCGAGGATGCGCTGGACTACCTCTTTCATAAAGCCAACGGCCAGATCGTCATGCTGCAGAGATTGCTCAAGACTGCAACCGCAGGAAGTCAAAGTGCAATCGAGATCGAAATAGCTGACGCGTATAGATCGGTTGTCGATTGCTTTGAACAGGGCGGAGGAGTCGTTGACCATATGGTCGATGTTGCCGCACTGAGCGAAGGAGCGCGAAGGGCGCTTGACGAGGTATTGAGAGGTACTCCGCTTCCATGCTGGGAATCCGAGCCGGGAATCGCTGAACTGGTTGATCTTGGCCTGGTCATTCCCGGGCCCACTCATCTCTGCATTTGCAGATCGCCTCTTATTCAGGAACTTCTCGTTACCCGCTACCATTTAGAACTCGGAACATTTGACCTGTCGCAGCAAGAATATACGATCGCGAGTATTCCGCCTATTGCTGTAGCGGTTGTTACCGATTCGCTCCTCTATGGAGTGGAGAGTCGACTCGCGGCCATTGCAAAAGACATGCTAGGTCAAGGTGCTGATTTGCTCACCCAAGCCATCGGCGTATTGATCGCGAGCAACTATGTCTTGAACCTTGATGAAGTTCAATTCTACTATGACCGGTATTTCGGTGTCTTATTTCCGGCCAAGATTGGACCCGAAGACGTTTTTCGCGCGATCGCGAAAATCCACATGGCTTGGAGTAAAGAAAATGCCTAGCGTGAACCTATCGTGCATCCTCGGCCTGCATATCGGTGTTTCATCGCGCCATGTCGCGATAATTGAACCATCAGGAAAGGTATTGTTCCGAAACTATATCGAAGGCTGCCAGCAAGAACGGAGTTTTAGCGAATACAAGAATCTGCTCAAAGATGCTTGTGAGGCAATTCAGTCTTTGGTCAAACAAGCCGAGTCGCAGGGAATCAAGCGGCAGGCCATTGTTGGAGGCGGAGTTGTTGTCCCAGGGTCGGTGGATCCAAGGCACGGCTTTGTCCGAAAATCTCCGAATCTGCGAGGGTTGTCCGATCGGCAGCTTGCACGAGACCTTGCCGACGCCTTGAAGGATACCTTTGGAAGGGCCATTCCGTTTTATGTTGAGAACGACGGTAATGGGGCTGCGCTCGCAGAAGCGCATTTTGGTGCCGGCCGCGGCGAGTCGGAATTCGTTGCCGTGATGCTATGCACCGGGCTAGGTGGCGGAGTATTCGTGGACGGAAAGCTGTACCGTGGGCACACATCCATGGCAGGAGAAATTGGGCATACTACGGTTCACCCCAATGGCCCGCTGTGCTCGTGTGGAAGCAAAGGTTGTCTTGAGACTCTCGCTTCAGGGCGAGCTTTAATGAAGGCTGCAAGGGATAGCACGTCTCCGTTGGCGGACAGAGAAAACCTTTGCTATGCGGATTTGGTGAAAGCTGCAGAAGAAAACGATGGGGAGATCGTTGAGATCTATCGGACAATGGGAGTATATCTCGGAATCGGATTGGCCAACGTCATTAATACGCTGAACCCCAGCAAAGTGGTTCTTACCGGACACCTGACTCGCGCTGAAAGGTTCTTTGTGCCCAGTGCAAGGGAAGAAATGAGGATGCGAGTCTTTGCGGCAATGGACTGTGAGTTGCTATTGTCGAATATCCAAACAGACTGGGAGGTGCTTGCAGGTCTAAGTACCTATCTGAATAATACGGAGCCGAATGCGTACCGTGTGTGAAAACGACCAGGGTGATCTGAGCGGCCTATCCTGTTCCGCCCAATTGGTCTTGGATTATGTCGTCCGATATCAAACCCATCGGGGAAACATACTCCCGGTCGACGACTTAGTTCGTTCTCTCCGTGGCGCGTATCCATTATTTCGCTATCTTTTGTCAGGTCCTGACGCATGTGACACTGCAGTTGAAGAACTCAGATCAAGCGGCTGGTTCGTCCAGCCGTTGCCAAGTTCAGCGCATTGGAGAGAACGATTGCGCCGCAACGCAGTGGAATGCATCAAATTCAGCGCGCTCGAGATTGTAGCCCGCATACCGCTGAGAGATCTCGGTCAAGTTGTGGATTCCATGAGCGATGACGACAATGTCGCTTCTCTCAATGAAGATTTGAGGTTCGTGAGAGCAACCCTGCTTGACGTAGCCGCTTCAATCTCAAAGCAGTTCTCGAAGGCTCTGCTGGAAGTGAACGGAGAGAAGGAGAAGCACAAGTTAATTGAGGACGTTGCGCTGATGGTGGAGATGAAGTCAAGAACTGTACAGCCGTTACATAATGGTTCGGTACTGCCTCTCGGTCGCTTCGAATCTATGGAGTTTGCACCGGGAGGTCATTTCGCATCTACGGTTGCGCTCTTCGATTGCCGAGGAGACCTCGACGAACATTTTAAAGCGGCTGCTGAGTTGGCGGATGGGCAAGGAAATTTTACCTTCTTGACGATGGGTGAGTCGGAGTCCGCGGTTACTCGATTGAAGAAACTGTGCAAGTCGAAATATGCGGTTCTGATCTGCGAAGATGATTTGAAACGCATTGCGCTGAGTCGAGACCGGATCGAAGCAATGCGGCAGGTCGTGTTCCCACAGATTCGACCGAGTACGCTTTCACCCTTTCGATTCAAGGGGCCAGTAACGGGAGACTCTTTCGTTGGCCGCAAAGCAGAGATGCACCGAGTTCTGAACAGTTCTACCGGGAATTTCGTGGTTCTCGGTGCACGCACGATCGGGAAGAGCTCTCTTCTTCTCACGATGCGCGATCGGTTGATTTCGGGGGTCGATAAGGGCCGCGCAATCCCCGTGTTTGTTGATGCCACGCAGAATCATCAGCTAAGGCACTTTCAACAAAACCTCATGCAGGCAATTCTGAGAATTGTGGCCCAGAACAGTATCGTGATTGATCGGATTGATCCCGGGGAGGATTTCTTCGAAGATCTTGCCGCAGGGCTAAGAGAGTCCGGACATCGTTATTTCTTCATGATTGACGAGGTCGACAACCTATTGGAAGACGCGAAAATCACCCGCTTCGAAGAATTTGTTAGGAGTGTTTCAAATAGCGGAACTGGAAGATTCGTAATTTCGGGATACAGGACGCTACGCGTACACACGGAAGATCGAGAATCGTTTTTCTTTAATCTTTTTGAACCCATTGTCCTGAACCCGCTCAGCAAGATGGATGCAAGCAATCTTGTACGAAAACAAATGGCTAGAATCAACGTTGGAATCGAAAGTGATCAGGTTGTCGAAAGGATTCTGGATCGTGGGTCTACCTTTGCCGCTTATTTGCAAGAAATGTGCCATCGCTTATTAGTTCAGCTTGACGAACCAGATCGAAGTCGAGTGATAAGTATTGCGGACGTCGACGCGGTATATGAGAGCGAGGGATTCACAAACCTTATAACGTCAGCCGTCACCGTGCATCAAGACAGACCTTTGGAGGTGCTTGAGCGCCTCATTCTCTATTGGGCTGCGGAGTGCCCGGCGGTGCAGTTCACAGAAGAAGAACTTCTCACGGCCTTGACGCGATACATTTATCAGTTGAGGATCACTGAGGTTCGGAACGCATTACAGTATCTGACGCTTACCTACCTGCTATCCGAGGCAAAAGGCCGATATTCCTATTACCTTCCTCATTTGCGCGAGAAACTGAGGCAGGGGCCGAAACTGGAAAACATGCTTCTCTGGTTGTCTCAGGAATATCGAAGCGCAATCTCCAAATAAGATGAGGTCGCCATGCGGGCATCCAAGCCGGCTCCATTGAGGAGCACCCCTTCGCGCATGACAATCTGCCGCGGATGCCCAATGCGCGCGGCGATTCGTACCTGATTGAAGTTGTGTTCGCGATCAGAGGACACCGGGCCGAGCCATGTTTCAAGGTAGCGTCTTTCACTGGGGGCTTTTCTCCAGTTTCATGGCTTTACCCGGTATCCATGTCACGATGGCTGACCAAACCGTCACAAAACACAGTCTTTGTGAGGTCGGATTTCGATCTCAGTCGGGGCACCGTGAGCGTGTTAAAGACTGTTGAACGAGGGAAGGGAAGTCGGCAATTCGAGGACATAACACGATGCGCCTCTCGAAGGTCCCTCGGTCACTGTCCGCGTATGAATAATAACGGCGATTGTCGTTCACTCTTGGAGCTCGCAATCTCAGAACAGGTTTTCGAGGTGGTTGCCTTAGAGTGTGGATATCTGTTCAAGTGGATTGCTGCTGAAATCTGTTGAGGCGATTCATTTCATCTCTGCTCCCTTGGAGGATAGTGACTCCTGTGTTGCAACCGTGCAGTAATCCTCGAAAACTGGGCTTCACTTCTCTGAGTGAAACCGCCAGGAGATTGAACCGCCCACCCACGACGCCATGCGTATGCCGACGCTTTGCTCGTTTGTTCCGCAGGCGAAGTCGCTCTGAGCGCCGGTCGGGCCAGATCCAGGTGCGCAATACGGAATTGCACCCAACCGCCAACCGGGATTGAACAATTCAGTAGTTTGGCCGGTGTAACCGCGAGCCAGCATTCCGTTCACGCCGAGGTCTAGATGGCTATTCAACAACGGGCGCACGACTGCCAGTCGCGTCTCGCCCACTGGAATTGCTTCGAATCCCCCCAAATCCAATTGCTTGTGACCGACGTATTCGTACTCTCCTCGGCCATGCAGGCCAAGAGGAAGCCGGTCAAGCGTTATCAAAGCATCGAAGATGGTACGCGGCGCCTCAGGTGTTATCTGCGCGGGAATCGGGGTGCCATCGATAGTCGCCCCAAGGAGGCGCGCGTCTGCCTTGGAAAGTACCGCTTGCAGTGTGCCAAAGCTGCTGAATTGATGGCGCACGCTCACAGCGAGAAACTTCAGCGTGCCAGGTCCCAATTCATCCGGGGTGCCGTTGTCGGGGTCGATCTTGCCGGTGGTTTGTGTGGTCGTCGTCCTTCCCACAGTGACTCGCACGTCGGTTGCGGAAAGTTCTTTTTCGAGTACCAGTTGCTCCGAGTGGGAGCGTTCGAAGGGAGAAGGTAGCCCTGTAGCGGCGGTTGTGCCACTGCTTGAGCCGGCCTGCGCTTGTGCTACGGAAATGCGCGGATCCTGTGTGAAAAAAGCCTGTCCAGTGCTGAACGAAGCTGAGGGCAGCCAGTCTGCGGCACCCGATCCTGGAGCCCAAGCGAGCGTGGCCTTGGGCGCCAGAATGGTCCTCCACTCATCGTACGAACGGGTGGTATTCAGTATGTCGGTGTTCTCCAACTCGATCGTGTCTGGCCGCAGTCCAGCATAGAAACGTAGATGCTTGCCGAAGTTCCCATGCAAGGCGACATAGGGAGCTATGTCGCGGACGGTCACGTTGCTCGATAACACTTTGACCAAGGGACCGTAGACCAGCGCATCATCGGAGAGATAGTGGTCCAAATTATCACGGTGAATATCGTCTTCATGGTAGTCTAGGCCGGCCATTGTCTGCAGACCCTGAGCTCTTAAGAAAGGCCCGAACGTGTGCGTCTCCCGCGCCTCTGCGCCTTCTACAGTCCGGAATTCGCTCTGCCGAATCAGCCCCTCGCCGAAGTTTGAATAGAGCGCCAGATTGTAGGTGCGAACAAACCCTGAGAAGGCGACCTCGTCGCTCGGGCTGAGCTTCCAAATGTCATCGAATGCCAGGATCGAAGAGTGCGTCTGGTCAAACTGACGTTGGTCGACGGTGTCCTCCAATTCAAGGCCATCTCCCAACGGAACCAGATTTCCCTCATACGACCTACCCCAGTATCCGAGATTGAAAAGCGTGATCTCGTGTTTGCCCGGATCGAAGACGCGTAGCGCATTCCATTTGAATTGCTTGCGGTGTTCCAGTCGCCGCATCAGGCCATTTCCGTAGTTGACTTCCAAGGCTAGCCATTCTTTTTTCGCGGGATTGTCAGGCGCAAATCCTGCCGCCAAATCTGCCTCGCGGTAGTCTCCCGTGAGGGTGAGGAATCGATTCAGTTGAGGGCGCAGGCCGTATGTAGCCGCCAGGTTTAATGCATGATTGCCTTCGAGTACATTGAAGGCGCCGCCATCGGTTGTTACATTGCCCAGCGCACCGGAGACATAAATATTTGGATCGGCGTAGCCATTCCCGTGCGCGTTTGCGGAGAGATTGTTCGTCACCAGGTAGCCGCCTACTGCGATGTACTGCGCAATGGGTTCCCCGTGATCGCCTGCCACGCCGGGCACAAAGTACTGCGGCGCCTTGATTCCACCGGACGCGGTTTCAATGGGTAGGCCCGGAATCGAGATTGGCGCTCCCGGCCGTCCTGGATTGGCGTCCAGTAACTCTTCCCTTACCAGCACTTTTTGTGATGGATCGGGCGAGGTGAGCGCAACATCGCTCAAGTCTGCCGTGACAACCACTTCTTCAGCAGCGGAAGAAATCCGCTCGAGCCGCAATTGGATATCCGCATTCGAGGCATTCAAATCCAGCTTGCGGGTTAATGGCGCAAACGGAGGAGCCTCAACGAGCAGAGTGAATTCCCCCCACGCGGGAAGTGTTTGCACAAATCTTCCGGCTCTTCCAGTTATGCACGTGAACCGCTGTCCTGAAGCGGCTTGGAACTCAATGTGTGCTCCCGCTAGCGGCAGGGCTTTTGGATCGAGCACTATTCCGGTGACGCGAGCAAGGGAGGATTCCGCCACCGCCGCACGGGCGCAGACCAGGATGAGTATCGCCAGGAATACGAGTCTCATATTTTTGCTAGCGCCCTCCATTATCGCTCACCTTGTAACTGTATATGCGTGACTGGTTCTGTTGGATGTGACGGTGGTTAGTCTTCGGAGTAGCTCATGCTTCGGCGTGCGCGTTTTCTCTCCGTCTCAGCAGGTACGCATAGGACTGCGATCTGGATTGCGAAATCTGGGGGCCTTCAATTTTTTGTCGCCCATGCAATCCAAGATCGAGACCGCCGCGTACTCAATGAAACGAGCGGCGAGTTCCTGGGTCCTCAGCAATCGGCTTCCACCTGGCCAAGGTCGTCCCGTTCCCCAACACAACAGAGCGAATTAGGAGAGCCCTATGTCAAAACTCAAGTCCGCAGTCGGACTCGCGTTGAGCCTTCTGCTAGCCTTTCCCCCTGGCGCATTTGCGTCCAGCCACAGGGAAGCGCCAATCACCGCCTTGGATCACGCAGCAGACATCACAGATTTCTATGCGTTTGTCAGCTACGATCATCCAGGGTTCGTTACGTTTATCCTGAATGTCGATCCGTTTCTGCAGCCGAGCAATGGGCCAAACTATTTTCCGTTCGATCCATCAATCGTGTATGAAATCAACGTCGACAACAGTCAGAATGCGCTGCCGGACGTAGTCTTCCAGTTCCGGTTTCAAACCCACATCCTCGATTCCGGGCTCCCCGTCGGTTTTGCGGGAGCCGGCAATGGAATCGACGCTCCGGCGAACTCACCCGCACCCGTCAAACCCGGCACGCCGATCGTGCCTCCCGCGATCACATCTCTCACTGGCGAAGGGGCTGCGGGCCTGAGTCTCCAACAGACCTTCGCCGTCAACATGAATAAGGGTGGCAACTCAATCGCTTTGACAAGCGGTAGCCCGCTCATCGCTGTTCCCAGCAACGCCGGTCCGCGCACCATGCCAAACTACGATGCGTTGGCGGCGCAAGGCGTATACGAATTGACAGGCCCTGGTGTTACCGGTGTCCGGGTTTGGGCCGGCACGGCAGCAGATCCCTTCTTCATCGATCTGGGGGCAACTTTCGATAGTCTCAACTACCGCGCCGGTTCTGGTGTTGAAGCTCTGACTCCTGAACAGGACGCCGACGATCAGTTGAATTCGGCTCCGAACTCGGTCGCCGGCTTCAACGTCAACACCATTGCGATCGAGGTCCCCATCACCCTACTAACCAGCGATGGGAAGGTCCATCCTGCCACCGATCCAAAAGCGACCATCGGCGCGTGGGCGGCAACCTACAGGTCACAGGTCACCGTTCGCGAACCCGCAACTCCTGTGCAGAACGTTGGCCTCCATGCCCAGGTTCAGCGCTTCGGCAATCCCTTGATCAACGAACTCGTCATCGGCACCGGCAGCAAGGACTACTGGAGCATGTCGCAGCCGGTGAATGACAGTCAGTTTGCCAATTTTGATCTTGACCCCCTCATCGCGAGAGTGTTCAACGCTGTGTATGGATTCAAGATTCCCACTCCTCCCAGAACCGATTTGCTTCCGCTCGTAACCTATGCCCCACCGATTGCCGCTGCAGGCACTCCGGCCGGGCCAATTGCAGATCTAATGCGGCTCAACACCGGTGTACCTGCTACGGCGAAGGCAAGTCGTAAGCGCCTGGGCCTGATTGCGGGCGACCCAGCCGGCTATCCCAATGGCCGTCGTCTTACCGACGATGTGGTGGATATTACGGAACGAGTGGCGATTGGCGGCGTCCTGGCCAAAGGCTTCGATGTCGCGCCGAACAACCTTCTTGGCGATGGCGTGAATGCCCCCGACGTTCCTCCGCAGGAGACGTTTCCGTATGTGCACTATGCCTACAGCGGACGCGACAGCCGTCATATCAGCCCCGGCGATCCTACGGGCTGCGGCGATCAACCGACGTCGTCAAGTTCGCAGAACTCCGACGCGCCGCCCGCAAACCAGGGAGGTCCTCAGCCCTGCCCAGTTAACTAAGCTCGGCAAATCCAGCTTCGTTGTCTGAGCATAACCCGGTTCTCTGCGCGGAGCCCATCTCTGCGTAGAGAACCCCCCAAAAAACCTCTGAAGAATGGAAGCATTATGAAATCACTCCACTTTGCCCTGGCCGTTTTTGGAACCATCCTCTCCACGACGGCGCTTACCCAGCAAGCAGCTTTACCGGTTGCCGCTCAGCAAGAGAGCCCCGCACAACAGCGAATCGCTGCTGCGCAGCGCCAGATCAAGGCTGATCCGAAAAAGGTGCAGGCCTACAACGAACTCGCGATCGGCTATCTGCGCCGAGCCCGCGAGACTGCCGACCTCAGCTACCTGAAGGATGCGGACGCCGCTCTTGCTGAGGGCTTGAAACTGGACGCGACGGACTTCCAGTTACAGAAGACTCAAGTGACGCTCATGTTGAGTCGTCATCAGTTCGCACAAGCACTAGAGCGGGCCACGGCTCTCCACCGTCACACGCCGGACGATGTGATGACCTATGGCTATCTTGCGGAGGCAAACATAGCCCTCGGCAACTATCAGGAAGCGGAAACGAATGCGCAGTGGATGATGAATATGCGGCCCAATAATACTCCGGCACTCCTGGTCGGAGCTTCGTTGCGGACGCTCTACGGGGACCCACACGGTGCGATTGACTTTCTGAGCCGGGCATATTCGCAGACCTCTCCAACCGAAGTGGAAGAACTCGCATGGATTGCCAACCAGATCGCTTCAATTCAGATTGATTCGGGCCAAAATGATGCGGCCGAGCAGACTCTGCAACAGGTCGAGCAGGTTTTCCCTCGCTATCCTTACACGCTGGAGAATCTGGCGCGCGTGCGCATGGGCCAGAATCGATCGAAGGATGCAATTCAACTGTGGATGCAAGCTACGGTCATCGATCACGATCCGCAAGTTCTCTATGAGTTGGCAAGAGCGCAGAAGACGGCAGGACTTCTCAGCGACGCTCGTGCCACATACGCCGAATTTGAAATGCTCGCGACCGCACCTGAAATGGCTACCGATACCTCAACACTCGATCTCATTTCAATGTATGCCGAAAGCTCTGCAACAGCACCGAAGGGGCTGGCGCTGGCGCAGCAGGAGACTCAAGCGCGCCAGGATGTGTGGACGCTGGACGCGTACGCCTGGGCGCTTTATGCCAACGCCAAATACCAGGACGCAGACGCCGCGGAACAAAAGGCAATCGCAGTTGGATTACAAAGTGCACGAATTTTTGATCACGCGGGCCATATTGCTCAGAAGCTCAACCACGGTGCGGACGCTGCGAAGTACTTCCGGCTTTCGGTCCAAGCCAACTCTTCATCTGAATATTCCGCGGACGCGCGCAAGTCGGGTGGCCTCGACCCGAGTGCAGATATCCTTAAGCAAAATGGATCACGGCTCGAATCTGCGGAGCCTGTATCCCAGCCCTCCGCACTTCCTCCATCCCCGTTAGTTACAACTCAACCGAATCACGTTGAAACATCCGTCAGTGTTGAACCGACGAGAGCAGCTCCGGTCTTTGCACCCGTACCTGTAGCTCTGCTTACGCCTCAGCCAACTGGCACAAGCCACCTCATCCGCACAGCGCAAGCTGCAGTAGCTCGCAATCCGAAGGACGCTCAAAGATATGCGGGATTGGGCGCTGCGTATTTTCAGCGCGCCAGGGAGACCGGCGACGTAAGCGACTATCAGCTTGCGGAAGAGTCGCTCAACAAGTCGCTCGATCTGGTTTCCGCGGACTTCTCCGCAGACGCCGCCCTGGCAACAATGGCAGAGGTATGCATGGGGGAGCATCGCTTTGTCGACGCGCTCGGTTATGCGCAGAAGGCCCTGGCTCTCGGCACCGGCGACGTCTCGCCCTTCGCTATTGTCGGCGATGCGTACGCGGACATGGGCGAGTATGACAAGGCTGCTGTCGCGTATGGCCGCCTGACACCTCGCGATATGACGCTTTCTCCGCGCGCAGCCTATGCGCGGGATAGCAGGCTCTCCTATCTCAAGTTCGTTGCCGGCGACACGCGCGCGGCCATCGACCTTATGAAGACCGCGGTCACGGAAGGAGTTGAGGCTCAGCTCCCAAGCGAGAATCTCGCCTGGTTGTACTACGAGTTGGGAGAATATGAGACGCAGGCCGGTGACGCCGCCTCCGCCGATGCGGTTTACCTTGCGGCACTCAACACCCATCCAGGCGACTATCGTGCTTTGGCCGCTTTAGCCCGGCTCAGGGCAAACAATGGTAGGTACGCGGAGGCGATTTCCCTCTATCAAAAGGCCATCGCCGTTGTGCCCATGCCTACCTTTGTCGCTGAGCTTGGGGATCTTTATGCAAAGTCCGGAAATCAGGCCGAGGCTCAGAAGCAGTACGCTCTGGTCGAGTACATCGGGTTGCTCGGGCACATCAATCAAGTGCTGCACAATCGCGATCTGGCGCTGTTCTATGCCGATCACGACATGAAGCTAGCCGAGTCGCTAGATCTTGCGCAGAAAGAACTTGAAGTCCGGCGTGATGTCTATACATGGGATGCGCTGGGGTGGGCTCTCTATAAGAATGGCAAAATCGCAGAAGCCGCCAAAGCAAGCGAGAAGGCCATGCAGTTCGGAACACGAGACTCGCTCATTTTATTTCACGCCGCAATGATCTCCGACCGCATGGGGCAGCCGGAACAGGCGCGCAACGAGCTGCGCGAATCGCTCCAGATCAACCCGCACTTCCATCTCATCTACGCAGGCGCGGCGCAACAGAAACTTCTCGCCCTCGACCCGCAATTCGCATTAAAGGGAGGTTCGAATGCTCAGATTCGCTAGAAGGTTAAGTACATTCTCCGCACTGCTTTTCCTGCTAGGCCTCTGTCGTTTGGCTTCCGCTCATCCAATGGGCAATTTCAGCGTCAACCACTACTCCAAAATCACCTTGGAAAGTGGCCGGCTCCGCGTGGATTACTTCATCGATCTGGCAGAAATCCCAACTTATCAGGAACTGCAGGAAGCGAACATTTCAGCAACTGCCGTCGACCCTAATTCCGCTGCGGTCATCGACTACATCGCGGCTCGAGGCGCGGAACTGGGACGCGGTCTGACTCTCGATGTGGAAGGTAAACCCACTCCCCTTCACCTCGTCTTCAGCGGAGTCATCTTTCCTCCGGGAGCCGGCGGCTTGCCCACCATGAAGATGGGCTTTGTATACGAAGCTGCCTATCCGCCGACCTTATCGAGTTCGGACCGGCAGCATGTCAGCCTTCAATACGCGGACAAGAACTACCCAGGTCACTCCGGATGGAAGGAGATCGTCGCGGTTGCTTCCGCCGGTTCATTGCTCCACAGTTCGGTCCCGGCGACAGATCGCAGCGGTGGACTCAGCAACTATCCAACTGATTTGCTGAGCAGCCCGCCACAGGACCTTGAAGCCTCTCTGGTAGCGGCACTACCGTCACTTCAGGCAAAGGTCTTGGATCTGGAGCCCGCTCAAATAGCGCATCCATCAGCGGCTTCATCTGCAGCGCGTCCGACCTTGCCGAAGCGGGCAGGAACTCAACCCGCCGCAGCGTCTCATGAATCTCCGCATCTAGTACTGGCAGCCTCGACAGCCGTACATCTCCAGGCCAATCGGCAGCAGACGCCGCGAAGCAGATTTACCGAGCTGATTCAGGCCGAGCATCTGAGCGCGTGGTTCCTGTTCACGGCGGCCCTCATTGCAATCGGCCTGGGAGGGCTTCACGCATTAGAGCCTGGTCACGGCAAAACTATTGTCGCCGCGTATCTCGTCGGCTCCAAAGGAACAGCGCGTCATGCGGTTCTCCTGGGAATCATCGTCACCGCATCGCATACCGCCGGCGTATTCGCTCTTGGAGCGATTACCCTCTACGCATCGCGCTACATTGTGCCAGAGCAACTCTACCCATGGCTCGCCGCCCTCTCCGGCATCACGATTGCGAGTCTAGGCATCTACATGCTCTTGCGCCGCCTCACCGGCACAGCCACCGATCACTCTCATGCCCCCGGCGCATCCCACGGCCATTGGATGTTTTGGAGACGTCCGGCCGCCGATCAGCTAGCAATCGCTCCCGTACAAGACACCGCGCGTCTCGCCCGATCTGTAAGCCTGACCCAACTCTTCACCCTGGGAATCACCGGCGGAATCATCCCATGCCCTGCCGCGTTGATCGTGCTGTTGAGCGCATTCGCGCTCCATAGAATCGGGTTGGGTTTCTTCCTGATTGTGACCTTCAGCGCCGGGCTTGCCGCTGTTCTAATTGGATTTGGCATGTTGGCGGTCTATGCGCGCCGCTTCGTAACCCGCCTTCAGATAGACGGCCCACTAACCACGCGCTGGCTCCCCGCGGCGTCCGCCGCTTTCATCTCAGTCCTTGGCCTCATACTTACAATTCAAGCCCTGTCCTCTGTGCACCTCGGCACACATCTGATTTCCAAAGAGCAGCTCGGTACCGTCTTATTCGTTACGGGTCTGGGCTTGATCCTCGGCATCAAGCATTCCACGGATGCCGATCATGTTGTCGCGGTTTCAACCATCGTCAGCAAGCAAAGGAGTATCCGCAATGCGGCCTTCATCGGTTCCGTCTGGGGATTGGGTCACACCATCACAATCTTTGTCGTTGGCTCATTGATCATCCTCTTCGGGGTAGAGATCCCACCTCGTTTAGGTTTATCCATGGAGTTCAGCGTGGCCGTAATGCTGATTCTGCTCGGTGTTCTGAACCTTACCGGCATCATGCAGAAGATGACCAGCTACTTGACTCCGTTGATTGGGGAGCAAACGATCTCATCCAATCCGGCGCAGGGGAACAACACCAAATTGAAAATGGAAAAGTGGCTCGACAGTTCGATTGGCCGCTTCGGTCTCTATCAATGCTTGAGACCTCTCATCATCGGCCTTGTGCATGGACTTGCCGGGTCCGCAGCCGTCGCGTTACTGGTCCTGTCCACGATTCACAACCCAGTCTGGGCAACGGTTTATCTGCTCATCTTCGGTGCTGGAACCACAATTGGCATGATGTGCATGACGGCTGCAATAGCGCTTCCATTCGCATTTGCCGGGCATCGCTTTACGAACCTCAGCCGCTACTTCGGAGTCGCGTCGGGAATGGTAAGCCTTTGCTTCGGGACTTTCTTGGTCTACCAGATTGGCTTTCTGGGTGGTCTCTTTACCAGTCACCCCCAGTGGACCCCCAGATAGCCATGTCGTAATTCGCTCAGTTCTGATCTCATCGTACCTCGCCTTTCGCTCCATCTCCAAGAAAACCAAACCTATCGAATGGCCGAGTGTGCTAATCGTGTTCTGTTTTCTTCTTGGGAGGAAATATGGCTCTCAAAGCGGGTCAGATCCTCTGCCGAGGCTCCGAGATGTGAAAAGGTCAGGATGGCTTTGCTTGCCATTGAACTTCTCGCCGCCCACTAGAACTCAGGGTTTTGCGTTGACGAGAGTATTTATCGTTGAACGGGAGGTGTGATCGTCCGTTCCTCAATTCCTAATGAACCGTTCAATACTCATTACCTTCGCCCAGGATTGACTTACCTGCGCCAACTCTTCCCGGCTTTTCTTAATAGATTCAGCAATTTGCTCGTGATCTCTTTCCCAGTCGATCTCCCGAGACCGCGTGGTGTGGGATCTCGCCAAACGGGGATGATCGGCGAAGGCTCAGTGCAATCAGGCAATGGAACCATTTGAGCGGTCCTACCGTCTTCGCAGTTGTTCCCGGTTTTAAACACGGATTATCCGTTTGACAAACGCGCATTTCTAAGCGATGTTGAAGTGAGCGGGCCTCAGACTCCCAGGCCCACTTATTAAACAAACATTACAAACCGGAAAGAGTATCGAAAATGCGATTTGCTGCATTCAGAGACGGGGATCAGGAGGGCCTGGCGATTGTGAGCCCGAATGGACAAATTCACGGGCTTCAGCAAGGGGCAGAAGGCTATCCCGGTAGTCTGGATCATCTCGTGCAACTTGGCCGCGACGCGCTGCATGGAGCGGCAGCGGCGCTCGCCAACGGACCGCAAATCGACCTCGAACAGACGATCTTGCTGCCACCATTGTCGGCTCCGGGAAAGATTATCTGCGTGGGGCTCAACTACGTCGATCACTCGGTCGAGAGCGGCTTCACCGTGCCTGACTATCCCACCCTCTTTACGCGGTTTACTTCCAGCATTGTCGGCTGTGGCGCCGCGATCGTCCGGCCAAGCGTTTCCGCGCAACTTGACTATGAGGGTGAAATGGTCGCGATCATCGGAGTCGGCGGAAGGCACATTTGCGAGGATGATGCTCTTGATCATGTACTCGGATACTCCATTTTCAATGATGCTTCAGTTCGCGATTATCAAAGGAAGTCGCCGCAATGGACGATTGGGAAAAACTTCGACGGGACGGGCGCATTCGGCCCATACCTGGTCACTGCAGATGAGCTTCCGCCAGGTGCCAACGGGCTACACATCCAGACCCGATTGAATGGCGTTGTAGTCCAGGACGCATCTACAAGCGATATGGTGTTCAGGGTGGCACGGCTGGTCTCAATCCTGAGCGAAGCCGTTACCCTTTCACCTGGCGACATCATTGTGAGCGGCACGCCGGCCGGCGTTGGTATGGCGCGGAATCCGCCGTTGTTCATGAAGCATGGCGATGTGTGCGAGGTTGAAATCGAAGGAATTGGAGTGTTGCGCAATCCGATCAAGGACGAAGTGGTGGTTGCAACAAACGAAAACGGCGCCGCTCGATAACCAATCAATTCGTTAAAGGAAGTTATGCCGGTGAAGGAGACACAGCCGATCGCAAGACAAGCCGGTGAGAGCCGTCTTCGTCGCGATGCGCTTAATGCAAGCAACATTGTGTCGTCTACTCTTGCCAGTATCGCCCCCGCGATGAGCTTCTTCTTTGGCTTCGCTGTGATTGTTCAAGGGGCAGGGCTGGCGGCTCCGTTGACCATTCTTACCGCAATGGTTGTGATTCTTTTTCTCACCAATACGATTGCGGAGTTCTCGCATTTCACCCCATCGACGGGGTCCTTCGTTACGTTTACCGGAAAGGCGTTCGGGCCTTCAGTTGGTGCAGCGGTCTCGGTCTTCATTACATTCGGATACATCGTTGCCGCGTCGACTGTGGTCTCCATTGCCGGTTCCTGGATCGCTGAAACACTGGAACTCTTCTTCGGCATCTCGATTCACTGGGCCATTCTGACAGTGCTGATATCGGCCGGGACCGGCTGGTTGGTTACGCGAGGCGTTGCGCTCTCGACGCTCTGGTCGGGAATATTCTGCTATTTTGAGGTTGGGTTGTTGATCTTGGGCAGCATCCTGATGCTTGTTGCCCATCCCAAATTCGTCACTCTTGCGCCATTCAAGTTTTCAAACCTGACTGGCGGTCTGTCAGGGCTTGGTGCAGGGTTTCCACTCGCTGTTTATCTATTCATCGGATGGGAGAATTCTGCATCACTGGCAGAGGAGACAGAGAATCCTCGACGCGATATCCCACGTGCTTTGCTCACCTGCACGCTAGCCATCGGCATCTTTTACACATTCCTTGCCTACGCAACAGCGGTTGGATTCAAAATGAATGCGCAAACCCTTGGCGCTTCGCGGCTACCCTTCATCGATGGACTGAAAGCCTCTGCACCCTCTCTCATAGTGGTGGCGTACGTTGCCGGCGTCACCAGCATCCTCGGATCGTTCATTGGCCTGGTCAACTCCCAGGCGCGCATTTTGTTCAACTCGGGTCGCGAAGGCCTATTGCCACAGTTCCTTGGAAAGATTCATCCGCGGCACCAGACGCCGCACTGTGCTCTTTGGGTGTTCCTCAGCATCGCCGTTGCCCTCGTCCTTGGCTTTGGGCTGTTCGGCGGCGTGGCGCCAATGGACTACTTCGGTCTTGCCGGCACCCTTGGTACCATCCCCATCATTCTTATTTACATGCTCACAAATCTCGCTCTACCCGTCTACGTTTTTCGCTATCATCGCAGCGAACTCAGCATCCTTCGACATGCGCTGGTGCCGACTCTTGGCACACTCATTATGCTGATTCCCTTGTGGGGACTCGTGCAGCGCGTCCAGCCGCGGCCATTCGATATCTTCCCCTGGATCACGCTAGGTGCTCTCGTTGTATCGGTTGTGTATGGCATTTTAATCGCCCGCGTTTCGCCCGACCTGGCAGCTCGTATCGGCGTTTATATAGCTGATCAGTAATGGCAACTTTAGTCATGTTCAATTAGCAAGGAGTCAAGTTTATGAACCCCATTCTCTTCCGTGGCGCCAACGTCTGGGACGGCAGCGGTGCTCCCGCTTTTCTTGCTGACGTGCTCGTCGAGGGATCTAGAATTAAGTCGATCGCGCGGGCATCGGAACACCTGGCAACTGACGGAGCATATGTGATTAAGGCACGGGGGCGCACGCTGATGCCCGGCCTCATCGAAGGACATGCGCATATCTCCTTCGGTGGCGCGGTGAATGATTCTGATCTCGGCAACATCCCTCCTGAGGAGCATATGCTCCTCACTGTTCGCAACGCGAAGACGCTGCTGGACCACGGCTTTACCAGCGCTTACAGTGCCGCCACTTCGAAGCTGCGGCTCGATGTTGTCATCCGCAATGCAGTAAATGCTGGACAGTTTCCAGGGCCGCGCATCCGTGCGGCAAGCCCGGAGATCACGGTCACGGGAGGTCTGGGCGACGAGCGTAAAGCGCATATGTATTACGAGAGCTTCGGCATGATTGCAGACGGCCCAGAGGAGATAAGGAAGGTTGTTCGCCTGTGTTGCCGCGAAGGCGTTGACAACATCAAGGTGAATATTTCTGGGGACGACTTGAGTCCCGCCGCTCATGGCGGCCTGACCGTGATGCGCGATGACGAAGTGAAAATGGCGGTCAGCGTTGCCCGCGACTTTGGAAAGAAGGTTAACTGCCATGCGCGGGCGGCGGAGTCGGTGAAAAAGGCGGTTCGCTGCGGCATCGATGTGATCTATCATTGCGAATCCGCGGATGAGGAAGCGATCGATATGCTGGAATCCGTGAAGGACCGAATCTTTGTCGGCCCAGCGATCGGCATCATCTACAGCACTCTGTACGAGGGTGAACAATTCGGATTTCACCGCGATTCCGAAATCGGCCGCCAGATGCAAC
>Ga0302319_10008604_pt1 | contig 19813 bp, 17 predicted proteins | sample Bog_T0_2_FD_203319 | JGI IMG/M metagenome (GOLD analysis project Ga0302319, IMG submission 203319) | Peat permafrost microbial communities from Stordalen Mire near Abisko, Sweden - Bog_T0_2 | ecosystem: Environmental > Terrestrial > Soil > Wetlands > Peat | place: Sweden: Abisko, Stordalen Mire... | reverse complement strand
TGCGTTTGCCGGTTCGCTGGCTTGCGAGTCGCCGCCTTCGCGTACCACGGTGATTGCCGCTTCGAATATCTGTTTAGAATCTGAGGAGTTAGTGTTGGAGTGCATGAACATCATTAGACCGTAGGAGCCGCCCGTTGCCGATACGGTTTAATCCCTAGAACCATTACGAAAGTTCTGTAGCTCCTTTAATTACTGAAAGAATCTTATTCGGAGAGCAATTCTGCTAAGACCGTTCTCGCACTCAGGGCCCAGCATGCGTCCGCACGCCGGCGAAACCCGATTTAGAGAGTTTAAGGACTCAGGAATTTCCCGAAGCAGGCCAACACTTCACAGATGGCTGACCCAGGAAGCTTTGCGAATAAGTCGATCTTGGGATTCGTAACGAAATCTTGTATCGCTTGAGATCGGCTCGAAACGTCGCGACACTCTTATTCCAAGCCGAGGCATGGGGCGCGCTTCGTTCTCCGGCCCGTATCCTTATGGGAAACTCGGGCGAGACGTGCTTCGGATCGCGGCTGAAGCTAAGGATGTCCCACTGCGCAACGCGAAGATGGTCAAGCAGCATCCACCGCGGCTACCATTAGCTATGTCCGCAGTCAGACAACGCCGGTTCGGATTGGCTCGTGCACTCTCCAAGCTAGGCTACTGCTCTCGCTCGCGGGCGGCTTCCTTGATTCGCACGGGACGAGTAAGGCTGAACGGGAAGATCCGACGTGATCCCGAGACCCCCACAAATCCCGAACGAGACATCTTCGAAGTGGACGGCAAGCTCGTCGCCCAGTCCGAGAAAATCTACCTCATCGTGAATAAGCCGCCCGGTTTCGTCACCACAGCGAGTGACGAAAAGGGTCGCAAAACGGTCTACGATCTGCTGGACAAAACTCTACCGTGGCTCGGCCCAGTGGGACGACTCGATCAAGCCAGCGAAGGATTGCTCCTTTTCACTAACGATCCGGAGTGGTCAGCGGCGCTGCTTGCACCCGCATCGCATGTAACCAAGACTTATCACGTGCAAATTGAGGGCATGATCCATGACTCTCAAGTCTCAAGCCTCACAAGAGGCGTCAATAACGACGCCGGGCTGATGAAAGTATTGCGCGCGGAAGTGCTTCGTCGCGGGTCCCGCAATACCTGGCTGGAGATCACGTTAGATGAAGGCAAGAATCGGCAGATTCGCCGCATGATGAACACCCTCGGCTTCGAAGTTTTGCGGCTGATTCGCGTTAGCATCGGCCCTGTGGTTTTAGGAACGCTGGCGAAGGGCGCGTGCCGCCCGCTAACGAAAGATGAAAAAGCTCAACTAGACCGGGCAATGCGAGAGCGATGCGATAAAGAGATTTGAGCGTTAGATCGAGTTTATCCGACTTCCACCAGACCATAGGATTTCGGCCACTTCGCCCGCATGTGGCGCAGGGCGCGATCGATTTCCGCTTGTGAAACTTCATTGTTGGGTCCGGCGAGCACAGCCGCGGCTTCGCGCTTCGCAAGTTCCAAGAGATCTCGATCGCGCATGATGTTTGCGACTTGAAAGCTAGGCAATCCAGCCTGCCGAGTGCCGAAAAATTCCCCGGGGCCGCGCAACTCGAGATCGAGTTCCGCAATTTCGAATCCATCGCAGGTGCGCACCATAGCATCGAGCCGGCGCTCGCCATCTTCCGAAATCTTCCCGCCCGTCATCAACACGCAATACGACTTCGCCGCTCCGCGACCGATACGCCCACGAAGCTGATGCAGTTGCGCCAGGCCAAAACGCTCCGCATGTTCAATGACCATCACGGTCGCATTCGGCACATCCACGCCCACCTCAATCACCGTCGTCGCCACAAGAACCTGTAATTCGCCCTTCTGGAACATACGCATGACTTGTTCCTTGAGTTCGGAGTCCATGCGGCCGTGCAGCAACCCAACTTTCAGCCCGGAAAACGTTCGGTCACTGAGCTGGCGATACATCTTCATTGCAGCCTTAAGCTCCGACTCCTCATTATCTTCAATGACCGGATAAACAATGTACGCTTGATGGCCCTCCACAACCTGCTTGCGGACGAACTCCCAAACTTTGTCGCCCTCATCGTCGGTGATTCGCCGCGTGATGATAGGCGTGCGCCCTGGCGGAAGTTCATCAATCACGCTGAGATCAAGATCGCCGTACAGCGTGAGCGCGAGGGTTCGCGGAATCGGAGTCGCCGTCATCACCAGCACATCGGGCTCCGCCACAGTCTGGGTCGGTGTCCCCGTCTTGCTCATCAGCTTGAAGCGTTGCAGCACTCCAAAGCGATGTTGTTCGTCGACAATCACCAGGCCCAGCTTGGCAAATTCTACTTTCTGTTCGATGAGCGCATGAGTACCGATCACCAGTTGCGCCCCGCCTTGCGAAATATGGCGGCGAATTTCGCGCTTGCGATCTTGCTCCAGCGAGCCCGTAAGAAGAACAATGCGATAGCCCGCCGCCTCCAGAATTCGCCGTGCGGAAAAATAATGCTGCTGCGCCAGAATCTCCGTCGGAGCCATGAGCGCGACCTGGCAGTCGTTTTCCATAGCAATAATCGCCGCCTCGAAGGCAACGATGGTCTTGCCTGAGCCCACATCCCCTTGCAGCAATCGCCGCATCGGACTCGCCTTGGCCATGTCCGCAGCAATCTCTTTGAGAACTTTTTTCTGTGCGGCTGTGGGATGAAACGGCAGAATTTTCTTGATCGCGGACCGCGCCGCATCGTTAAGCTGAAATGCGATTCCAGTCTGCGCCCGCTGCTCGCGCCGTTTCAACTCCAGCCCCAGTTCGATGAAAAACAGTTCTTCAAAGATCAAGCGGATGTGCGACGGCGTTCGAAACGACTGCAAGTCCTGAAAACTTTCTCCCGCCTCGGGCCAATGCACTTTTTGCATAGCCTCGCGCGACGGAATCAGCGACAGCCGCTGCCGCACAATCGCTGGGATGGGGTCATCCTGATCCGGCGGAAGACTTTGCAAAGCGGCGTGAACCACGCGCCGAAACCAGCGCGAGGTAAGCCGTCCCGCGCCTGCCGACTCGTAGATGGGAACGATGCGTCCCACTTCGAGGCTCGCGTTTAGGTTGGCGCCAGCTTCCTCCGGCTCGCCATCTTCCGACAACACTTCGACCTGCGGCTGCATTAATTGCAGCTCGCCATTGCGCCCCGCCTCGACCTTGCCATAAAGTGCGAGCATCTGCCCCGGTTGGAAGCGGTCTTTCATATACGTGGCGTTGAACCAGATGCATTTCAGGCGGGCTCGCCCCTGGCCGGCGGTCATTTCGAAAATCGGCATGCGGCGGGTACGGAACAGCGCGGACGTTCTCACCTCCGCAATCACCGTCGCCATCTCGCCCGGCCGCAGTTCCGCGATGCCGCGCGGATTCAGGCGATCTTCGTAGCGGAAGGGAAGGTAATGCAGCAGATCATCGACCGTGCGGATATCCTTCGCCGCCAGTACCTCGGCCAGTTTGGGGCCAATTCCTTTCAAATACTGCACTGGGGTGCCAAGTTCAAGCATCTCCAGCGATGGTAGCAGGCAGCAGTCACGACCGGGCGTTAGGTAGCGACCGCGACTGGATGGTCGCCCACAAAAGCTGTTCTTTGGCTTGTGTGGGAGGTTTGGGTGGGACATTTTGAACGGCGATCAGCTGCGCCCAGTCGCCGCCGACTAATAACCGTGGGAGCGGATTCCTTTAATCTCTGAAGTTATGGTTCAACTTCTCGCAAAGAACGCGAGAAATGGGGCAACCCTCGGAGTTTCTGTTGTGCCGGCGTTACTCCCCAGCAGAGCAATTGAAGACAGTTTTCGCCACGCAGGTGGGATATGTTCGGCGTGAGGACGCTGGTCCAATGAGTTCAACCCCTACGGGCTTCTTTTCATTTGTGGGCGGCCTAAGTCGTTTTGGAGTCAAAGCGCTGGCGTCGGCGGTGATGCCGCCTTATGAGTGGCAATTCTTCCTGAGAGAGATGGAGGATGTTGGCTGGCGCTCGCTGCCGCTGATTGCCGCGGCTGGCCTTGCTCTTGGGGTGGTCACGGCGCTGCATACCCGTGGGACCCTGGTCAATTTCGGCGCGGAGGCCTTGATACCGTCGTTGCAATCGGCGTCATTTTTTAACGAACTGGGGCCACTGGTGACGGGCCTGCTCATCTCCGGACGTGTGGGCGCGGGCATCGGCGCGGAACTTTCGAACATGCGGGGCACGGAACAGATCGACGCCATCGAAGCCATGTCTGCCGATTCGTTTAAGAGCCTGGTGGTCACGCGGGTTGTGGCCTGCATCGTGGTGCTGCCCATGCTGACGGTGTTTATGGACTTCACTGGATTGCTGGGCGGCTTCTTCTCCGAGCACATGGCTTCCGGCATTTCGCTGCAGCTCTACATCCACCGCGCTTTCAACACCGTAGGTTGGGTGAACTTCATTGCTCCCACGCTGAAAACCACCGTTTTTGGGTTCATAATCGGGGCGGTTTCGTGCTACTACGGCTACACCATTGACGAGGGATCTGCGGGCGTGCGCCGCGCGGCCACCAGCAGTGTAGTGATGTCTTCGTTATTGGTGATCATTTCCGACGTTTTCTTGGTCAAGCTCATTTTCTTCTTCTTTCCGGGAAAAGCCCTGTGAGCGAAGCGCTTGCCGTCGAATTCAAGAACGTCTCCAAATCGTTTGGCGATAGGAAAGTGTTGCAGGACGTTTCGTTTCAAATCGAAGACGGGAAGGCGTTGTGCATTCTCGGCCGCAGCGGCACCGGAAAGAGCGTCACGCTGAAGCTGATGATCCGGTTGCTAAGGCCAGACAGCGGAAGCATCAGCATTGAAACCGAAGATATCGATCACCTTCCGGAAAAAGATTTATCGCGAGTGCGGCGCAAGATTGGCTTCCTTTTTCAAAGCGCAGCCTTATTTGATTCATTAACGGTGGCGAACAACCTGGCGGTGCCACTGCACCATTTCGAGAAGGCGATGTCTCCTGAGGATGTTCAACATACCGTGGAGGAATTGCTGGCCCAGGTGGGGCTGGAGAAAGACAAAGACAAGCTTCCCGGCGAGCTTTCCGGGGGCATGCGCAAAAGGGTCGGTTTGGCCAGGGCACTGATTCTCAAGCCGACGCTATTGCTGGTCGATGAGCCCAGCAGCGGGCTCGACCCCATCACAGCCGGCGAGATCGATGCTCTGCTGCTCAAAGTAAAGCAAGAGCGCCATACCACCCTGGTGATTGTTACGCACGACGTTCGCGAAGCCCACAAACTCGCCGACACACTGGCGGTGCTCGACCAGGGCAGCTTGGTCGGATACGGCACGCTCGAAGAACTGAAACGCAGCGAGAACGAAGTCGTGAAACAACTTGTTTCGGAGCCCTAACCATGAAAACTAATCTCGCCGCCACCGGAGTCTTCGTTATCTCGGCCCTGCTGCTCTTCGGCGCCGGCTTGTTTCTCATCGGAGATCGTCAAAACGCATTCAGCCATCACCACGATTTCTACACGGAGATGTCCAACGTCAACGGCTTGGCGCCGGGATCCAAGGTTCGGGTCTCCGGCTTTGACGCGGGTGAAGTCACTAGCCTCCAGATTCCCGATCGTCCCTCCGGCAAGTTCAGGATTAAGCTGCATGTGGACAAGAAACTCAACAACCTGATCCGGGAAGACTCATTGGTCACGGTGGAGTCCAATGGATTGGTCGGCGATAAGTTCCTGCTGATCCACGATGGAACCGACGAGTCGCCGGAGGCGAAAAGCGGCGACACACTTCCCAGTAAGGAACAGATCGAGATCTCGGCCATGCTGGAGAAAGCGAGCGGAGTTATGGACCAGGCCAGCGCAACCATCGATGATGTGCACATCAAATTAGGGCTCGCGTTGGACAATGCGAATCGTATTCTTGTCGATGCCCGGGGCGGCAAGGGCACTGTCGGCATGCTGCTCAACGACGAGGTCACCGCTGCCCAGGTGAAGCAGGTCGTCACGAACGCGGATCAGGCGAGTGCAAATCTGAACCAGGCATCCGTCCAGGCCAAGCAGGTCGTGGCCAACGCGGAGCAGGCATCCGTACAGGTAAAACAGATCGTCGCGGACGTGCAATCGCGCAATCTACCCGCCAAGATGGACGATACTCTGATCAACCTCCGCCAATCGTCGGCGCAGGTGAACGATACACTCACTGAGGCGCTTGGCCCGGACCGCTCCGGCACGGATGCAGGCGGCAACATTCGCGAGACGCTGTCCAATGTTAACCTTGCCACTGCCAATCTTGCCGACGATACCGAAGCCCTCAAACACGAATTTTTCTTCCGCGGATTTTTCAAAAAGAGAGGCTTCTACAGCCTTCAGGGCCTGACCCCCGAAGAGTACAGAAGCAACGCGTTCTTCGATAAGAACAGCAATTACCGAGCGTGGCTGAATGGCGATGACTTTGCCAGGGACGCCAATGGCACTGAAATTCTTTCGCCGACTGGACGGCTGATGATTGCCCAGGTTCTCGGCAACTTGGACGATTCCGCGATCAATCAGCCCATGGTGATTGAAGGGTACTCGACGCAGAGTTCGCCGGTGGACCAGCTCGTTCTTTCCAGGGCGCACATGCTTTTGGTGGCGCATTATCTCGAACTTCACTTTCATTTGAGTTCGAAGAATATCGGCGTAATGCCGCTCAACGCGACTCCGCCGCCCTTGGCAGGCAAGTCCAATTGGGATGGCGCTTGCATCGTGATTCTGGCGGGAAAGGACCAAGCCAAGCGACTGGATGCAAAGCACAACCAGCAACCACACAGTGGGACGGCGGAGCCCATCGCCACCTCGGCGCTGCGACCCAGGTAGGAATGAGGCATTCCCAGGGCTGTAATGGGGTTTCCAGGCAGGGTGCGATGTCCGCGTTTGAGCGCCTTTCCCCACACGTACAGCAACTTCCGTACCGTCTCTGGTACTTTAGTTACAGTTCTCTGAGCTTGACATTACCCGCTCTGCGTTTCCTACCATTAGTTGACATCCGCAATACCATAACCACAATATATAGACTCCGCTTGCAACTGCTATTTGGTTACTTTCCAGAAAAACCCTAAAAAACCCAGCAAAACGCGAAAAGACGCCGGAGGCTTCCTAATCCTCACGCTGATATATGCTCGGCTCACTGAGTTCCCCAACAAGCAGTTTCAAGAGGGGAATGCAGGGAGATTATGGCCGACTCACGGGAAGTGATGAATATCCGCCAGGCGTCGCAATATCTGGGCGTGAGTCCCGACACGTTGTACAAGTACGTGGGCGAGGAAAAGATTCCGGCGTTCAAGTTGGGCAATCGCTGGCGCTTCAAGAAATCGAAGCTTGACCAGTGGATGGAAGAGAAGTCGAGCCAAAGCGAAACTCACGGCGGCAAAGCGAAGGCAGCGGCGAAAGCCGCAGGGAAATAAGTAGTAACGTGCGGGCAGTTTGTGCCGCACGAGACAACGAGCAAAAGGTGGGCACATGTTTGGATTAGGGTCGAAATCGATTGTGGGTCTGGATGTGGGATCGTCGAGCATCAAGGCGGTCGAACTGAAAAGGACGCGCGCCGGCATCGAGGTTACGCATCTTGGGCTGGAACCGCTCGCTCCCGATATCGTCGTCGATTCCATGATCGTGGATTCGGGTACCGTGTCCAGCGCGATCTCGAAACTGTTCACCGACACTTTGATCAAGACCAAGCAGGTGGCGACTGCGGTGAGCGGACACTCGGTCATCGTGAAGAAGATCTCGTTGCCCTCGATGTCCGATCAGGAATTGGCCGAGACGATTCAGAAGGAAGCGGCGCAGCACATTCCCTTCGACCTGGCTGACGTGAATCTCGATTACCAGATCATGTCGGAGGAAGCGGGCAGCCCGCAGATGGACGTGCTGCTAGTGGCCGTGAAGAAGGACAAGATTCTGAACTACACCAACGTACTCTCGATGTCCGGGAAGACTCCGGCTATTGTGGACATCGACTCGCTGGCGCTGCAGAACTGCTACGAGTACAACTACGAACCCGCACCGGGGCAGGTCGTGGCGCTGCTGAACCTGGGTGCGAGCGTGATGAATATCAACATCGTGAAGGGGACGACGCCGCTGTTTCCGCGCGACGTGAGCGTGGGCGGACATCAGTACACCGACTCGCTGCAAAAGGAATTGGATTTAAGCTTCGACGATGCCGAATCGCTGAAGCTGGGCAACAAAGTGGGCACAGTCAGCGAGGACGCGAAGACGCCGATTCTGCAGCAAGTGACCGAAATCATTGTGCTGGAAATCCAGAAGACGTTCGACTTTTTCCGGGCCAGTGCGGCGGGCGAGCATATCGAGAAGATTTATGTCGCGGGTGGGAGCTCGAAGGTTCCGGGGCTGATCGAGGCATTGCGGCAGGAGTTTTCGCTGCCGGTCGAGATTCTGAATCCGTTTCAAAAGATTACTCCGCCGGCGTCCGGACGGGGCGCGGAACTGATCGAGCAGAATGCGGGCCAACTGGCGGTTGCGGTGGGGTTGGCTTTGAGGAGTTTTGAAAACCTATGATCAAAATCAATCTGCTGGGTAATACAAAACGCAGGGGTAAGGGCGGAGCGGCAAGCTCGGCCGTCACTATGGAAGTGGGTGACGTCGGTTCCCCGCGAGTCAAAATCCTTGTGGTTGCAGCTCTGGTAGGCGGCTTGAACTACGGCTACTGGCATAGCTTGGATGTGCAGAAGCGCGGAGTGATGCAGAAGATGGAGTTGGCCGAGCGCAAGAATCGTGAACTCTCCGATGTGAAAGTTCACTACCTGGAGCGCCAGAAGCAGGCCGACGCTTACAAGCGCCGCGTCGACGTCATCGATCAGCTGCGCTCGAATCAGAATGGCCCGGTCAGTTTGATGAGCATGGTGGGCGACACCATTAATTCGACCGAAGAAGTCTGGCTCAACACCATGAAAGATTCAGGAACCTCGGTGGATATTGAAGGCATGGCACTGAGCACGGATGCGGTTGCGAACTTGATTGCGAATCTCCAGAAGACCGGCTACTTCAAGAACATTGAGATCAAAGAGACCTACCAGGACGATTCCTACAAGGATATGCAGGCATTTCAGTTCACCTTGAGCTGCGAGAAGGGCAAGTCCTAAGGCGGAAAATTATGGAATTCAATTTCAACGAAATTCCGGCGAGTTTGAAACAGTGGGGATCGCTGCTGGGCGGCTCCATCCTGTTGACTGCGGCGCTTTATTTCACGGTGTTCAAGACGGAGCGCGAGGCTAATGTGGCGGCCGAGCAGAAGCTAGAGACCAAGCTGCGCGAGAATGCCGAACTTGAGGCCTATCGTCCCAAGCTGGCGGAAATCGAGCGCCAACTAGCCAGCTTGAAGCAGCAGATGGAAATCGAGCGCCACATTGTGCCCGACGAAAAGGAAGTCGACGGGTTCATGAAGATGATGGACGCCGAAGCGCTGCGGGCAGGGATCGAGATACGGCGCTACACCGCGAAGCCGCTGGCCACGCATGATTTCTATAGCGAACTTCCGTTTGAGATGGAACTGGACGGACCGTACTATTCCGTGCTCACGTTCTTTGACAACGTCAGCAAGTTGGAGCGGATCGTGAATATATCCGGCCTGCTTATGGCGACGCCGAAGAAAGGCAGCGAAGCCAAGACCAAGCACACATACGTGTATGCGCCGAATGAGAGCGTGGTCGCGACCTGCGTGGCGAGCACATTTTTCAGTCATGACCTGGAGCCGGCTGCGTCTACCACTCCGGTGAAGAAGTAGGAGAAGACAATCATGAAGATCATCATCCGAATCTTGACGGTTGCAACCCTGGCGGCGACGGCGTTCGGGCAACAGGGCGCGAACATCCCGAACCTGCTGAATAACACGCGCAACCAACTGAACACGGCGGCGCAGCAGAATGCAGCGAAGCAGAATGCCGCGTATGGAGCCACGCAAGGCAATGCTCCGAAGGTTGGTGCAGCGCCTTCCGCTCAGGCGAATAGCAAGCCGGTTCCGGTCAGGCCAGTGGTAAAGGTGCGGGGCCCAGTGGCCAAGCAGGCAATGACCCCGCAGGCAGCGCCCAGGCCGGTTGAGGCCAAGAAGGCTCAGGAGCCGGTCAGAGCTGTGGCGATTGAAGATACCAAGGCTGCTTCGGACACGAAACCGGATGCTGAGAAAAAAATTAATCTGGCCGGACATCGCGATCCTTTCGTCAGTCCGGTTCGAAATCATGCGGTCACGGGATCAGGCTGCAGCACTGGCAAACGCTGCCTGGCCATTGAACAGGTGAATCTGCGCGGGGTCGTGCGCTCGGAAAGCGGCATGATCGCGATTGTGACCAACTCGCTGGACAAAGCTTATTTTTTGCACGAGAGCGACCCGGTGTTCAACGGCTATGTCGTCAAAATCACCGGCGACTCGGTGGTTTTCCAGCAAAGCTTTGAAGACAAGATGGGCAAGCCATTGACGCGGGAAGTTGTGAAAAGAATCTCTGTACCTGCGGTGTAGGCGATGACAGAAAAGTTTGGGAAGGCAAGGTTTTCAGCAATGCGAATCGAAACAGATTACAAGGCGAGCAAAGCGCGAGCCAATCGAGGGAGAAGCGAAATGCGAAAGCAACTGCTGAGTGTAATTCTGCCGGTGCTGATGTTGTTGAATGTCAGTGCGGCTGAGACGCCAGGGACGGCCACCGAGGCAAGTGGGCGCGCAGCGCTCCAGAAGGTGACGGTCACCCGGGGCAATGACGGAATCGGCGTGGAAATCACCACGCGCGGAAACGTGACCCCTCAACTGAGCACGCTGGATGCGCCCGCGCGTATCGTGCTCGACCTGCCGGGAATGCTGGCGGCGACTTCGCAGAGCCACATTTCGGTGGGCGGCGACGTTGTCAAAGGCATACGCATCGGCATGGACGGCCAAAATCCGCCGACCACTCGCGTGGTCGTCGACCTCGCCACGGCCAGCCCCTACGAACTGACGCCCGAGGGCAATGGCCGCTACACGCTCAAGATTCATGGCAAGGTAAGTGAAGCGAAGGCCATCGCGCCGCCAGCTCCGGCTGCGCCGAAGTCGACATCTGCCTCACCTTTCGCCCCGAAGACTGTGCCTGCGCCAGCCGCGACTGCCAGCACTGCGCCCAGCGCCGCGTCGGCGAACAACTTTGTCTTCGTCGAACCGACTTATGCGCCCAAGGCTGCGGTTCAAACCGTCGCGGCCGACACAACAGCACCCCCTGCGCGAGTTGTCGAAGCAGCCGAGAAATTCGTTGAGAAGCCGGATACGAATCTTCTGCCTGGCATGAGCGCCTCGATGCAGACGGCGAATGCCAACGGCATCCAGCCCGCTGTTAACTTAGCGGCGGAGCAGAAAGCTCAGTCGGCTCATCCCGCGGCGGCCAGCGGCCCCAAGTATACCGGCGAACCTATCTCGGTCAACTTGAAAGACGTCGATCTAAAAGACTTCTTCCGCCTGATTCATGAAATCAGCGGCCTCAACGTCGTGCTAGATCCTAACGTGCATGGGACGCTGACCATCGTTCTCGACGATGTGCCGTGGGACCAGGCTCTCGACATCGTTCTAAAGAACAACGAACTCTCGCGCCAGTTGGAAGGTAATGTCCTCCGCATCGCGACCGTGGAAACGCTCAAGAAAGAAGCGGAATCGCGGCACGATCAGCAAGTTGCAGAAGCTCAGGCGGCGGACAAAGTCACCGTCACCCGCTTCCTCAGCTATGCGCACTCGAAGGATGTGGTTCCGACCATCAAGAAATTCATCTCGCAACGCGGCGATGTGATCTCCGACGATCGTACCAATGCTGTGATCGTCAGCGACATCCCGTCCGTGATGCCTGGTCTTGACCGCCTGCTCACGCAGCTTGATCGCAAGACGCAGGAAGTCGAAATTGAGGCCCGCGTAGTGGCCGCAACCCGCAGCTTCGCTCGTGACATCGGCACCCAGTTGGGATTTGGCTTCGGCAATGAAGCGACCGCCGTCGGCGGCGCCAGCGCGGTAGGCACCTCGCCAGTGGGACAATTCGGATTGCAGCCGTTGTACCCGATCGTCGGAACCTCAGCCCCAAGCAGCAGCACCTTGTCGCAGATTCCGCTTTTCTCCAACCTGGCCAGCACGTCGCCCACCAGCGGCCTCACCTTAATTAACGCCAGCAGGAGCATTCAGATCGACGCCATCCTCACGATGGCGGAGTCACGCGGACTGCTGAAGATTCTGTCCCGCCCGCGCGTGGTCACGCAGAACAACATTCAAGCCATCGTGAAGCAAGGTACTCGCGTACCGATCGTCACGCAGGCCCAACTCGGCGGCCCGCCGACAGTTAGCTACGTCGATGCGTTCTTGCGGCTGACTGTCATTCCGCAGATCACGTCGGAAGGGACCATCTTCCTCAACGTCGACGTGGAAAACACCACGCCTGACTTCAGCCAAGAGGTGCAGGGCAACCCGACACTGGTCACGCAACAGGCGACCACTCAGGTTCTCGTCACCGACGGTGGCACGGTCGTGATCGGCGGCGTCATTCAGTCGCAGAACTCGATCAACGTCACGCAAGTTCCTCTCTTGGGCAGCATCCCGTACCTGGGCAACCTGTTCAAGCACACGCAAGTCAGCACCACCAACCAGGAGCTGATCTTCTTCATCACACCGAGAGTTGTTCAGACATAGCCTTCGACTCCGTCACCAAGGTAGAAGTAAAACAGTTCCGCCGCCTCCTGAAGAAACCATCAGAGGCGGCGGTTTTGCTTTGTAGGAGCGAATGTCGGCGCGAGGGTCCCTTCGACTTCGCTCGGGGCAGGCTCCCGCTCGTGCGGTTAAACTAGTAACGATGGATTTTGCCCGCCGCCAGCAGTCGCTTCGCGCCGTACTCGAAAAGCAAAAGCTGGACGCTATCCTTATTACGCACGCCCCGAACATCCGCTATCTGTGCGGATTCACCGGCAGCGCTGGCGCTCTTCTTCTGACAGCACGCGGCGCCACATTCTTTACCGACGGACGCTATCGCGAGCAGTCGAAGGCGGAAGTTCGCAACGCCCGCATTGTGGTTCGACCAAAGTCACCTCTGGAATCGGCTAGCGAGTGGCTCCTCGAAAAAGCTAAAACTCAGCTCCGGGTCGGCATCGAATCCGATCATGTTTCCGTTGCAGCGCGAGATCGGTTGACGTCCGCTCTCGGCTCGAAGGCTCGACTGATACCGACCTCGATGCTGGTCGAACGCCTGCGCATGATCAAAGACGCCGATGAGATCCAACTGATGCGCCAAGCCGCTGCGCTGGGAGACAGTCTCTTTGCCACCATTCTAAAGACTGCCCGCGTCGGCGTACCTGAGATTGAAGTAGCTGCCGCGCTGGAGTACGAAGCCAAGAAAAATGGCGCACAGGAAATGTCATTTGGGACGATCATCGCCTCCGGCGCGAGGTCGGCGCTGCCCCACGGACGCGCTTCCAGAGCTTCCATCCAGGCTGGCGGCTTCGTGGTGTGCGATTTCGGTGTTATACTCACGGGCTGTTGCTCCGATATGACGCGAACCCTCTTTATGGGGCGTCCGTCAGCGGAGGCGAGGAGGATTTACGGCGCAGTGCTGGAAGCGCAGCTGGCAGGAGTAGCAGCGGTACGGCCCGGCGCCACTGCGGCAGAAATTGACCATGCGGCTCGCAAGTCATTGAAAAAGAGCGGCCTAGCGAAGTATTTTACTCACTCCACGGGTCACGGAGTCGGTTTGGAAATTCATGAGGCTCCGCGGCTGGCGGCGTCCTCGCAAGAGGTCTTGCAGCCGGGTATGATTATCACGGTCGAGCCGGGAGTTTATATCCCGGGCAAGTGGGGAGTGCGTATCGAAGACACGGTTCTCGTGACCGAAACTGGACACGAAATCCTCACCCACACCAGCAAGGAACTGATTAGCTGTTAAGATTGCCAGTTGCTTCCGCGGCCATGACGCTGACTTAAGTTTTTCATTCATCCGATGAATCAAAAAGAACTCAAAGAACTAATCGACTACCTGATTGAGAAGGATATCGCCGAATTTGAGCTGGAGCGCGGCGACGTCAAGGTTCGTATCAAGCGCGCGGCCGATCTGCCGCCGGTGCAGGAGGCGAGATATTTCGCTGCGCCTCCGGTCGCTCCTGTTGTCGAAGTGGCGGCACCTCCAACGGCCGCTACAACTGCCGCCGCTAAAGAAGCCGCGACCGCTGCCGCTAAGGTTGGCCTGCACGTCGTCCACTCACCCATTGTGGGGACGTTCTACGAATCCCCGTCGCCGGGATCGCCGCCCTTCGTGAAGGCCGGCGATACCGTCGAAGTTGGCCAGGTGATCTGCATCGTCGAGGCGATGAAGCTGATGAACGAAATCGAGGCGGATGTCAGCGGCGAGGTGGTCGAGCGATTGGTCGCCAACGGGCAACCGATCGAATACGGCCAGGACCTATTCACCATCCGGCCCAAGGCATGAGTGCTTTGGCGTCCCGCATATAAGTAATGTTCAAGAAAATCCTGATTGCAAATCGAGGGGAAATTGCGCTGCGGGTGATCTGCGCCTGCAAAGAGCTGGGCATTCGCACCGTCGCGATTTACAGCGAGGCCGATCGCAACTCGCTGCCGGTGCGCTTTGCCGACGAGGCCATTTGCATCGGTCCGCCGCAACTGGCTCTGAGTTATCTCAACATTCCAGCCGTGATCAGCGCTGCCGAAATTGCTAACGTCGACGCCATCCATCCCGGCTACGGCCTGCTCGCCGAGAACGCCAACTTCGCCGAGGTGACTGAAGCCTGCAACATCAAGTTCATCGGCCCGCCGCCGGAAGTCACGCGCATGATGGGAGTGAAGGAGCGCGCCCGTGCCACTGTGAAGAAATATGGCGTGCCGATTCTGCCCGGCTCTGAAGGAATTCTAACCAACGACGGCGAAGCTCTGGAGTGGGCGCGGCAGGTTGGCTTCCCGGTCATTATTAAAGCCTCCGCGGGCGGCGGTGGACGCGGCATGAGAATCGTCCGCAGCGAAGCCGAATTGCCTGCGCTCTATAAAGCCGCGCAATCGGAAGCTGCGTCGGCATTTGGCAACGGCGACCTCTACATGGAGAAGTTTGTCGAGCGTCCGCGCCACATCGAATTTCAAGTGCTGGCCGATCAGTATGGCAACGTGGTCAGCCTAGGCGAGCGCGAATGCAGCATTCAGCGTCGTCATCAGAAGTTGCTGGAAGAATCGCCGTCGCTGCAAGTGAGCCCGGAACTGCGCGCTGAAATTGGAGAAGTCCTGCGCAAGACGCTTTCGTCCATCGGCTACGTCAACGCCGGAACCATCGAGTTCCTCATGGACGAAGACCGCAAACTCTACTTCATCGAGATGAACACGCGCATCCAGGTAGAGCATCCGGTGACGGAGCTGGTCACCGACGTCGATCTGGTCAAGAGCCAGATTCGCATCGCCGCCGGCGCGCGCCTCGACGAAATTCTGCCCGCGACCATCACCCATCGCGGCCACGCCATCGAGTGCCGCATCAACGCCGAGCATCCCGAGAAGTTCACGCCGTCGGCGGGCAAGATCACGGGCTTCAATCCGCCGGGCGGCGTCGGAGTGCGCGTCGACACCGCCGCCTTCGCCGAAGGCACGATCCCTCCTTATTATGATTCGCTGATCGCCAAGCTGATCGTGCGCGGCAAAGACCGCACCGAAGCCATCGCGCGGATGTCGCGCGCGTTAGATATGTTCGTGGTCGAAGGAATCTTCACCACGATTCCGCTACACCAGCGCATCATGAAAGACCCAGAATTTCAGGCGGGAAATTTCGATACCGGATTTATTGAGAGATTCCTGGCGAAGCACTGAGCGGACGGGTCGCCTGTGTGGGGCGGGCGCCCTCGCCCGCCGCTTTTGACTTGCCCTTGACTGAGGAATCTATGCTCCCGCGTCTGTATGCCATCCTCGATAGCTCATGCTTCGCCGACCCGGCGATGCTTCTCGTAGCCGCGGAGGAACTAGCCGACGGCGGCGTCACACTCCTCCAATATCGCAACAAATCCGGAAACGCTCGTCTGATGTTGGAGCAAGCGGAAGAATTGAAACGCCGCATCGGCGCGTCGGCGAAGCTGATTATGAACGATCGCGCCGATCTTTGTCTCGCCGCTGGCTTCGACGGAGTCCATGTTGGGCAAGACGATCTCTCTCCAGCGGGCGCGCGACGCGTCATCGGAGATAAACTCTGGCTCGGCGTTTCGACGCACAGTCCCGAGCAGGTCAAGATTTCCGATGCGACTTCTGCCGACTACATTGCGATTGGGCCGGTGTTTGCTACGTCGAGCAAGGCGAATCCCGATCCTGTGGTTGGGCTTGAAGGAGTTCGCATCGCTCGTTCTTTGACGCGCAAGCCTTTGGTTGCGATTGGCGGCATCACGCGCGCCAATTGCCGTGCTGTGATCGATGCGGGAGCCGACTCTGTGGCCGTCATCTCCGACTTGTTGCATGAGCCGCAAAAATCGGCAGAGGAATTTTCGCGAATATTGCGGTAAAGTTAAGCCCACAGGTTGGCGCGCGACGGTGCCCGCCCCACACCAACAAAACCACTACATGACCACTACACATTGGAAGGCTCAGAGCCACGTGGATCAGGATAAAGACCTGGTCAAGGGCCTCGGCCTGACCAGCGCGACCATGCTGGTCATGGGATCGATGATCGGCTCCGGCATCTTCATCGTCTCGGCAGAGATTGCGCGTGAAGTGAATTCTCCGGCGCTGCTGATCGCGGCGTGGCTGATTACCGGATTCATGACCATCACCGGGGCGCTGTGTTACGGCGAACTGGCAGCGATGATGCCGCGCGCTGGCGGCCAGTATGTTTATCTGCGCGAATCGCTGGGCCCCCTGTGGGGATTTCTCTACGGCTGGACGTTGTTTCTCGTGATCCAGACCGGCACCATTGCCGCGGTGGGCGTGGCTTTCGGAAAGTTTCTCGGCATTTTCGCTCCGTCGGTGTCGTCGTCGAACTGGATTGTCCACTTCGTCAAGGTGCCACCCATTCACCTCGGCCCGATGGTCCTCGGCAACATGGATGTCGGCCTCAACACCCAAAATCTCGTCGCCATTCTAATGGTCGTCGCATTGTCGGTGATAAACATTTTCGGCGTGAAAACGGGTGCGGCCATACAAAATGTTTTCACGGCTGCGAAAGTTTCAGCATTGCTTGGGCTAGTCTGCTTCGGAATTTTTCTGGGACGCAATGCGCAAGCCCTCGCGGCCAACTTTCATGGACACTTCTGGCAGAACGCCGCGCTGAGCGCGCAACACGCCGTTCAAGTCGGAGTAGGTGGACCAACCGTACTTGTCGGAACGTTGACCATCTTAGCCGTCGCGCAAGTGGGATCGCTATTCTCCGCCGACGCCTGGAACAACGTTACTTTCACCGCTGGCGAAGTGAAAAATCCCAGCCGAAATTTGCCACTATCTTTGGCGCTGGGGACGGGCGTCGTGATTGCGCTCTACATTGGCTGCAACATCATTTATCTCAACGTGCTGCCGCTCGTCGGCTCACCCACAGGCGCAACGATCTTGCAGCGGGGCATTCAATACGCCACCGAAGATCGCGTCGCCACGGCCGTACTGTCGCAAATGTTTGGCGCGCTGGGCGGATTTCTCATGGCGGGCGCCATCATGATCTCCGCCTTCGGCTGCAACAATGGGCTGATTCTTTCCGGCGCGCGCGTGTACTATGCGATGGCAAAAGACGGATTGTTCTTTCGTCCCGCCGCTCGCTTGCATCCGAAATATAAGACTCCGGCAATTTCGCTGATGGTGCAGATGGTCTGGACATGCGTCCTCTGTGTCTCCGGAAGCTATGGCCAGTTGCTCGACTACATTATCTTCGCCGTACTGGTGTTCTATATTCTGACGATTCTTGGCCTGTTCGTATTGCGGTTCAAGCGGCCGGATGCCGAACGGCCTTATCGTGCTATCGGTTATCCTGTGCTGCCGGCGATTTACATTTTGATGGCGTTGTTCATCGATGCCGTGCTATTGCTTTACAAGCCGCAATTCACCTGGCCGGGGCTGATCATCGTGTTGCTTGGGGTTCCGGTGTACTATGCATGGACGGGGCGCAACCGTGCCGCGACGACATCATAACTAATTCTTAGGAGAACAGATGGCAAATTTGTTCGCGAGAAAACCGCTGAAACTACTTTTGGCGGAGGCGCAAGAGTCAGGCGAACATAGCCTGAAGCGCACGCTCGGCCCGTTTCAACTCACCGCGTTGGGCGTGGGCGCGGTCATCGGCGCGGGAATCTTTGTGTTCTCAGGATTGGGCGCGCACTACGCTGGCCCCGGCTTGATGCTGTCTTTCGTTTTGTCGGGCATGGGATGCGCCTTCGCGGCTTTGTGCTACGCCGAATTTGCCGCGATGATTCCGCTGGCGGGCAGTGCTTACACCTACGCCTACGCCACGCTCGGCGAACTTTTTGCCTGGATCATCGGCTGGGATCTGACCCTTGAATATGCGATGGGCGCGAGCGCAGTGTCATCTGGCTGGTCGAATCACTTTATTGAGCTGCTGAATATCTTTCATATCAACATGCCACTCTGGCTGGCCTACGATCACTGGACGGGTTTACGCGAAGCGGAAACCACGATCGCACGGCAAATGGCGGTCGCTGCTGACCCTACTTTGGTTCCGGGGACACAAGCCTTTCTATCCAAGGTCGCAGCTATCATGTCGGCGCAGTCCCCAGACTTGCTGATGCGCGCGCACGACTTGCTTCATGCCCCGGTTATCTTTGGCGCAGAATTCGGCTGGAACATTCCCGCCTTCGTCATCGCGCTCATCATTACCGCTGTGCTGGCCATCGGCATTAAAGAAAGTGCCAGCTTCAACGCGACCATCGTAGTCATCAAAGTTGCTGTTGTCATTTTTGTCATCGGTCTGGGTTTCCGTTACGTCACAGCCAGCAACTGGGGCGGCGATTGGCACAGCTTTGCACCCTTTGGAGTCGCGGGAATAGGCAGCGGCGCGGCTTACATCTTTTTCGCTTACATCGGATTCGACGCCGTCTCAACCACGGCGCAGGAGGCCAAGAATCCGCAACGCGACTTGCCCATTGGCATTATCGCGTCTCTCATATTGTGTACGATCTTATATATTCTCGTGGCGGCTGTGCTCACCGGCATGGTGCCGTGGCGCGAAGTCAACATCGAAGCGCCGATTGCGCGCGCTTTTCTGGATCGCGGGCTGACGAACGCATCGCACATCATTACTCTCGGTGCGTTAGCCGGATTGACCAGCGTGATGCTGGTGATGCTCTTGGGTCAAACACGCGTGTTGTACTCGATGGCGTGTGACGGCCTCCTGCCAAGAAGAATTTTCGCCGAGATTCATCCGAAATGGCGGACGCCCTGGAAGAACACAATCATGGTGGGATTGTTGGCCGCGCTGGTAGGCAGCTTCACTCCAATCGATCAGATTGGCAAGATGGTAAACATTGGAACGCTGCTAGCATTCGTTATCGTCTGCATCGCCGTGATTCTTTTGCGGCGCACGGATCCAGCACAGCCGCGGCCATTCCGCACACCATGGGTTCCGTTCGTGCCGATCATGGGGATTCTCTTTAACGGTTACATGATGGTGAAGCTGGGCTGGATCAATTGGGCGCGTCTCATCATCTGGCTCGCCATCGGCTTGGTCGTGTATTTCGCTTACGGACAGAAGAACAGCAAGGTACAGAGGGCGCTGACAGCGGCTGGAAAGCGGTAGCACATGCCATATCAAAATTCGGTTTGAAATTTACAAGCCCTTCAGTGCGTCGGAGGGCTTTTCCTTTGACATCTAACTCACTATGAAAATCGTCGCGGCGGCTGAGATGCGCGAGATCGACC
>Ga0302319_10008601_pt1 | contig 19816 bp, 4 predicted proteins | sample Bog_T0_2_FD_203319 | JGI IMG/M metagenome (GOLD analysis project Ga0302319, IMG submission 203319) | Peat permafrost microbial communities from Stordalen Mire near Abisko, Sweden - Bog_T0_2 | ecosystem: Environmental > Terrestrial > Soil > Wetlands > Peat | place: Sweden: Abisko, Stordalen Mire... | reverse complement strand
ATGGCTGATCCTGATTACCCGCGGACGATACGGAAATATTATATGGCACATTGGCAATCACGTTAGCCGTCGTGGTGAATTGCGGGCCGGGTCCAAAAACAGCTCCCACCGGCGGAGTCAAGTATCCTTCATCATACCGCGACAAAAGTGTGCTGTGAGACAACAATCCGGAAAAGTATCTAAACGGGTTGAAAAAGGGTTCGTTAATCAGTTGCGGGTCGGAAAAGCCAGTTGGCAGGACACTGCCCGGCCGATCAGCCCGTTCCACCTCAATTTCAAAACGATGCACTCCGGAGGTCGGACAAAACCAATTCAGAATCATTTGAGGATTGTTGGTGTCACCCGCAGCCGCCGGTTCCGCCAGCACCGGCGTGGGCAAAGCCAGGGGTTCGACCGTCTTGCACCCAAGGAATGACAGCGGGCTGCCATTCCCGTTTTCATCCAGCACCTGGACAAAATAACACAACTCCGTCGTGCTCGGCGGCATGGTGGTGTCGCTCAACACCATGGCCGCCGATGGATTGGCCGGGTCGTAGACGGCGGGTCCCTGGGCAAACAGGGAGAGCGGACCGCCATTGGCCCGGCGATACAAACGGTATTCATGGGTGCGCGGAGTGGGACGAAAACGGATGTCGATGGGTGCCACCGGTCCGTCGTCGGCGGCGCGGGCGATGTGTTGGTCGCAATCCGGGCTGTTATCCAGAGCGATGACACAACCACGAAACAGCGGCATCGGCCCCAACAAACAGGCCGGATAAGAAATCCAATAGAGCCCGTTGGTATCCGGCCAGGCTGTGCCAATGTTACGCCAAATCGAATTGGAGTAGACCTGGATGGCAATGGGCAGCGTTGTGATTCCGATGGCATTGAAAGCCATGCTCACGGTGCCATCCGGGTAGCGGGTCACGTTATTTGCATTGCCGCAATACGGCTGGTTGTAATTATAAAACGTGAACAAGGGATCGTTGGGATCCAAAGCGGTCAGCAATAGTTCGCCCGCAAAGAAAACCGCCTCCGCCTGGGTATTCGCCGCCACAGGATTGTAAAAACTTGCGTAGGCCACCCGCGACGTGCTCCCATAAAAAGTCCCCACATCACAAGCGACTTGGACGAACGCATTGGTAGTGACTGGTTCGGAGAAATTCACGGAAACGGTATCCCCGCCGGGCGGAAAATAGACGGGGCCAAGGACCGACTGGGCCGTATCGCCGGTGGCGGTAAACTGCACCCAGGCAATTCCCCGATCCCGGCGCACACAGGTTAAACGGTAGCTCCAGGCAAGTCCGTTGGTATTTGCCGGGGCGGCCAGGGTGTCAGCGTTAGTGAACATCACCACCGGAATGCCACAACTGCCCAGAATCTCGCCGCTGGGAGCATCCGGCGCCGTACGTTCCCGCAACACTCCCCAGATGGGCGCACTGTGGGGCGACAGGAGCGGACCGCAAGTGGCCTGGCTGACCGCCCGGATGGTATACCAATAATTGGTGGCGCCGGGGGCGGCGGGAGCATTCGCGCCGTTGTCCGTATAGCGATTTAGATTGGTTCCGGTCAGTTGGGGGACGACGCCAATGCGATTGTCCAAGGGCGCGGTATCATTGGTCAATGCCCCGGAAGGATTCTGCCAGCGATAAATCCAATACTCGGAGACGAAGTCGGCGGGGTTGGTATTTTGCATCCAGGAAAGCTCAAGCCGCTGGTCGTTGGTGGCACCCGCCGGGACCGGCACCGCTCTGGAGGAGTTTTTAACGCTCAGATGGGTCGGCGCCGTCGGCGTATTTTGCCGGCAAGCAGTCGCCAGACCGCCGGGCGAAACCAAACCATCGCGGCCCAGCAAATCGCGCGCGGTGATAAAATAGAAGAACTGATCGCCATCGTTGAAGGCGGACTGGCCGTATTTATGCCCGTTATCGTCGGCGAAGAAATAGGTGGTGGAATCGGCCGGATCATCCGCCCCGCCCAAGCCATGATTAACGGAAAAATCCTTTACAGCCAGGGCGGGCGCGTCGTTCACAGAAACGGCGTTCGCATACAACTGATTCAGTGTGGGCGCGGTCACGTCGAATCCCAGTTGCGCGGCTTGCGCCGCGGGAATTCTCCAGATATTAAAACCATAACTTAACAAGGCGACGCGGCGCAGTTCCGGCGGCGTGCCCCAGCGCAAACGGATGCGCAAATTATCTGCTGGCTGATTGGTGGTGATTTGCCACGGAAAACCGGGTGCGGGCAGAATCACGGGATTTCCCGGCGTGATAGTAATCCGGCCGATCACTTCGCCAGCCGAACCATCCGCCGGACTGACCTCCCGAATTTCGTAAGTGGTAACGGTATTGATGGGTTCCGAAAAAGCCTGTCCGGCACATAAAGTCAAACCGGGATGATTATGCGAAAGGAGTGAGAGAGTCTGTAGCATATCCGGATCTGAAACCGCCATCTGAAAGGCGGTAGTGATTTTCTGCGGCAGGAGAAAAGCCGACGCACCGGAAAAGTTATGCAAAACCACGTTCAGAGCGTTGCTCAGGGAATTCAGGTCTTCCCGCAAAACCAGTGACTGCGAGAGCAATGCGTTGATGCTGCTGGCGTCGTTGTGCTGGAACAGGGTGGAGCGCAAGGTGTATGGGCTGCCACTGGACGGCGCGCCGGGTTTGCTGAAAACGGCGAAGCGTTTGCCCGCCAGCAAGGCGGGCTGTTCCGAACCAATCAGCAAATACGACCAATTGGTCCCGCCATTTTGGATGGTGGTGCCGACGGTAAAGACGAGATTGCTGAGGGGAGTCTGGGCGCGGCCGACATTGGGCGCCGTTAGTGCGACGCCGAGCATCATCACGGCCAACAACCATTGGCTTCGCTTTCTCGACCGGTTGGAAAACAAAAAGTTCATCAGTAATCGACGTGGTAATCAATTCCGCTCGTTTTGAGGGTTCCCGTAATGGAAATGCCTTTGCAGCCCTTTACGCAGAAGGGACAGGGGCCGAGGGAACCGCACACATCCGCCGAGCCACTCAATTGAAGCTGGAAGCCGCTCGGGGTCTCGCCGCCGCTGGCCGCCATGGTCAAATCGAAACCGCCGCTGACGAGGCAGAGCAACGACAGGTAAAGGGATTGTTTTTGCCACACTCCCAAGGTCGCCGTATTGGGGCCAAATTGAAAATATTCGGCGGTGGAGATGCCGGCCTCCACATCGAGCAAGCAGGAGGAGGTGCCAAATAATAATTGGGATAACGAGATGTCGCCGCCAAACTGGATGTAAATACCACTAAAACTCGTGGCCCCACTCAATACGGAGAGGGCATTCGTATCCACATAGAGCAGCGGATCGAGTGAACACGCTTGCCCGGCGAAAATGCCGGCCTTGAATTCCACCGGCACGGGGCCGATCAACGCCGTGGCGTCAGCCTTCGCCGCGAAATAATTATCAGTTTGACCGATGGCCATGGTGGCGCCGATGGTTTTCAGGGAGCAGCCGGAAAAACTGGCGTTGCCATCCACTTCCAGCAGTCCGCCAATGCCAACCACTGTGCTATTTTGCAAAGTCCAGCGGGCATTGGCGGTGAGGGTTAATCCGCCACCGGAATCCGCTCCCGGCCATTGGAGGGGAACATTTTTGGCTCCCAAAGTGACTTCTTCCGCCTCATCTCCGCCGGGAATACAGGCGAGATTGCCGGATTGCGAGTCCAGTTCGGCAATTTCCATGTACACCGGGAACGTCATGGGCTTGGGCAGGTTGAGCTGGATCTTGGCGTCCAAATGAATCAGCCGCAGCGAATCACCGTTGAAAGTTGCTTGTCCGCGAATCTTGGCGGTGGCCATGGACTGCATGGCCCCAATCCCCTTCATGGCGGCATAGACACCGTCATTGGCGCCCTCGAGGTAATTCTCGATACTAGACCGGACGGCGCTGTTGATCTGGTCGGTTAACACGGTGAGGAGCTGGTCCAGAACATAGTTGTCATCCGAGAAAAACTGGCGGAAATCCTTTTGATAATCTCCGGGGATCGATGAACTTAAAAACGCGGCTTCCAGTTTCCGCTTAATGGCGGCCTGGGCGGCGAGCGGGTCGGCTTTAAAGTAATCACCCGTCGGAGTGATGGCCGTGACCAGCAAGTTGGAAACTGCGATTTGCGACTGGGTGACAAATTGTGAGACTGCTCCGGCGTCATTGGTCACGGAGTTTAAAACATCGCTGATGTCGCCGGTGCCATTGCTGATTTCCCCGTGCGCATCCTGCAAATCCTGCCGGAGCCCGCCGATCTCCTGGGAAATTTCGTCGAGGGTGGGATCAATGTCAGCCAGGGCCGTGTCCAAGACACCGCTGTCAATGTTATCTGCCAGCGCGCTGGGCAAACCGGTGTCGCCGGCCTGGTCCTGAATCAATTTTTGGACAATCACCCGAATTATGTGGCGCTGTCCCTGAGGATCCTTTTGGACCACCCGCTGCAACAGTCCAAGCGTGTCATCCACATCCGTAAAGGTTTGGTTAACCTGGCCAATGACGCTGTTCACCTGATTGACCGTGCCGTTGATCCGGGAAATCGCTGATTGCACGCCGCTGCCGGCATCGTTGACAGCCGCAAAGACATTGGTGAGCACAGAATTGGGATCCGAACTTTGCCCGGCCGCCAAGGCATTGGCTATGCTCTGTGCCACCGGATCCAAGGAGGCATCCAGGGACGGACCAAAAAATCCACTGGCTTCGTCACTCAACATCCTCTGCATACTCTGAAACCCCCGCGAGAGCCCGGTCTTGTCGCTGATATCCTGAAGTTCGCCATAGATGGCGTTGGAAATACTATTGAAGGGGGCATTGATTTCATCCGCCGTATCATTCAGAAAATCGAGCCCCTTGATGACCGGCAATTTCAGGCTGATGTCCTGGGCAAAATCCAAATCAACGCTGGTGGGGGTGATTTTCTTCAGATTACTATCCACCCTGACGATGGGCAGTTCCACCGGCGCCTTGGCGAAGCCTTCAAAACGGTGCAAGGCGGGATTATAGGTTGTTGGATAATCAAAAATAACCACGCCATGCCAGTTGCGCTGCGCACGCGGGTGATACTTTTCACTATTGGAATTGCGGTAGCTGCCGATCGGAACACTGGTGGGCCAGCCATCCGAATTCGGATCAAACTTGGCCACAGTAAAAAAATTGTTAGTACCATCGCTCCAGCCTTGGTCAGCAGCATTATTGCCGGTAGCCGGCCAGCCACCCATGATGTCCACCTGGGCAGTGGTGCTGGTAATGGGCGTGATGTGCAAATGAGATTTAATGCCGGTAAAGAAAGGGACGCTGATCGTGCCGATCAAATTGAAAAAGCCGTTGGTGGGGTGGTTTTCGGTTGCCCAATTGTTAAAGTAACCGTCGCTGGCGGCGCCCAGCGGGAAAGTCTTGTTTTCGGTCGCCTGAATATTCATCTGGCCGGGCACGGGAAACCGTGAATCCGTGAGCGCCAGGTTATCCGCCACGGTGGTTAAATTGCCGCTCGGCCAAAAGCCCAAGGACCCGTGCAATGCCTGCGGCACAAACGGGAGGTAAACCTCCGCCCCGATCACCAGGAATCGATTGGCCCCCACGCAACTCGCATCGTTCTGGGCGCTAAATTGCAGGCTGAGCGGCTTGAAATCCGCGTTCCAGTAATTCAGGTGCAAATTGGTGCTGCTCGCGGGCAGCTGGGCGGAGTCCAGCCCCCCGCTGCAGAAGAATTTCATCCGCTCAAAACCCTGCGCAAATCCGGCTGGCTGGGGTGGGAACGTGATCTCGCCATCCGTGCGCGATTCATAATTATCGCTATCCAGGAAGGAGAGGCGGTAAGTGGAAAAGGTGAAATTGTAGCCATACAATGGCAAGCTTGCGGGAAACGTGGCTGATTCGTGAATGCCGCTAACGCCGCCGATACGGGCGTAATATTTTGCCCGCGGGGTCAGCGGATACCATCCGGTGTCGGTATTGGCGATATAACTGTCGCCTTGATCCGGCGCGCGCAGATTCAATCCGGCGTAGTTCCCGTAACCATTCAAATAATCGGGCGTGCCCGGCCGTTCCCGATAAGCGGGATCGGAATCGTTGCCCCAGCCGGAAAACAGCAACACTGCGGGCTTTTCTGTGCCATCCAGGCTGGTCTGATCTCCGCGCAGAAAATTGCCCGGCATATGGTAGGCGCCATTCAGCACGTAGGAGGTCTGTTGGGCGAAATTGGCACCGCCGGCATAGCCCCAAGTCAAAGCCACACCGCTCTGTCCGACCGGATTGTTAATCGAATCGACCGGGCCATAACCCAGTAAACCGCCATCCGGCGTAAAATTGAGTTGACCGCCCGCCGGCAGGATTTGCGTGGTCGCGGGCGCTATCGTGGCGCCGCTGCAATTGGTATCCGTGCAGTCGCGCGCGTAGGCCAACGGGACGGGGGCGGTGACATAAAGCAGGCTGTTGGAGGCAGCCAGACTGTATTGCAAGGCAAGCAAGCCGGAGCCGGTAGAAATTTCGCTCCCCGGATTTTCATCCGTGTACGGAAAGTGCGGCCGGAGCTCGGGCGGGTTCAAGTTGATATTGCCGGTAATCTGGGCAATGCCGTTCGTATCCGCCGTTACGGTGAATCCCGGCGAAGGCGCATAGAGACTGGCGTTTCGGAAATAACCATCGTTCGAAATGCGGTGGGCCGAATTAACATCAACCAAGTTTGCACTGTTGGCCGTCAGCACATCATCCTCAAACTGGCGGACATACTGCACGCTCGTGGCGGGCACAACCAATTGGCCGCTGTCCACCTGCCAGATCAGTTGCGGGCTTAATAGCCAGCACGGCACGCCCTCAATGCTATAACAATAATTTCCGGTGAAGGTAAGGGTATTGGTATTGGGATGCAGCGAGGCGTCCAGATAGGAATAGAACAGGAAAACATTCGTTGTCAGACGCGAACTGGTGTCGGTCAGCCCGCGGCTGAATCCCACGGGCAGGTCCACGGAAAAGGCCGCAAACGCCCCATTGGTGAATAGCAAGACCTGCGAACGCTGGAAGGAAATATTTTGAATGGAGTCGGTTGTGTTCGCGGGCGTTGTCGTCAGATAATAACCGTTCTCGAGGGTGGCATCCCCGTTGACCGACAATGCCACCGGCAAGGCGGCGCCGGCGCCGAAATTGTAACCGGCAAACCCGGGAATATAACCCCCGTTAAGACTGATCGCGAGCTGGCAATCCAGGTGATCGCCCGGCACAGTGTTAGTGACCACCGGATAACCGGCAATATTGGTAAAGGCGGCCTGGAAGCCGCCGGCAAAAAGATTGCCATCAAAATGGAGCAGCTTGACCACCGCACTGCTGTTGGTTTCGTCGAAAACCTGAGCGCCGCCGTTTTCGGTGTGCGAAAGGATCACCGTGTACTGATGGCTGTTGTCCACCGAATCCAATTGCACGCCATCGGGTTCGGCGTTGACGGTCGCCTGGTAATTGTACCACCCATTCGCGGCACCGGAAACACGCGGGCTATCCGCCAAGCTGGCCCCCAGCGTGGTGTTAAAATCCGCCTCGCTGGCGTTAAGTGGAATGTCGGTCGCGCCCGGAACCGACGCTAGCGAATAATTCAGGGCGCCCGAAACCGGCTCCGCAGCCGGGGCCGTGCCATAATCATAAATCCTGGTTAATGTCGCCGAGGTATCCAAGGTGAAGGCGGATTGCCCCGGACTGCCCGCAATGGCAAACAAACGATCGGCTTGGGCATAGTCTTCCGAGGCCGCCAGATACGTTTGACCGTCGCCCAAAAAAGCGGTTGAACCGGTCCAGGTTGCGGAAGAGTTCAACGTTCCGGTGTGATTATTGCCAGTTGAGTCACCCGCTTGGGCGCCGCTGCCCTCGTCAAATCGCCAGTACCCCACCAGACCCGATTCACTGCCCATCAATGGCAGATTCTTCATGGCCTGAACCTGACTGGCCGTGAAGGAAGTATTCCACAGGGTGACTTCGTCGATCTGACCCGGGAATGAATTGGCATAGGTATCGTACCGGCCGATTTGCAAGGGCGTGGTGGAGGCGGGCGGCCCGGGGTTGCCGGTCCAGGGCAGATGTTGGATAAGATTGCCATCGACAATCAGACTGCCGCCAGTGATATCCACGGTGAAAGCCAGATGATGCCAGTCGCCATCCGCGACCAAACCGCCATCCAAACCAAGCGACTGATCCCAAATATAATCATTGCCATCGGCGAAATACCAAGCGCGCACATGGCCGTTTACCATAAACAGAGAAAAACCGTTTTTGCTCGAGTTGACGTATTTGGAAACAATTCCCTCGCCTGCGGCCGATATCAGACTGGTCTTGATCCAGGCGGAGACGGTGAAGGGATAAGCATCCAGGTCCGGGGCATCACTAATGGAAACATAATCGCCGGTACCGGCCAATTTAAGGCAATTGGTCGCGATATTACTCAGCACGACCGGCGCCCCGGAGGAGACCCAAACCGGGTTGTTGAGCAAGGTCCCGGGATAACTGTGACTGGCCGAGGAGTCGCTCACCGTTGAGCCCGCCCCCTCATCCATCCGCCAGTAGGCCAGCAAACCGTCTTCGTTTCCTTGGAGTTGGCGAAATTTCAGGTGATTGACCTCGTTGGCCGTCAGGGAGCGGTTCCATACCGCCACCTCATCAATATCCCCGTTGAACGGGTAGCTGCCGGAGGCGGCCAGCGCACCAACGTTGATCATGGCCGGGGTGGATTCCGGGCCCTTGGCCCCAGTCCAAGTCGAACTCGCGGCCAAATTACCATCCAGATAAATCCGGCCGCCATTGGTGTCCACAACCAGGGCGGCGTAATGCCACGCCCCATCATTCACCGAACCGGCGGTATAGGCGTTGATGGCATAATCACCCGTAAGCCCGTTGCGAAAGAAATATCCATGCAAAACACCGGACTCCACCTGCAACGACCAGCCATTATACAAGGAATCCAGATATTTTGCCACAATCACCTGGGGGGCACCGGACGTGGATCGGGTACGAAACCACACTGAAACGGTGAGCGGATAAGCATGGAGAAAAGCCGTCCCAGCGAAATTGAGATCCGAGTTAACCCCGTTAAAACGCAGCGCCGTCCCCGCCCCGGCGAACGAGGTGATCCCGGCCAGCAGAATCGCCCATACGGTCAAACACTTGGTCAGCAATCTAGTCATTTTTTCTGATTCCACTCATTGGCTGTCTCTCTTTAAATTGTCAGATGTATCAAATTGTTCACCCAATCTGCATTTGGCGGCTGGGTTTCGCGTCTCCATTCTCCACGCAATAAACCTCCTTTTCAGAGGCCCAACCTGGCCAACAGTAATATTAAGAAGAAAAGCCGGAGCGGGATTACAGGGAATTATTATTTTTTTGAATTTAGAGGTTAAGCCAGCTCGGGGAGAGTGCGGGAACCGACGACTCGTCAGCGAGTTCAAATTCAGGGCTATTCTGAGGGAGCTTCCAAAAAATGCAGCGTGTTCTTTCCCGTGACCACGGCCAATCTCCGGCCATCGGGCGAAAACTTCACCCACGAACCGGCGTCGGGATCGCTGATGGAGATCAGCTCGCGCAAAGTCGGGATATGCCACAATTTAATGGATTCATTGCGGGCCAGCGATGCCAGGGTCCGGCCATCCGGCGAAAACGATACGTCGGTCGTTTCCTGCATATGGCCAGGCAAAGTGGCGATGGACTCTCCGCGAGCCACGTTCCAGAGCCGAATGGTGCCATCAATGCTTCCGGTGGCTAGCATGGCGCCGTCGGGCGAAAAATCCATGCCGCTGACAAAATCACGGTGTCCGGCGAGATCACGTTCCCTGCCGGTGGCACAATCATAAAGGCGGATGAAATTGTCTTGCTCGGTGGAAACCGCAATTTGTTTTGCATGCGGCGACAGCGCGGTGGCGTGGATGAGGTCAGACGGCCCCCGAATGGATCGCAGAAGTTTGCCATTTTCCGCGTTCCATACGCAAATCAGCCCGCCGGAATCGATGGCAAAGAAGAATTGCCGGTCGGATGACAGACCAAAAATGGGAAATTCATCCCCAACGGCCACCGGTTTTTCCAAAGCCAGCTCTTTCGGCGCCATGGTTTTGATGCGGGACCATATTTTCAATTTGAGTTCCTCTCCCGCGAAAGCCACATAGTCTCCGGGAGCTGAAAACCCAACGATGCCGCTGCCCTTTGCCAAATTCGTCGCGAGCAATAAACCTTTGTCGGCATCCCAGAGCAACGTTTGTTGCGAAACGGGATCAACCGTGGCCAGATATTTTCCGTCCGGCGAAAACATCGGGAGTATATCGTTGTCATTGATCATTATCTTTGTCCTTTCCGGCGGCGGCAAAGACCAGAGCAGGACAGCTTGATCTTTGCCCCCGGTCGCCAGTATTTGGCCGTCGGGGCTGAAGGCGGCGCACCAGACTTCGCTGTCATGTCCATGCAACACCGTTTTCAATTCGAAAGTTTCGGCGTCATAAACTCGAACCGTTTGGTCGGAACTGGTCGTCACTATCACCCGGCCATCCTTCGAGAAAATCGACGACCAAACATGGAGTGGCGCGTTCGGAATCATTTGGGGGCTGGAAATGCCATCGACCGGCCAGATTGAAACATCGGTTGACCAGCCGCTGGAAATCAACTGGCGCGAGTCCGGAGAAAAGTTCAGCGACCAGACGGAATGTTTGGTATGCCAGTCGCGCAGCATTGTTCCACTGGTGGCATCCAACAATTGAATGCCACTGCTTTTTCCGGCCACGGCCAGCAGCCGTCCGTCGGCCGAAAAGGCCAGCGCCCGGCCGGGGGAATCAAATTGCCAAAGCAATTGGCCGGTATCCCAGTGGTATAACCGGACCGGGCCGGCAGTTTCCCAAAAAAAAGGGCTGGAGTCCGCCGTGGCCAGAAAGGTCCCGCTTTTTGAAAGCGCGGCCATTTGACCGGGAAAGTTTTTTTCGACCTGCCATGTGCGCGTACTCCATAGCTGGACCCCGCGGTTACAGCCCGTCACCAAGTAATGGCCGTCGGGAGTAAATGCGATTGACCAGACGGGAAGGTGCGTCAACGTCAGCTTTTTGATCAATTTGCGCTCCGAGGCGCTCCAAATCCTGACAGTGCCATCCTGGCTGCCGCTGGCCAATACTCGGCCGTCCGGAGAATAGGCGACACACATTACCGTACCGCTGTGTCCACTGAGGGTGGCGATCTCATCTCCGCGGCAAAGATTCCAAAGGTAAAACCACTCGAAACCGCGCAAATCCGTTTCACCCGGTTTGGGCCGGAGTTGTTCCAAGGTGCGGCGAGCCCGGCCGTAATCACCTTCCTGAATTACTTTGGAGGCCATCGCCACATCCGCAGCATAAAGATTCAGCCGGGTTTCCGACGCATTTTTTTCGGCGATAAGGCGCTGGCGCTGTTCGCCTTGGGCATGAGCTTCGGCCGCGCGCCACTGCCAAAATATTCCCGAGAGTCCCAGCACAATCGCCAACACCAACAACGAGGAGGTGGCCGCCAGCATTGGGTACCGCCGGCACCACAGCCAAGCTTGCTCCAACCGGGAAACCGGGCGGGCTTGAATGGGCTGGCCAGCCACGAACCTGCCCAAATCATCCGCCAGCTCCTGCGCGGAACCGTATCGGCGAGCGGGGTCTTTCTGCAAACACTTTAGGCAGATGGTTTGCACATCCGCCGGCGTGTCGGGGTTTAACCGGCGCGGGGCCACCGGTTCGGCGCTTCCCACCTGCAAAAGTACTGCCGGAATCGTTTCAGCCTGGAAAGGCGGACGGCCCGTGAGCAGCTCGTATAGAATTGCGCCGAGCGAATAGACATCCGAGGCCACCGTACCGCCCGGTGACATCCCGGACGCCTGCTCGGGTGACATATAATTGGGAGTCCCCAGGACCTGCCCGGTAACGGTGATCTGGGCATCCTGATTGATGAGTTTGGCCAGGCCAAAGTCCGTCACCCGCGGCTGGTCAAACGTATCGAGCAGAATGTTGGAAGGTTTCAGATCACGGTGGAGAACGCCCTTTTGGTGGGCGTATTCAACCGCTTCGGCGATGGTTTTAAGGTAGGCGGCGGCACGCTGGGCGGATAATGGCCGGTCACGGGCTAGCTCGGAAAAATTTTGTCCCGCCACGAATTCCAAGGAAATAAAATGGTGGCCGTCATGCTCGCCGATTTCATGAATCGTTACGATGTGAGGATGCCGGAGGCGGGCAACAATTTCCGCTTCTTTGCGGAACCGTTTGACGAAATCCCGGCTGGAAAATGGCCCATTGAGCAACACCTTCAGCGCCACCATGCGGTTCAGGCTTAATTGCCGCGCGCGATAAACCACCCCCATGCCGCCGCGCGCTATTTCCTCGAGCAATTCATAATTGCCCATCCGCAGCAACCCTTCCGAAGCAGGACTGCCAGATCCTTCAAAGAAACCCAAGCGCCCCAGACACTTTAGGCATAACCCATCAGCTTCATCCCCAGGGATTACTGAACCGCAGGTCGGGCACTTGGTTGGCGGGTTGGTCACAAATTGCCTTAAACTACATTAAGATTCAGAAGGAAATACACACCGCCATTACAAATAAGTTTCAGCGATTTAAGACCGCGAACAGGTGCTGCATCTCCTCCGCCAGTTCGGTCGGGCTAGTGACCGTCTGGGCCACCTCCGCGCGAACCAGCTCGCGATAGCGCTGTCGCAGCCGATGAACCAGCACGGGGACCGATGAGCTTTCGACCGCCAGCTCTTTAGCCACCTTGTCATAATCGTTCGCCATCGCATAAGCTGTTAGAAATACTTTTAATTTTTCAAATTGCTGTTGTTTGCCCGCGACAACCATCTCGCTATTTAAATTTTGCAGGGCTGTTTTCAAAATACCTTCCGCCCAACTCAAATCGTAAAGCGTTTCCGGAGGATACTCGGCCGGCAATGAGATCTCTCCCCCATGGAATTCCACCATTGAAATGATGGTCTTTCCACCGCCGCGCTTCAGGGCATTGACGCGATCGTGTTCGTTAGCCATGAAATGGGTGAAAGCCGCCAACAGGAACGTCCGAAATTTACCCCGGCGCGGGTCAAGTCCGCTGAAATCCTGCCGCTCGAGCAAACGGGCAAAAAACTGTTGCGTCAGGTCTTTGGCGTCTTCTTCGCTCCACCCTTTGCGCCGGGCAAATCGAAAAATCGGACACCAGTAGGCATGACACAACTTTTCCAAGGCCGCGGCGCTTTCCGGCGATACGGTTTGTCCGGCCAGCAGGACCATACTCCAGCGCGTGGAGAAGAATTGATTGGCAAATTTTGGAATGTCCTGGTCCATCGTTAATTGCTTGGATTCTCTTGCTAACTCCGGGCAGATTATGTGATGAATCCCCCTGATTTCACACTATTTTTTAAAAATCTCTTTGAATTTTTGCCGGCGAATGAGCACAAATCCATGTGAGGCAAAACAATTTCTTGAAACCTGAAACCTATTCAACCTTCCGAACCATGTGACAGGCGGCGCCACACATGGTACCTTGAACCCAAGTTTGGAACCCACACCCCTTAATGGACCGGCGCCTCCGGACGCGATCGGCGATATTATCGCCTATCATGACCGGACCAAACATCGTCGCGACCGTTATGCCGCTGGTCCAGGTGGCCTGGACTGGGCAACGCAGCCCAACCCGTTTCGTCGTTTTCACGGTGCTCCCGAACTCAGGCTACCCTTGGCGGAGTCGGACCACACTCCACCCGCGGCCGTCCTTTTCGGCGTTGGCACTGTGATTTCACAGCCGTTTAACCTCCACACGTTGGGACTGTTTTTTGAATTATCCCTGGGGCTTTCCGCAAAGAAGCAGATCGCCGATTCGAGCTGGTTTCTGCGCATCAATCCTTCGAGCGGCAACTTGCATCCGACGGAGGTTTATGCCGTTCTGCCTTCAAGGGATTGGTTGCCTGGCGGCGCCGGTGTGTACCATTACTCGCCGTTGGACCATGCACTGGAACAGCGGGCCCGACGATCCCCGGAGGACACCCCTGCGAGGAACGGTTTTTATGTGGGATTATCCTCTATTATTTGGCGGGAGGCTTGGAAATATGGTGAACGGGCCTTTCGCTACTGCCAGCATGACATTGGACACGCGCTGGCAACTATTTGTTGTGCCGCCGCGGTGTTGGGCTGGCGTGTGAAACTGTCCCCGGAATGGGATGACAGGCAACTCGCCACGCTTTTGGGCCTGGACCGTGCGAATGATTTTGTCGATGCCGAACAAGAAATCCCGGGACTGCTCGCCGAGGTGGTGGTGAGCGATTCGCCGCCGCCCCCGGCACCGTTAAGGATTGAAGCAAAAGAATGGTTCGGACGGGCCAATCAACTCAGCCGCTCTCAGGTCCCGTGGCCGGCAATCGACAAAGCCGTCGCCGCTTCGGAGCAACGCGGCCCCCTCGTGGTCAAAACCGCGGACCGCTTCCCGTTGTGGCCAGCTCCCAATCCAGCGCCATGCGAACTTTCTTCCGGTCAACTGATCCGCCAACGCCGCAGCGCGGTTGATTTCGCGGCTGCCACCATTATCGCCAAGGAAACCTTTCTGGGTATCCTGGATGCCACCCTGCCCCGCCCATCGGCGCCCCCTTTCGACGGCTGGCCATTGCCACCGCGGCTGCATCTGATCGTTTTCGTGCACCGGGTTAACGGTTTGGCGCCGGGCATGTACTTGTGGCTCCGAAACCAGACGGACGAACAAACGTTACGGCAGGCCTTTCGGAACATCCACCATTGGGAGGCACCGGAGGGACAATCCCCCAATTTGCCACTCCGGCGGTTGGGCAATGGCGATTTGCGCAGCTTTGCCCGAACCTTGTCCTGTCAGCAGGACATTGCCGCTGATGGCGCATTCAGCCTCGGCATGCTGGCGCATTTTGAACCCGTGTTGCGGGAGTTCGGCGCCTCCGCCTGGCGCCAGTTGTTTTGGGAAGCGGGAATGATTGGTCAGGGGCTCTATCTGGCCGCCGAGGCTGCCGGGGTGCGCGGCACAGGAATTGGTTGTTACTTTGATGATCTGTTGCATGACGCGCTCGGCTTGACCGGGCACGATTGGCAGAGCCTTTACCATTTTACCGTCGGCACTCCAGTCGACGATTCCCGGTTATCGACCGCACCACCGTATGCACATTTGAAGGCGGTGAACGCATAAAGCCGGTCCATTCGCGCGGCGCGACCGATTTGGGAATGTGAAATGAAACGGTATTTGTCTTAACCGGACCCGCGCATTTTTCGCGTCAAGGCGAGGACGCGGGCACCTGCCGTAACCAGACCCGGATATTCATGAATAAATTGGTGGGGCTGGGAAACGGCACAAGGGCGCGGGTCTTCACGGTCTCGGTGACGCCATCCGGATTGTTGGTATTTAAAAATTCCTCAACATAATTGCTGCCCGTGTTCCAGTTGATCAAATCCGTGGAAACGTAAACACCGTATTCCACGTCCCGCGGTGGCAGCCAGCGACGGTAGGTCAGCGTGAGGTGCGGGAGGCTGTCATTGGTGTCAGTTTCAAATCCCCACTGATACGGGGGCGGTATGTTTGGCATGGTCGGATCCAGGTTGAAAGCATATTCGACGAAATTCACAATGCCGTCGTGGTCAAAGTCCGCCGAGGGCCCGGTCAGCTCAGGATGCGTCAATTGCTCCAGCGTGAAATGAGCGATGCTCCACATGCCATAGGGTGAATCGTGGATAGTCACGGTCGCCTGCCCGGAACCGATCGAATAGGCAATATTCGTGAGAATCGTCACGACCACCGCCTGATCGCCTTTGATGGCATACGTTAGAATGGGCGTAACCGGCAGGACGGCGGAATCTGAACCGGCAGCGAAGGTGACCACATTTGTCATCGTGACATAAGCCACGCCATTGCTCGCGGTGCCCGTAATCGCCAGATAGACCGTCAAGTCATTCGTGTCGCCGATGCGGGTCAGGGTGAATTCGCCGGGGACCGGGCCGAGGTCGTAGGCGTCCGAAATGTCCGCGGTAATATCCACCTCGGTGGGCAGAATGGCGGTGATGGTCACGTCGGCGAACGAGTTGAGCTGACCGTCAAAAGCCGCCAATTGGAAAACGTAATCGCCCGGATCCGTAAAAACAAACGTGTTGGTCAGGCTCAACGGATCGAAAGGGTTGATATTGTTCGTGCCGAGGTAGCTCCAGGAAAAAGTGACCAAGGCCGGCGGATTGGGCAACCCGTCGTCAGTGACGGCGCCCGCCAACAGGAAGGGAATACCGGTTTGCACGGTGAAGTTCGTACCGACATCCTCCACCGGCGCGTGATTGGTCACCGGCCCATCGGCCAGCGCCAGAATTTCCCCGGCGCTCAATGCCGCCGCAAAAACACGCACGTCGTCCAGCGCCCCATTCCACGAGGCCGGGCTGTCCAACGCGCCTTTACCGGCAATGAACTCCGGACAATTCGTCAACACGCCGGAAATCGCGACGAAACCGGCCAGAGGCTGATCCAACTGGCCATTGAGATAAAGTTTTGGCGCCTCGCCATTGGTCCACGTCAGCGCAACGTGCTCCCACAGCCCCGGAGTCAGCGCATTATTCGCGCTGATGCGATTTACCGTGCCGCGGGTGGTGGTGATGGTCGCCTCGATCACATTGGTATCGCTGCCGCAGGAGGCCAATTTTCTCGTGGCAAGACTAAAGGTTGGGATCGCTTCCGAATCGTCACCGGTCAAAATGCCGCGATCCGAATTCGTCAGCGGGGGTTTGATCCACAGCGAAACGGTAAAAGCCTTTAGCCCGTTCAAGGTGTTCGAACCCGCCGACTGGCGCACGCAATCGTTCGTGCCGAAAAACTGCAGCGCACCGGCGATGGCTCCGTTGGTGGACCAGGCCGGGTAACCGGACAAAGTCCCGGCTCGACCGTTCCCGGACGTGTCAGCCACATTCGTCCCGCTGCCTTCATCGAACGTCCAATGCAAAACTGCCGGCGCCAACAAATCATTGGCGCCGACAAAAACGAGAATATCGGCATGCCCCTGCAAAACTCCGTTATCTGCCGTCAGACGCAGCTGGTAAATGCCGGAGTTCGTGAACAGGACCGTCGTGCTGGCCGCATTGGAATTGCCAAAAACATAGCTATCCGGACCACTCACCTTACTCCAGGTCAACGTGTCGTTGGTGGGACTGGCGTCAATCACTGTGGCATTGAGGACGAGTCCGGCGTTCGTGCCGTCCATAAAAGCGACGTAGGTTTCAGGACTGGTAATAATGACCACGGGAGTTTGATTGGTGCCGGCATCGGCGATGGTCAGCACGGCATTACTTGGCGAAAGAATGGTATACGGCGGACTCGGCAGCAGTGCGGCGGTCACCGTTTGATCGCCTTCGACGACCATATCATTGGTCGGCGTTATCAGCAAGTCGACGGAGGTTATGCCGCAGGCGAAATAAATATTTGTGGCGAATGGCGGATAATCCACGCCGAACGTCGCGGTGCCACCAATCGCGACATAGGCGGTAAAATCATATTGCGGATCGCCGGTGCGCGAAACGCGAAAGACGCCATTGGATCCGCTGCCCTCCAGCACGTTCGTCACAACGGCGGAAATGGTCAGCATCGGCATGTCGTCGTCAATGATCACCGTGGCGTTCGCGGGCAGGCCAAGGAAATAGTTGGTGTCCGCCAGCAGCGTTAGAATCACGGATACGGGACCTTCGACGACGCCGTTATGCAAGGGCAGAATGGGTAACGCCACCGTCAACTGGCCAGCGGGAATGACTATTAGATTAGTGATGGCAAAATAATCCAGCCCGTTGCGGGCCGTACCGCTGATGACGTACTTAACGGTCACGGGGAAGTTGGTCGTGCCAAAGCGCGAGAATGTGAATTCCCCGGGATCAAAGAGATATTTCGCCGCCCGGAAATCACTGGCATCCACCCACACGAGCTGGTCATTATCCTGAACGGTCACGGTGGCAAACGCCGGATACACGGTCCGATAGGAGTTGCCTTCCGTCAGCGACAGGATCACGGTCTGCTCGCCTTCAACGAGTTGGTCGTCAATCGCAATGACCGGCAACGAAACGGAATTCTGGCCCGCCGGAATGGTGATTAAATTGGTCAACGCCACGTAGCGCGTGCCCGCGATGGCAGTGCCGCCGACCGTGAAGGAGATTGCCAGCGCATTGGTCGTCGCACCGGTGCGTGTGAAGAGGAATGCGCCGTTGGCTCCGCCCTCGATCGCATAGGGATGATTCGTGGACGTAACGGTGACGACCGGCAAATTATTGGTATCATTGTCAGCAATGGTTACCGTGGCAACATTGGGCGAAATGATGTTGGCGCTGGTCGCACTGGTCAGCGTCATCACCACGGTCTGGCTGAGTTCCGGCGTGTGGTCATCCACCGGTGTCACGGGCAAATCCACGAACGCCGCGCCCGCGGGAATCACGGCGAAAGTTCCCAGCGGCGCGTAATCCGTCGGCGCGCTCGCGGTGCCGGTGATTTGAAAATCCACCCTCTGGCTGGTGTTCGTCGAACCGACCCGCGCGATGCGAAAATTGCCCGCGACCGGACCCGTTTCGGAGGCATTGGGCGATGTCGCCATGACGTTCACGGAGCAGGCGTCATCATCGATAATGGTATAAGTATGGATTTTGATGCCGCCGAGGGTGGCATTCGTCGGATTGAAAAGGGCCACGCGGATGGTCTGAGGAGGCTCCACCAGGTTGTCGTTGACGATTTGCAGCGGAAGGAACTCGACCAAAGTATTGGTCGGAATGGTGAGGGTGCCAGGCGGTAGCGAGTAGCGACCGGGGGGCGCGGTGCCACCAATGACCTCGTAAGCCACCGTCACGGGCACGGAAGAAGTCGTGGTCAATGTCACGGCGATGCCGGGCGACTGGCTTTCCACAACGGCCGAGGCCGCAAAACAAAACTCAACGCCCGGCGACTGGCCGATACCGTCGTCCAGAATGGTCAGTGGTGCCGTGGCCGGTGAGCCAACGTAATAGTTCGTGCCGGGCAACACGGTGAGGATTACCGTCTGGGCCGGTTTCAAAACCAGATCCTGAAACGGGATCACGTCAATCGTCACCGAACGGGAGCCGTCGGGAATCACCACCGGGTTATCAAACGGCACATAATCCAACCCGCTGTTTGCGGTGCCACTGACAGCGAAAAAAACGGTCAGGTCGCCGGTGTTGCCGGTGCGGGTCAGGGTGAACTCTCCCGGTACATTGCCTTGTTTGGAAACATTGTCCACGGTCGTCTGGATGCTCACCGTCGGATTCTCATCTTCGTCGATAACCAAGGTGGCACTGCCCGGCGTTCCCACATCGCAATTAATATTATTAGTGAGGGCCAGGATAACTGACTTGTCGCCTTCGACCAGGTTATCATCAATCGGCGTGACCGTGATGTCGGCCGAAGGCGAGCCGGCCGGAATCGTGAGGGTACCGTCCAACTCCACATAATCCACGCCATTGCTCGCTGTGCCGCCCAGGTTGTATTTTATCAAAAGCGCCTCGGTCAAATCACCGTCCCGCTGGACGGTGAAAGTGCCCGGCGTGGAGGGTTCCGATGCATTGCCAGCCGTCGCTGAAACGGTCACCGTCGTAAAATCATCGTCGAGAATGGTAATGGTGGCGGCGGGCGGACTGCCTTGGCTGTATGCGGCATTTGCTGTGACGGTGGCGACCACGGTTTTGTCCGGTCCCACCTTTTGATCATTGATCGGCTGCAGCCGAACCGTCGCGCTGCTTTGACCGTCGGGAATCAGCACAACATTCGGCAGCGCAGTATAATCTACGCCGGCCACCGCCGTGCCGCTAGCGGAGTAAAACACGAGCAAATCGCCAGCAAGAC
>Ga0302319_10008600_pt1 | contig 19820 bp, 18 predicted proteins | sample Bog_T0_2_FD_203319 | JGI IMG/M metagenome (GOLD analysis project Ga0302319, IMG submission 203319) | Peat permafrost microbial communities from Stordalen Mire near Abisko, Sweden - Bog_T0_2 | ecosystem: Environmental > Terrestrial > Soil > Wetlands > Peat | place: Sweden: Abisko, Stordalen Mire... | reverse complement strand
TTGAAGTGTGCTTGGCGGCTCACCTCTCGGAGTTTCTTGGATGGACTCCCGTAAATGTCAAACTGCTACTGCCTCCCCGGCAGAGCCGGGGGATCTCCCTTTGCAATAGCCGCCCCTCCATGGCGCGAATGAATTCCTCTCCGATCACCCCGGATCAGTTGCTGAGCGGCCTCGATCTCGGGCGTCTATAGCGAAACCAGAGTCGACGGTTCTCGAAGCCTCAGCACCCAAGTTGACTTGGACCGCCAGGGAGCGGCAACCCTGCACGAAACTGACCAGGCCACGGGGACTCTGGTTTCGCTCTAACGAGGCAAGAGGTTCGGGTGCCCCAAGTCTCGATTCTGGGATGCCACGCATCCTTTTCTCTGCCGTCTCCTCACCACCCACAAACTTGGGTGCCCCATCCTTCGCCTTTTTCTGGCGAAGGGTGGGAAACTACGAACCCACCCCACGTTCATCCGATACGCCGGCTCCCTCCAACCCCGCCGCCAGCTCCCACTCCGCCCTTTGCCGAACATTTCCTTCACCCGGCGCACAATGGAGATGGGGAGAAAGCGGCGCAGGCCCGAAAAGCCCGCAAAAATCCCGTACCCCCCACCCCCCCTATCGAAAAAACTCCCTTTTTAGGGGTTCTCCCCACCCAGGCGTGGCATATAACCAGTTCATAATCAATATCTTACAAAATCATCTGCCCGCCAGCCTGTTATCCTTATGGTAAACACAAACCCCCGAAAACAGGGCCTTTCGGACCCAAAAATCCCCGATTTCAAGCGTTTTTCAGCCAAAAGCGAGCCTTGGAAAACGAACCCGGTTTCACGGCCGCCAGCAGCCCCGATCCCAACGCTCCCAACCGCTCGCCGCCAATCCGCAAGCCGCCTCAGCCCCGAAAGCCGGCTCTCCTTCGCCCGTCTCCGTCCGTCTTCTACACTGGACCTATGGAAGTTCTCTACGGATTGCATCCGGTTGAAGAGGCGGTCAAGGCCGGACGGCGTCGCTTCGACCACGTTCTGGTCTCCAGCGAGCGCCACGACAAGCGCCTCGAACAGCTCGTGGACCTGTGCCGCGAGGCCGGCGTCCGCGTCCGCCAGGAATCCCGCGAGCAGTTGAGCCTGCTGGCCCAGACTCCGGCTCACCAGGGCGTTGTGGCCCTGGTCCGCGAGCAGGAGTTTCTGGCCATCGAAGACCTTTACGCTCCGGTTGCCGCCGGCGCATCCCGCCTGCTGCTGGCCCTCGATGGCGTCGAGGACCCGCAGAATCTGGGCGCGCTCTTGCGCGTAGCCGACGGAGCCGGCGTGGACGGCGTGGTGCTCACCGAGCGCCGTTCCGCCCCCTTGAGCCCGGTCGCCGTCAAGGCCAGCGCCGGCGCTGCCGAGCACCTGCGGATTGCCCGCGTGGTCAACCTCGTCCGGGCGCTCGAAGACCTCAAGCGCAAGAACCTGTGGATCATCGGCCTCGACGAGCGCGGCCAGTCCGACTACGACCAGTTCGACTTCACCGGCGACTGCGTCCTGGTGCTGGGACGCGAGGGCGCGGGTCTTCACGATCTGGTCCGCCGCACCTGCGACCACCTGCTCCGCATCCCCATGGCCGGCGGCGTCAGCTCGCTCAACGTCTCCACTGCCGGAGCCGTCGTGCTCTATGAAGCCTTCCGCCAGCGCCGCAACGCCGCCCGCCGCGGCGCGCCTGTTATCCCCGCTCATTCCATCGCTGGCCACACCGCAGGTGTCAAACCAAAGAAACAGAAAGGCCTGGGCTCATGAAGCTCGCTATCGCCCGTTTCGCCCTCGCCGCATTTGCCGTTCTCCCCTGCGCCGCGCAGACCACGCCCGCCGCTGGGGACTCTCAGCCCAAAGGCCAGGTCATCTTCTCCCGCTCCATGGACGAGAATGGCCAGGTTTCCACGCACTCCGGCCAGCAAGCCGCTCCGCCCGCGATCCAGATGGCCGCCGCGCCCTCGGCCCAGGACGCCGACCGCCAGGCCGTCACCTTCACCGGCTTCGACATGGACGTGCGCCTGCGCTCGGCGGCCCAGCAGATCGCCGTCCGCGCCCTGGTCACGGTCCGCAACGACGGCAAGACGCCGCTCAGCCGCATCCCGCTCCAGATCTCCTCCTCGCTCAACTGGGAGCGCATCCGTCTCAACGCCCACGACGTGGCGTTCCAGGTAGCCACGCTCAACTCCGACGCCGACCACACCGGCCAGTTGCACGAGGCCGCCGTCCCGCTCCCCCAGCCCCTGGCGCCCGGCCGCAGCCTTCAGCTCGACCTCACCTACTCCGGCTCCATCGCCGCCTCCGCTCAGCGCCTGCTGGCGATCGGCACCCCGGACGACGTGGCCCTCCACTCCGACTGGGACCGCATCAGCGTCCCCTTCACCGGCCTGCGCGGGTTTGGCAATGTGGTCTGGTACCCGGTATCGAGCATCCCCGTCATCCTGGGCGACGGCGCCCGCCTCTTCGACGAAATCGGCGAACACAAGCTGCGCATGGCCGGCGCCGGCTTCCGTCTGCGCCTCACCGTCGAGTTCCCCCACGGCCAGGCCCCCAACGTCGCCCTCATCAACGGCCACCCGGCCCCGCTTGCGGTCACCGAATCCGGCAGCCTCGACCAGACCCAGGAAGTGGCCGGCGTGGCCACCGCCTCCATCGACGGCGCGACCCTCGGCTTCGAGGCCCCCAGCCTGTTTGTCGCCATCCGCACTCCCCATCCGGGCCCCAACCTGACCGCCTGGACCACCCCCGCCGACGATGTCTCCGTCGCGGGATGGACCGCCGCCGCCGCCACGGTCACGCCCTTTCTTCAGGGCTGGCTCGGCCAGCGGCCCCGCTCCCCGCTCACCCTGCTCGACCTGCCCGACCCCGAGGACGCCCCCTTCGAGACCGGCGCAATGCTGGCCACCAACCTCCGCGACGCCAGCCCCGATCAGTTGAACGGCATCCTCGCCCACGCCCTGTCCCACGCCTGGATGCAATCTCCGCGCGCCTGGCTCAGCGAGGGAGTGGCCCACTTCATGGGCACCCTGTGGGTCGAAAAACAGCGCGGCCGAGACCAGGCCATCGGCACTCTGGAGGCCGCCCGCTCCGCCCTCGCACTGGGAGAGCCGGAAACCCCCGGCCAGGGCGCTGGCCAGCCGCTGGCCCAGGCCATCTCGCCCGTCTACTACCGCACCAAGGCCGCCTACGTGCTGTGGATGCTGCGCGACGTAGCCGGCGACCCCACCCTCTCCGCCGCTCTCCGCGCCTACGACCCGGCGCAGGATCTGGTCAAGGACTCCGGCCGCTGCTCCTTTGAGAAACTTCTGGAACAGGCCGGCGTCCGCGCCGATCTCTCCTGGTTTTTCGCCGACTGGGTCGATGCCGACAAGGGCCTGCCCGACATCGCCATCGACGGAGCTTTCCCCACCCCCGCCTCGGCCGGAAACTGGCTGGTCTCCGTCAACCTCTCCAACGCCGGTTACGCCGCCGCCGAAGTCCCGGTCATCGTGCGCTCCGACTCCAGCTCCGTCACCCAGCGGGTGCGCGTCCCCGCCCGCGGCAAGGCTGTGCAGCGCATCCTCATCCAGGGCAAGCCCACCGAGGTCCAGGCCAACGACGGCGCCATTCCCGAAACCCAGGCCAGCGTCCACGTCACCCGCCTGGGCGAGCCCCAGCCCGCCGCGCCGCCTGCCCAACCCTGAGCCCGGCCCCGGCGGTTCCAAATTGGCGCAGTACCAAGGTCATTTCCCTGTGCAGCCTCTCCCTGGCCGCGCAGCCCTGATAGAGTTTATTCATTGAAGCGAACAACTCGGAGGCTTCACGCTCTGGTCAACTACTTTCCGCTTCAGTTTTGCGTCATTACAGCGGTTCCACAATTGCTTTATCCCGGAACCGCCGGCCTCAAGTGGCTTTTTCATGAACCGGGGCCCCCAGCGACGGGTCCGTGTCGATGGGGTGGAAGGCTAAGCCGCCCCTACAGCGGTTCCACAATTGCTGTACCCAGAAGCCACAGCCCTCAAGTGCCTTTTTCATCAAGAAAAAGGCACCCTTCGCAGCCCCACAAAGGGCATGGGAATTGTGGAAACGCTCTAACAGCTCCACAAGCGGCAAGTGAATTGTGGAAACGCTCCAGGATGGCCCGAGATGAATGCGCCCATTGTATTTGTAAGTGGAAGTAAGGGTGGAGTTGGCAAGTCCATCACCACCATGGCGGTACTCGACTACCTCGCGACAGAGAATCGTTACGTCAAGCTGCTGGAGGCCGACACCTCCAACCCCGACGTCTGGCACTCTTATGGACAGTCGGTGGAATGCGAATCCGTGGACCTCGACGAGGTCGATGGCTGGATTCAGCTGGTGAACATCTGCGACGCCGACCCCGGGAAGACCATTGTGATCAATACCCCGGCGAGGAACCTCGAAGCCGTGCGCGTCCATGGACACATTCTCCTGGATTCTCTCGATGAGCTGGCCCGGCCCCTGGTGACCCTGTGGGTCATCAACCGCCAGCGCGACAGCCTGGAGCTGCTCAAGGCGTACCTTGAAGCCATGCCCGCGGGAGTGGTGCATGTGGTGCGCAACGGCTACTTCGGCGACGAGCGCAAGTTCGAGCTCTTCGAGCGCAGCCCGCTCAAGCAGCTCATCCTGGAACATGGTGGCAGAAGCCTTTACCTGTCCGACCTGGCCGACCGGGTCACCGATTCGCTCTACTCCGCCCGCACCACGATCGAGGAAGCCTCGCGCCATTTGAAACTGGGCGATCGTGCCGTGCTGCAAAGCTGGCGCAACGCCGTCGGCGTCATGCTCTCCGATGCGGGCATATAGAGCCCGTGCCGCGGCTACCTGGCATTCCACTTGGATTTCCTCCTTTTCCCGCCCCCCGTGGAGTTTCCCTAGCCCGTGAAGAGCCTTGTCCCGGCTGCCGCAAGAACTCCATTGCGCAAACCCCCGCCGCGGCTGCAATCTTGTACCCATGCCGGAGTTGCCCGACATCAACGCTTACATCGCCGCCATCGAGGCCCGCATCCTCTCTCAGCCTCTGGAGCGCGTGCGTCTGGCCAGTGTCTTCCTGCTGCGAACGGCGGACCCTCCCCTCGCAGCCGTCGAGGGCCGCCAAGTCCGCGCCCTGCGCCGCATCGGCAAGCGCATCGCCATCGGTGTTGAGGGCGACCTGTGGCTGGTGCTCCACCTGATGATCGCGGGCCGCCTCCACTGGCGCCCGCCCCAGGCCAAACTCGCCGGCCGAAACGCCTTGGCCGCATTCGATTTTCCCGTGGGCTCGCTGGTCCTCACCGAGGCCGGCTCCAAGCGCCGCGCCTCCCTCCACGTCGTTCGCGGCCAAGAGGCTCTCCAAGCCCTCGATCCCGGCGGTGTCGAAGTATTCTCCACCACCCTCGACGGCTTCCGCGCCGCGCTCACCGCCGAGAATCGCACCCTCAAGCGCGCCCTCACCGACCCCCGCCTCATCAGCGGCGTCGGCAACGCCTACTCCGACGAGATCCTCCACGCCGCGCACCTCTCGCCCATCGCCCTCACCCACAAACTGAAGCCCGAGGAGTGGGAGCGCCTCTTCGCCGCCACCCGCTCCACTTTGGCGTTATGGGTGGAACGACTGCTGGACGAAGCCCGCCGGGAATTCCCTGAAAGAGTCACCGCCTTTCGCCCCGGAATGGCGGTCCACGGCCGCTTCAACCAGCCCTGCCCGCGCTGCGGAGAGATGATCCAGCGCATCCGCTATGCCGACAACGAAACCGACTACTGCGCCCGCTGCCAGACGGGCGGCAAGGTGCTGGCCGACCGCAGCCTCTCCCGCTTGCTCGGCTCCGACTGGCCGCGCACCCTCGATGAACTCGAAGCACTCAAGCGCCGCTGACTCCCCGCGCCCCCTGCCGCTTCCGAATTCCCCTTGACACACCCTTCCCCCCTGCCGCACAGTCAACTGCGCACCTGCTTTCCGGCCGGCCGGCGCTTCCCAGAGATTTCCCCGCGCTTCCAGTCCATCGAAAGCGGATTCCGTTCTCTTGAGAGGTTCCTCCATGCATCATCTGCACCTCAATCACATGGCCATTCTGGTTGCCGCCTTGATTCAGTTCTTCCTCGGCGCGCTCTGGTACTCGCTGTTCTTCGCCAAGCCCTGGATGGCCCTCACCGGCCACACTCCCGGCGAACGCCCCAAGGGCGCCATCGTCGCCATGTTTTCGTCCTTTATCGGCGGACTCATCCTCTCCTTGGTGCTGGCGCATGTCGTAGCCTGGTCCGGCGTGGGAACGGTGGGCTGGGGAGCCGTCATCGGCTTCATCTGCTGGCTGGGCTTCATCGCCGCGCCGCTGCTCTCAGAGACCCTGTATGAAAAGCGCCCCTACAGGCTCTTCGCCATCAACAGCGGCTACTGGCTGGTGTCGCTGCTGATCTCGGGCGCCCTGCTCGCCGTCTGGCAATAGGACCTCCGACGCCGCTGGCCGATTTACAATCGACCCATGAGCAAAGCCGTCATCGCAACCGCCTCGGCTCCGGCCGCCATCGGCCCCTACGCGCAGGGCGTGCGTGTGGGGAGCCTCGTCTTCACCGCCGGCCAGATTGCGCTCGACCCCGCCACCCAGCAGATCGTCGCCGGCGGCATCTCCGAACAGACCACCCGCGTCCTTGAAAACCTCAAGGCCATCCTCGAAGCTGCCGGCTCCAGCCTGGCCAAGGTCGTCAAGGCCACCGTTTTTCTGAAGGACTTCAACGATTTCGCCGCCATGAACGCCGTCTACGGCGCCTATCTCGGCCCCCAAGGCGTTCCACCCCCGGCCCGCACCACCGTCGAGGTCTCGCGCCTGCCCAAGGACGTGCTGGTGGAGATTGAACTCGTAGCCGAGGTCTGAGGACGGCCCGGACTGCCAGCCGGTCCCGGCTTTCCCCCGAGCGGCCCCGTGCCTCCAACGACAGGTTTTCGGCGTTGGGGTGGTCAAAGGTGAGAGAGCACGGGCCCCGTACCCGGTCGCCGCACCCACTCCCCCAGGAGGTCCCCATGACCGACAAAACCGAGAATCCAGAGAAGATTGTCCGCAGCGACGCCGAGTGGCGCACCCTGCTCTCCCAGGAGCAGTACCAGGTCCTGCGCCAGAAAGGCACCGAGCGGCCCTTCACCGGCGCTCTCACCCAGAACCACGAAACCGGCGACTACCACTGCGCCGGCTGCGGGGCGCTCCTGTTCCTCAGCGGAGCCAAGTTCGACTCCGGCTGCGGCTGGCCGAGCTTCATGCTCCCCGCCGACTCCAAAGCCGTCAGCGAGCACGAGGACCGAAGCTTCGGCATGAGCCGCATCGAAGTCACCTGCGCCCGCTGCGGAGGCCATCTCGGCCACGTCTTTCCCGACGGTCCCCGCCCCACCGGCCTGCGCTATTGCATCAACTCCGCCTCGCTCACCTTCGAGCGGGCTCCCGCGAAACCAGAGTAGCTCGAACACTCCGCGCAAGGGCACGTTGACTCTTGCTTCTCTCGCAACAAAAGCCGCCCGCGGCGCGTTACTCTGGCTGCATGGATTTTTTACGGTTTGGTTTGCGATCTGTGCTTCCGCTGGCGCTCGCCGCCTCCGGTCTGGCCCAATCGCCGGCTCCTTCAACCCCGCGGGAGGACCAGGCGCTCGACCGGCAATTGCAGGCCATCGCTCAGGCCCATCACGGCCATGTCGCCCTCTACGCGCGCAACCTGCGCTCCGGCCAGACCGCCTCGCTCGACCCCGACCAGCCCGTGAAGACCGCTTCGGTCATCAAGCTCGGCATCCTGCTCGACGCCGCCGGGCAGATCCGCGCCGGCCGCGCCACGCTCGACGAGCGTCTGGCCCTCGCCCGCCAGAATCAGGTCCAGGGCTCCGGCGTCCTCGGCCTGCTCACCGCGCCCCTCTCGCTCACCCTCGGCGACACCCTCACCCTCATGGTGGTCCTCAGCGACAACACCGCCACCAACATGGCCATTGACCGCCTCGGACTGGCCCACATCGACGCCACGCTCCGCGCCGCCGGCCTGCGCCAGACTGTGCTCTACAAAAAGGTGTACGTCCCCGCGCAGCAGCCCATGCCGCCTGACCAGCCCCGCTTCGGCCTCGGCAAAACCACCGCCCGCGAGATGGCCTCCGTCATGGAACGGCTGGCGAGCTGCCAACTGGCTCTCGACTCCAGCCCCGCTCTGCCCGCCGACGGCCCCCTCTGCGGCGCCCTGCTCCACATGCTCCGCAACCAGCAGGACCGCGACAGCCTGCCCCGCTACCTCGAGTCGCTCGACACCAGCGAGAACGGCTCGGCCATCGCCAACAAAACCGGCGCACTCGACCAGGTGCGCAACGATGTAGCCCTCATCGCCACCAAGGAGGGCCCGGTGGTCATCGCCGCCTTCACCTGGGACAATGCCGACCAGCGCTGGAACGGCGACAACGAAGCCGAGCAGACCCTGGGCAGGCTCGCCGAGACCATCGTCCGCCGCTGGTCGCCCACCGGCCTCGATCCCGCCGCGTTTCCCTGGGAAGATCCCCTCGCCCCAGCCCCAGCCCGGCAATAAAAACAGATTCCGGGCACAACAAAACCCCGTCCTGAGATGGACGGGGTTTGCGCCGGGCCTGAATGCCCAGCCTGAATCCCAATTCTGATTGCCGGCCCCGAAATCCATTCCGGTCCCGATTCCTGCGCTGGCCGAATTCGCGCCGGATCGCGAGCTGCCGGGCTTACGCCTTGGCGATCTTGCCGCTCTTGATGCAGCTGGTGCACACGCGAATGCGCTTGGCGTTACCGTTCACCAGCGCCTTCACCGCCTGCAAATTGACGCTCCAACGACGACGGGTGATGTTGTGCGCGTGGGAGATGTTGTTGCCGAATTGCGGACCTTTCCCGCAAATGTCGCATACCTGTGCCATAACGTTGCTCCAGACTTTGGTGTTTCGTGCCGCCGGGATAAGCCGCTTCAAGCGCCGCCATTTCCGCGCTCGTTTTAAGGCCCGTCCATCGGGGCACGTGGAAACACACGCCACCAGCGGCTTGCCGAATCTCCAGTATACGCGGAATCCCGCTCCCGGCCAAGCTCGACTCCTCGCCCGCTTCCCGCCCGCGTCCCTCCGGGCAGAGTCATTCTCTGAAATCCACGCAGGAATCCGCATCCTGCACAAAATAGGCCGGCTCAACTGTTACGGCCCGGCATAATTCATTTCCCTTTCATATGGGTCGTATATCCATATCTATGTTCAGGTTTTGCTGTTCCTGGCCGCCTTTGCTCTCCGAGACCGCCTCGACCGCCAACCCATCCTATCCTCTGGAGCCTTTCCATGGCCGATTTGGCAACGACTGCCGAAACCCTGCCCGCCGGGGCATCGATTCTCGATAGCAAGATGAAGAAGTCCCACGCCATGATCAGCGGCGGCATCGTGATTGCCGCGCTGGTTGTTGGGGTCGGATTCATTATCTACAACATAGCTCAGGACTTTTCGGGCATCGCCATCGGCAGCTTTTGGCCCTATGCGCTGTTGATTGTCGCGCTGTTGATCGCCCTCGGCTTCGAGTTCGTCAACGGCTTTCACGATACCGCCAATGCCGTCGCCACGGTCATCTATACGCACTCGCTCGATCCAAATATCGCCGTGGTCTGGTCGGGGCTTTGCAACCTCTGCGGCGTGCTGGTCTCCTCGGGCGCGGTGGCTTACGCCATCATTACCCTGCTTCCGGTTGAACTGATCCTTCAGGTCAGCGCCGGCGCTGGATTCGCGATGGTCTTTGCATTGCTGATTGCCGCCATCATCTGGAATCTGAGCACCTGGTGGTTTGGACTCCCCGCCTCCAGTTCTCACACCATGGTGGGTTCCATCATCGGCGTGGGCATCGCCAATCAGTTGATGAGCATCCACACCGGCACCTCGGGCGTTGACTGGGAGCAGGCCACCAAAGTCTTCAAGGTGCTGCTGATTTCGCCCCTGATCGGCTTTGGCGCTGCCGCGCTGCTCTTGCTGCTTTCCAAGGTCTTCATCCTCACCAAGTGGGCCAAAAGCGCGGCCCTTTTTTACCACGAGAACCACAAGAAGATCCTCTGGGCCCTGCTTTCCATCGTGGTTACAGGCATCCCCGGCTTCTATGTCTTCAACTGGGTTGCGCCCTTGGTCTTTGGCCTCTTCGGCGCGCCAGGGCAGGCCGTTTGGCTGCCCATCAAGAACTTTGAGGCCTGGAACAGTCCTGCCGGCCTGATCGCCACGATGTTCCTGGTGGGCCTCGCCGGCTTCTACGCACTGGCTTTGTTCGCGAAGATCGTGATCGAAAACGCCGATGTGCTCTTCACCGCGCCCAAGGGCAATACGCCTCCGCCGTGGCCCATTCGCGCGCTGCTGGTCTTCACCTGTTCCGGCGTCAGCTTTGCCCACGGCTCCAATGACGGACAGAAGGGCATGGGCCTCATCATGCTCATCCTCATCGGCACCGTCCCCACCGCCTACGCACTCAACCACGCCGTCACCGGCCATGATATTCAGGACTTCATCGCCGCCTCCCAGCAGGCCGGGAAGGTTCTCGACAACCACGTGGACAAGAGCGGCATCCTGGGCGAAGATGCCCGCGCCGAGGTTACCGACTACATCCGCACCAAGCAGATTCAGCCGGCGACGGTCCTGGCGCTGCGCGAACTGGTCGAGGACCTGAACCACGAAGTGGCCCTCTACAAGGAATTCAAGGCCGTGCCCGCCAACCAGCAGGCCAACGTCCGCAACGATATGTACGTGGCCAGCGAGGCGATCCGACTGATGGAAAAGGCCGGGAATCCGCACTTCACAGCCGCTGAAACGACCGCCCTGACGGTCTACAAGAGCAAGGTGGACAAGGCCACCAAATTCATTCCCGTCTGGGTCAAGGTGGCCGTGGCTCTGGCCCTGGGAATGGGCACCATGGTGGGCTGGAAGCGCATCGTGGTCACGGTGGGCGAAAAAATCGGCAAGGAGCACCTGACCTACGCGCAAGGCGCCTGCGCCGAACTGGTGGCCATGTGTACCATCTCTGCCGCGGACAACTTCGGCCTGCCGGTGAGCACCACTCACGTGCTCAGTTCCGGCGTGGCCGGAACCATGGCCGCCAACGGCAGCGGCTTGCAGCTTTCCACCATTCGCAACATTGCCGCCGCCTGGGTTTTCACCCTCCCGGCCGCGGCTTTGCTCTCCGGCTCGCTCTTCTGGCTCTTCCGCCAGGTCACCCACTAGCGTTGCATCAAGACCGTATTGCAGGGCGTCCGGTACTCCCGGACGCCCTTTTTACTGCCCCCGCGGCGGAAACCGCACCGCAATGAACAGGCAGGGCATCTCCAATTCCGGTAGGATACTGGAGGTACCTATTGCAGAATGAGCCTGAAAGCCAAGCTGGAAGCAGTCATCTACGCCGCGGAGGAGCCGGTCACACTGGCCCAGCTCGCCGCCCTCTTTGCCGCCGACGCCCTTGAATGGAAAGCGGAACAGGAAGCCGTGTCTGCCGAGCAGGCAGCCCAAAACCAGGCCGCCCAGCCCCTCCCGCAGGTCAACGAGGAGTTTGCCTACCTGGAGCTGGAGCAGGTCCTGGCTCCGGATCTGGAGCCAGATCTGGAACCGGGCCTGAAACAGGACCTTAATCCTGGTCTGGAGCCGGCGGCCGCCGAGGAAGTGGACGCATCGCCTGCCGAGCCCGCTTCGGAAACAATTCCAGAGACAGACCCGGGAGCAGCTCCGGACCCCAGCCCCGAGTCAAGTTCGGAAAGCTCTGAGCCCAGCCCGGAAGACTCCGCGGAGACCGGCCCAATCGCCGATCAAATCGCCGATCCAGCCGCCGGTCCTGACCGGCCCCCCGCCGCGGAAGCCCCGCCGCCAGCTCCGGAAGACGCTGAAGCCAAAGCCCGCCGCATGGCCCGCCAGCGCGACCGCGAAGCCCGCGCCGTCATCCGCCAACTGCTCGATGAACTCATCGCCTCCTACGTGTCCGACGGCCGCGGCGTCGAAATTCGCGAAATCGCCGGCGGCTATCGCATGGCCACCAAGCCCGAGTGCCACGACGCCGTCCGCCTCTTCGTAAAGAGCCTCAAGCCGGTCCTCAAGCTCTCTCTTCCGGCTCTGGAAACCCTGGCCGTCATCGCCTACAAGCAGCCCGTCACCGCCCCCGAAGTCAATGAGATTCGCGGCGTGGAGTCGGCCGGCGTGCTCGGCTCGCTGCTGGCCCGCAAGCTCATCGCCACCGCCGGGCGCAAGCCGGTCATCGGCCGCCCCATCCTCTACAAAACCACCCGCGAGTTCCTGCTCCGCTTCGGCCTCAAAGACGTCTCCGAGCTGCCCTCCATGGAGGAGTTCGAGAAAATGGCCGCCATCGAACTCGACGAAGCCGAGACCGCAACCGAAGAAGATTCCACCAGGGAGCCGAATCCGGCCCTGGGCCCCGAATTCGACGAAGCCGCCAGCGAGGAGCTGGAAGACTCGCCATCGGAAACCTCAGATCTTCAGGCGCGAGCGCCAGAATCCGAAGAACCCCCCGCCGGTTCGCCGGCAATCCAGGCGGAATCAACCCCCGCAGAGGCCGCGCCTGCTGCGCCTCCCCCCACAGAGCAGGCAGAAACTGAGACCTTCGCCCATGACCGCTAAACTTCGACCCCAACCGACTGAACCCGACCCCGCCAAGCCCAAATCGACCAAGCCCAAATCGACCAAGGCCCAATCGACCAAGGCCCAATCGACCAAGGCCAGGTTAGAAGCTACGCCCAAACTAGAGACTGAAACACTCTCAGCTGGCCAGGTCAATGCCGAATTCGATGCCGCGGATCAAGCCGAGTTCGCCGCCAAGATCGAGGATGCCGCCGAGAAAGAGCTTGAAGCGGAAGAAGCCATCGAAGAAGCCGAACTCGAAGCCGCCGCCGACCAGGATGCCGAAGCCCAGGCCGCTGCCGAGCTCGAGGCCGAAGCCATCGAAGAAGCCGAAGTCGATCCGGAATCCTACCAGGAAGCCATCGACGCGGCGGAAGTTGAAGCCGAAGCCGAAGCCGAGACCGAACTCGAAGCCGAAGACGGCCCCGAGCCTGAAACTGACTCCCCCTCCGAAGACGCCGACGAAGACGACTCCGAGCCCGGAACCGCCACCAAGCCGCGTCCGCCCGCCAAACTCGAGCGGCTCCAGAAGATCATGGCCCAGGCCGGCATCGCCAGCCGCCGCCGCGCCGAAGAGCTGATCGAGCAGGGCCGCGTCCAGGTCAACGGCAAAATCGTCACCGAGCTGGGCACCAAGGCCGACGCCGGCCGCGACCACATCCGCGTCGATGGCAAGCTCCTCCAGGGCCCCGAGCGCCTGCGCTACTTCGTCCTCAACAAGCCCAAGGGCTTCGTCACCACGGCCAAGGACCCCGAGGGTCGGCCCACGGTGATGCAGTTCTTCGACAAATTGAAAGAGCGCCTCTACCCCGTCGGCCGTCTGGACTACATGAGCGAGGGCCTCCTCGTGGTCACCAACGACGGCGAACTGGCCAACCGCCTCACCAAGGCCTCCTCGGGCGTCGAGAAGACCTACCTGGTCAAGGTCGCCGGACAGCCCACCGAGGGCGAGCTCGATGCCCTGCGCAGCGGCGTCACCATCGAGCGCGGCAAGCCCGGCTCACCCCAGGTTCGCACCTCCCCAGCCCGCATCCGCCAGGTCCGCCAGGGCGACAATCCCTGGTACGAAGTCGTCCTCATCGAAGGCCGCAACCGCGAACTGCGCAAGATGTTCGAGGAAGTCGGCCACTTCGTTGAGAAGATTCGCCGCGTAGGCTATGGCCCCCTGGTCCTCGACCAGGAGCCGGGCCACCTCCGCGAACTGCAGCCGGACGAGCTCGATGCCCTGCGCAAGGCCGCGGAAGGCAAGCTGCGCACTCCCAAATCCAAGGAACTCCGCCGCCGCAACCTGCTCGACTCGCAGTTGCCCACGGTTGAGCCCCGCCGCACCATGCACCCCCGCCCGGCCACGTCGTTTGATGCCGCCGGCGCCAGCGAGCGACCATCCGCCCCGCGCCCGAGCGCTGACTCCGGTCCCAGGAAATTTGGAGCGAAGAAGCCGTTTGACTCCAGGAAATCCTTCGAAACCAGGAAGCCCTTCGACAAGAACAAGCCCTTCCGTCCCGCCGCGGCCCCGGCCGAAGACCGCTCCAGCACGAATCGGCCCAGCGGCGCGGCTCCCGCCCGGTTCGGCTCCGCCCGTCCGGCGGGGCGTCCCTCGGCAGGCCCGGCCAGGCGTCCCTTCCGCCGTGAGGAGGGAGAAGGCTCGTTCCCGCCCCCCGCCGCCCGCCCGACATGGAAGAAGGACTCGCCCCCCGCCCGCTTTGATTCCGGTTCCTCCAGCGAAGACCGTCCCCGCTCCAGCGCCCCGCACGAAGGCTCCGCTGGAATCGGCAGATCCGGAGGAGGGCGTCCCTTCTCCGCCAAGCCCGCCTGGACCAAGCCGGAACGCTCCGAACGCACGCCGTTCAAGCGCCCCATCCCACCCCGCCGCGAAGTCAGGGACAGCGACGACGATCTCGGCCCGGTCAGGCCGCCGAACCTTCGCATCGAGGAGATTTCGGGCCCTGATCGCTCCAGTCCAGATCGGTCCAGTTCAGCCCGCTCCAGCTCCATCCGTCCCAGCGCGCCCCGGCCCTATGCGGACCGGACCAGCTCCGGCCGGTCCGGCTCGGACCGCCCAGGCTCAAGCCGCCCCAGCTCTCCGCGCGGTTCCTCTGACCGGCCCAGCTCCTACAAGCCCCGGACGGACCGCCCCTCCGAAGGCCGTTCCCGAGAGTCCGGCCCCAGGGAATCCAGCTCCAGCCGCCCCAGCTCTCCGCGCCCCTTCCGCGCCGAGGGTGGCCTGGCTCGTCCCTTCACCACCTCCAGCGGCAAGCCCCGGGCCGGTGGAGCAAGGCCCAGCAGCAAGCCGGGAAGAACCTCCTCCCGTCCCTACAGCTCCGGATCGAGCACCCGCTCAAGCTCCGGTCCCCGTTCCGAATCCCGTTCCGACTCCCGCCCCAGCTACGGCGCCAAACGGTCCTACGACGGCTCGGCCGGCCCCGCCAAGCGCCCTTTCCGCCGCGACGAGGGCCAAGCCTCCGGCGCACGCCCCGCCAAACCCTACACGCCGCGCGCCGAGGGCGCATCCGACTACCGTCCCACCAAGGACAGGCCCTACCCCAGCTCAACCCCCCGCGCCGAAAGAAAGGCCGGCCCCGGCTGGAAGCCCAAGCCCAGCTTCGGCGGGCCTTCCAAGCTCAAATCGGACGGCTACTCCAAGCCCGGTGGAGCTCAAAAATCCGGCTACAAGGGCAAGACCAGCGGTTCCGGCCCCAAGCGCTCCGGTCCTCGCCCCGGCGGCAAGCATCCCGGTGGCGCATCCGGCGGCAAAAAGCGCGGATAAAGGTCGCCCGAACAACAAACTGCCCCCACGTCCTATGCCGGTGGGGGCAGTTTCGTCCGTTCATCCTCCAACTCCCCGGAAACCATTGCCAAAACCTGCCGGGTTCGCCAATACTCTTGAGAGCCCCTGGTTCGACACCGGTGCAGGCACGAAGGAGCCCCTATGGCGAACAGCTTTGGTACAGACATCCTGATTCAGGCGCCGGACATCAAGAGGACGGCGGATTTCTACGTCGAGCACCTCGGATTCGAGGTCACCGGCGAAGAGCCCCACATGATCAGCCTCCACGGCAAGCGCATCAACCTGTTCATCGAGCGCGGCCCGGCGCTGGGCCCGGTTCTTGAAGTCACCGTCGACAGCGTCGAAGCGGCCCGCATCCGGCTGGTGAAAAACGGCTGCGTGGTGGTCAAGGACGAGCCCGACTTCCCCCGCTGCTACGTCCGCGACCCGTTCGGCCTGATTTACAACCTCACCAGCTAGGGCATTTTTGCATTTGCTATAGACTTCCGTGCCCCATCCATTTCCGCGTTTTTTGCGGAAATGGATGGGATACCAATGAAATCCAGGTCGACACCATTCCGGAAAATGCTCTAGCCCCGTTCAGCTTGGCTCAAAACCGGCCAACCCCGCTCAAATTTGTCACCAAGTCCAACTCCGGATCATCTCAAGCTCTATGAGTCAACAAAAAGCAACCTTCGCAGCCGGCTGTTTCTGGGGAGTCGAAGCCGCCTTCGCGGCCATTCCCGGCGTCACAGCCACTGCCGTGGGCTATGAGGGCGGCCAGCTTGAGCGCCCCAGCTACAAGGACGTCTGCACCGACCAGACCGGCCATGCCGAGGTGGTCGAACTGGACTTCGACCCCGCTCAGGTCAGCTTCGAGCAGCTCCTCGACGCCTTCTTCACCCTCCACGACCCCACCACTCTCAACCGCCAGGGTCCGGACTGGGGCGCACAGTACCGCTCCGCCATCTTCTTCCACTCCCCCGAGCAGGAAGCCCAGGCCCTGGCCAAGATCGAGCAGCTCAACGCCGAAGGCCGCTTCAAACCCAAGCGCATCGTCACCCAGGTCGAGCCCGCCCAAACCTTTTGGCGCGCCGAAGAGTACCACCAGCGCTACCTCGAAAAGCGCGGCCAGGGAAGCTGCCACATCTAAGGGAACAGGGGCCAGGGATCAGGGGTTAGGGCTCAGGACCCCAGGTCAGCCCCTGGTCCTTGAACTCGCCTCAACCCGGCCGCCTAACCCCTGATCCCTAACCCCTTGCTCTTCTAATCCGTCTCGGACGGAAGCACCGCAACCGTTTCGGCAGGCAACGTTCCCGCCTTTTCCGTCCCCGGCTCGTCCAGCCACAGCCACACAATCCACCACACCAGCGCGGCCACGTACACCGCCTTGTTGGCGTTCACCAGCCTGGCGCCCAGGGCCAGCACCCGCTCGTATTCCTGCTGCGAGGTGGGGCGCACCGTGTGAGCGACGATCTGCCACGTCCCCTGCACCGCCAGCCAGGCGATCGCGACCGTGGAGAGTCCGATGACGATCTGCTGCGTGTGGCTCCGCCAGCCGGCCTTGAAGTGGCGTCCAAACAGCACCACCAGCAACCCCACCTCCACCGTCAGCACGTCCACCAGGGTGTCGCCCTTCTGCGCCCCCAGTTGCATGATCCGCAGTTTCCCCAGCGTGGTATCCCAGGCCATCTCCTTCCACTCCGGCCACGGGCCCCACGCCCACACCACCGCGACGGCAACAGCCACCAGCGCCAGCGCGCCGAGTATCCAGGTACGCCGCCGCGCCTCTCCAAAAGCTCGCCGCGCCATCTCCACGGCCACCAGCAGGCTGGTCAGCGCCGCCGCGTCGGCCATGCCAATAAGAATCGTCTGCAAGGGGAGCATTGCCATCCGCCCAGCCAGCAGAACCTCGGCCAGCAACCGCAACGCAAACAGCACAATGCTGAACGTGAACCACGGATAGCGCCGCGCGCGATCCCGCCCCAACAGAACCACCAGCAAAACCAGTTGCGCGGCAAACGTCAGCGTCCAGAGGATCTGGCGCGCGGTAAAAACAAAATTTGGATGCATTGAAACCTTGTCCGGGCCGCGTCTGAAAACCTTCGCTGGCCCCCTCTCAGTTTAACCGCCTCCGCCCGGACACATCCCACGCCGCCGCACCCGGCACGCGGCAGCATGCAGCCGCGCGCCAACTCCCCCTTGCCGTGGCGCGCCAGCCCGAAACCGGACCCGGCGCAAGCCCGCCACAGGTTCGCGCAACCGGGTTGCGGGTCCGGTTCGGAGCGGCGAATTGCGGAGTTTTCCCTTCGCGGCTACTTCTCCGCCCGCGCCGTCCAGCCTTTCAGATAGATTCCCTTGCCGGGATCGGTGGCCACCAGGCCCTGGTAAAACGCCACCCTTCGCGCCTGGAAGGCCGCCACCAGCGCCGCGGGATCGGCCCCATTCACCGCGCCCAGCGTAATCGGCCCCCAGCCGCCGTCTTCGCCGATCGTCGTCGCGCCCTCGGCAAGCAGGCTGTTCACCGCCTGCTGCAGGCAGCGCACCGCGACCCCGCTGCCCCCGTTCACCGCAAAGTCGAACACCCGCTTGCTGACGTCGTCGGAGTTCAACTGCGCAAACCAGTCGTTCCAGAAGTGGTTCTCATAGAATTGCTGGACCAGCGGCGCGCGCTCAGTCTGCGAAACCGCCGCGATGGCCGCATACTCCGTCGGCCAGGCCGCGCTGTTGATGCCGCTGATGGCAAATGCCCCCGGCGGCGCATCCGGAGCGCTCGCGCAGGAGCGCGGCGCGTCCTCGTTGTCCATCATCCAGTTGTAGGCGGTGTTCCAGTCTGCCATGGTCCCTCGTTTCGCTTGGGGAATTGTGAACGGAAGCGGATCGAGGGGAAGAATATCGAAATAAAGTCGCGGATTGCAAGAAGATATGGTGCGCCCGGAGAGATTCGAACTCCCGACCTAACGCTCCGGAGGCGTTCGCTCTATCCAGCTGAGCTACGGGCGCGCATTACAAGCATACCGCACTTTGCGGTTTTCTCTCGCGCCTTCCGTCTCCGGCCTACTTCGCGCCGCCATCCGCGCCTTCCTGCCGCCCCGCTTCGCGCTTCACGCGCAACTCCTCCATCACCGACTGGATCAGCGCCTTGGCCCCCTCCATGCCGCTCAGAACCGCCTGCAGGTCCAGCGCCGGCTGGTTCGGGTTGCGGCTCGAGGCGCAGTAAACCCCGTGCTGTCCCACCATGATCAGCGAGTCGGTCAGCAGGTCCAGCGCCACCGCCAGACGGCCCCGCTCCAAGCCCATCATGAACTCGTGCCGTTCCAGCTCCGCCCGGTTTTCGTCGAATACGCTCATCCTGCCAGCCTACCCGAAATGTGGCAGACCCACGAAATAGGACGAAGTTTTGCGGGTCGGGGGATTGCGGCGGAAGCAACCGGCCCTCTACTCCGCGTGAGCGTCATCCAGGTTGTCCAGCGCCGAGATCACATCGTCCGGCACGTCCCACTGGCGCAGAATCTTCGCGATCACGCCGACCGAGAACCCGGCCCCCACCAGCCGGCGCATCACCCGGGCGGTCTCTTTTTCGTTCTCCGGCTTCTTCAGCCGCTTGCGCTCCATGTGCTCACGGGCCAGGGCTTCCTCGTTGGTCCCCGCGTAGCGCGCTTCCAGGGTCTCGGCAATCAGCCCGGAGGCCAGGCCCTTCTGCTGCAAGTCCTGCCGCACCCGCCGCTCGCCGAGCTTGCCGTCTTCCTGGCGCACGCGTGCATAGGCCTCGGCAAAAGCCGCATCGTTCAAGTAGCCGTGTTCGCGCAGCCGGACAACGACCGCCCCCATCACCGCCTCGCCACGCTCCCCCGGCTCCACCCGCGTCTTCATCAGCCGCCGCAATTCCGCCTCCGAGCGCATGGCCCTCCCCAGCGTCTTCACGGCATAGTCGTACAGCCCGCCTTCGTTCAGGAAGACCCTCGCCTTGGCGGCTTTGCGTTGAAAAGGCAGCTTTGGTTCCTCTCTCAGCTGCCAGACCAGTGTTTACTGGCAGCTGTTCCCTGTTCCCTAATCCCTAATCCCTAATCCCTAATCCCTGTTCCCTGTCACTTCGTCCACTCATCCACCCAGTCGTTCACCGTCTTCCACCACAGCCGGGAGTTCAGCGGCTTGAGAACCCAGTGGCCTTCGTCGGGGAAGTAGAGCATCTTCGACGGCACCTTGAGCCGCTGCAAGGTGTCGAACAGTTGGAAGCCCTCCGAAACGTCGAGCCGGTAGTCGAGCTGTCCGTGAATCACCAGCGTGGGCGTCTTGAAGTTCCTGGCCGACATGGCCGGAGACCACTTGCGGAAGGGGTTTTCCGCGTCCGGCTTGCCGTAGTAGTCCCACGGATGCCCCTTGAACTCCCACTCGTTGAACCACAACTCCTCGGTCGTCCCGTAAGCCGATTCGGGGTTGAACATGCCGTCGTGCGAAACGATGAACTTGAAGCGGT
>Ga0302319_10008598_pt1 | contig 19824 bp, 12 predicted proteins | sample Bog_T0_2_FD_203319 | JGI IMG/M metagenome (GOLD analysis project Ga0302319, IMG submission 203319) | Peat permafrost microbial communities from Stordalen Mire near Abisko, Sweden - Bog_T0_2 | ecosystem: Environmental > Terrestrial > Soil > Wetlands > Peat | place: Sweden: Abisko, Stordalen Mire... | reverse complement strand
CCGAGCTGGCTGAGTTGCACAGCGCGATCGCGGCCAAGCCGGCAGGCATTCTCATCTCCGTCTCCGACGCGATAGTGCTCCAGCCGGAGATCGATGCTGCTATCAACGCCGGGATTCCTGTCATCACCATCGACTCCGACGCCGCGGGCAGCCGCCGGCTGTACTTCATCGGAACCAATAATCTTGACGCTGGACGCCTGGGCGGCAAGCGAATCATCGAGAAGCTGGGCGGCAAGGGCAACGTGGTCTTCTTTACCCTCGGCGACCAGCCCAACATCGATGAGCGGCTCAAGGGCTTCAAGGAAATTCTTGCCACCCGGCCCGATATTCACATTGCCGCCGTGGTAGACATCAAGGGCGATGCACGCAACGCCTTCGATTGGACACAAGAGTCCATGGCCCTTACCGGCTCCCAGAGGATCGATGCCTTTGTCTGCCTGGAATCGTCGTCTGGCAAGGTGGTTGCGGATGCCATCAAGCGGGGCGGCGGCGGCCGGGAATTGCTGGCCTGGGATGTGGACCAGGATACCCTGGATGGAATCAAGTCGGGCGCAATCGACGCGACGATCGCCCAGAAGCCCTTCACCATGGCCTACGTGGGTTTGAAGTCACTGGACGAGATTTACCACGACCCGCCCAAAGATCTCTCCAGGGACCACAGCGCCGACTCCTTTGCGCCCTATCCAGTGTTTGTGGATACCGGCACGTCGGTCGTTGACCAGAGCAACGTGGACCTCTACATCGCCTCGGCGGCAGCCGGAACGAAATAGCGCGGAACCGGGAAAACGCTTTAAACACCAAGTCAAAAGAATGGCGCCTTTCATGTTCACAAGAAAGCCGCCATTCTTTTTTTGTGCCTCTGTTTGCCGATCCCGCGTCCTGCCGGTTCCGGTTTTAGATCCTGCTCCGCCCTTACTCCGGTTTGGGCTGCCCGATGGCGCTTTCCTGTTTGGCCAGCTTCACGCGGGCGTTTTCCAGCTTGTGCTGCACCTTGGCCACATCGCCCGGCTCCACGTCTCCTGCGGCTGACTTGGCATACTCCGACAGCGACAGTTCCCATTGCGCGGCCGCCAGCCGGATGCGGCCGGTCTTCTCATACAGATCGCCCAGGTGGTCGTGGACGGTGGGGTCGGTCTGGTCGCGTTGGACGGCCTGACGCAGGTTATCCTCCGCCAATTCGTACTGTCCCAGCTTGAAATAGGCCCAGCCCAGCGAATCGAGGAAAGCGCCGTTGATCGGCTCCAGCTCGACGGCCTTGCGAATCAGCTTCAGCGCCTCGGTCAATCGCGTCCCCTTGTCGGCAAGCATGTACCCCAGATAGTTCAAGGTCATGGCGTTTGACGGGTCTTTGTCCAGCGCTTCGCGGAAGAACTGCTCGGCCTGCTTATAGTCCTTTTGCCGCTCGGCCCACTCGCCCTTGAGGAACAGCAGGGAGATTTGGTCATCCTTTTTCTTGGTCAGAGCGCCAGCTTTGGCCAGGGCGTCGTCGGCGTCTTTCCAGCGCCGCAAGCGAATGTCCATCTGGGCCAGCCACAGCCAGACCGAGCGATCGTTATCCGTGTTATCCAGCAGTCCTTTCGCCACCGCCAGCCCTTCGTCGGCCTTGCCCTGATCCGCCATTTCACCAGCAAGCGTCAATTTGAGCTCGCGATTCTTGGGATTGGCATCGACGGCTTTGCGAGCGATCTCCATTGACTTGTCGAACTGCTTCGCATCGCGGTAAGCGTCCACCTGCTCCTGGTAACCGCGCAGTGCCGCATCGCCTCCCATGTCGATCATCTTCTGGTAAGCGGCGATTGACTGATCGGTCTTGTTCTCTTCGTGATATACCGCCCCCAGCCGCTCCAGAAAGACGCTGCGCCTGTTCTTTTCTTCGCTGGTGTAAGCGCCGTTAGCGTGGGAAGTCAGGTCCACCATCTTGTCGTAAACCTGCGCGGCTTCATCGTACCGGGCTAGCACATCCAGCAGAAGCCCTTCGTTATAACCGGCTTCCAGCGAGGAGGGATCCTTCTTGCGCGCATTGCGCACAGAGGCCAGCGCATCTTCATACTTTCCCTGACGGCGCTGAATTTCTGAAATGTGGATCAGCGCCTCAGCGTTTTCTGGATCGGCATCGGCAAGCAGCTTGAACTGTTTCAGCGCCTCGTCGAGCTGGTCGTCATTGAGCAGCGCCTGCCCCAGCGCGTCGAGTGTGCGCTCGTCGCCCGGCTCCAGGTCGGCGGCGCGCTGAAAGGCTGCGATCGCATCCTTCGGCTGCTTCAACTGGTCGTAAGCGGTGCCCAGGGCAAACTCCATCTTGGGACTCCGATCAGCCGCGGGAACCGCCTCAATCAACTTGGTCACGCGAACGAGGTCGCCGCTTTCGCCGTAGAGGCGAGCCAGGTTCAGCACCACTTCTTCTGAGTCGGGCTCGATGGCTTGGGCGGTCTTGAACTCCTCTTCCGCCTTTTTGCCTTCGTGCTTGACGGTATAGAGCTGGCCAAGCACCATACGATCTTCCACGCTGTTGGGTTGTAGCGCGACGATTTTTTCGAATTCGGCAACGGCCAGGTCGAGCGCATTGCCCGCGGGCGAAGACGAGGATACGGCGTTGGATGCATCGCTCAACTGGCGCAGATAGATTTTGCCCAGCAGCCGGTGCGCCGCAATATCGTTGGGCGAGCCCTTGAGCAGCTCTCGAGCCGTGGCTTCGGCCTCGTGAACGTGGCCGGTACGCAAATACAGATCCGCCAGCCCATCGTTCAACTGCGGCGAGCCGGAATCGGCGTTCAGCGCCAGCTTGTACTCCTCAATGGCCTGCGTCACCAGTTCAGGACGGCCCAGCGTAGCGGCATCTTCTTCGTAGCTGTCAGCCAGGGCCAGGTGATAGTAAGCCTGGGCGCGATCCGGCTTTGCGGCGGGAGTTGCTGATTTATCAGATGCCGTCTTGGCCGGAGCGACAGACTCCGCCGGAGCTGCTTTCGCGGGCACAGCCTTGCTGGGCTTGCTCGCTGGTGCGGCGGTGTCGGGAGGGAATACGTCTGGAGCCTTTTGGCCGCAGACAGGCAGCGCCGGAAGCAGGACAAGAGATGCGGCGGCGAACTTGAGCCAGGAGGGCGGCGAACTCAATTTTGTTTTCATCATCCAAAGGATTCCGTGCCTCCTGAGCCGAGCGGACGAAAAACCGATCCGAAGGCCCCAGAAGCAGCGCAGGCAGCCGGTAGGAGCAGCTCTGCCTACTGTACAGACGATTCTACCCGTCATTTGGCTCAATTGGTGTGCCGGATTGCAGGTTTTTCTCGATTGGGCAGGTTCCCGGCATACAAATGGGAACGGTCCCGCAGCCAAAAGCCTATTGCGGAAGAAATATCCCCAGCGCAGAGTCCAGCCCTGCGCTGTTGAGCCGCTCAAGGCAGCTTTAGCTGGACTCCTAGTGCCCCAATTGGGCTGCGCCGAGTCTCTGCGCCTACGGCTTGAACTCTCCGCTCGAATCTACATCCAGAACCGCCTGAACCGGCAAGTTGTCGCTCGATCCTCCCGCCAGCACACGCACTTGTTCTTGTTCCACCCGCCAGAGATGTGCGGTCGCGTCCCAGTAGGCCAGATCGCGCGGCTTCAGTTCCAGCGTTACATCGCGCTCTGCCCCGGCCTCGATCCTTACCCGCTTGAAACCCTTCAATTCCAGCTGGGGCCGCTCGACCTTAGAACCCAGATGCTGCACGTACACCTGCACCACTTCGTCCCCGGCCCGCTTGCCTGCATTTTTCACCTTCACTGTCACCTGGACCGTGCCATCGGCCGCCACTTTAGGCGCGCTCAGGCTCACCCCTTGATAGGCAAAGCTCGTGTAGCTAAGCCCGAAGCCGAAGGCGTAGAGCGGCTTGTCCTTGCTGTAGAGATAGGTCCGCCCGTGCAGCAAGTTGTAGTCCAGGATGGGCAGCAACTGCGCGTCGCCCGTGGGCCAGGTCTGGGTCAGCCGGCCGGCCGGCGAGTAGTCGCCAAACAATACGTCGGCCAGTCCGTGGCCTTCCTCCTGGCTGTTGTGCGTAATATGCACAATCGCCGGCAGGTTCTGCTGGCTCCAGACGATTGCATAGGGAAAGCTGGACCGCAGGACCTCGATGGTGTGGGGATTGGCCGCAAAGACCTGCTTCACCAGATCCTCTTGCTCCAACACGATGGTTTTGCGGTCCATGCCTTCCTTGCCGTTGGAGGGAGTGGGGCACTGGGCCCAGGTTGCATTGCACACAGGATGGTTGCCCACCACCACTATCGCGACATCCGCCTTGGCAGCCAGGGCTGCTGCCTGAGCCGGGTTGGAGCCGTCCGCGAAGAGCAGCTTTGCTCCACTGCCCGCCGCCTCGCGAATCCCCTCGATTATCGTCACCGCATACGGCGGCGTTCCGCTATACCAATCCTGCAGCACCTGATCGGTGAACGGCCCGATTACCGCAATCGTCTTCAGCTTCGCGCGGTTCAATGGCAGCGTGTTGCTCTCGTTCTTCAACAGCACTACCGACTCGTCGGTCGCCAGCCTGGCCAGGGCCTTGCTTTGGTCTCGTTCCCAGGGCGGCAGAACCCCGTCGGCCTTCACGCCGATATCGCCGTAAGGATCGGCCCCAGGCGCGTCAAACTCGCCCAGCCGCAGATAGACGCGCAGCTCATTGTGCAGAGACGCGTCCAGATCCGCCTCGGCCAGGAGCCCATCCTTCAGCGCCTTGCGCAGGTCGTCGATATACCTGTCGAGAAAATTGTTTACGCCCGCCTTTACCGCCGCCGCCACGCCGTGTTCCTTGTCGGGAAAGCTCTTGTGCGCGGTAATCAGCAGTCCCAGGGCGCCTCCGTCCGAGCAAATCAGCCCGTCGTTGCCCCACTCCTTGATCATCGCGTCTTTCAGCACTGGGTGAATCAGCATCGGCGTGCCATTCCACGAGTTGTAGGCGGCCATCACCGCCCGCGAGCCGCCCTGCTCAAAGCCCATGCGAAACGGAACGGAATAGTACTCGCGGAAGAGCCTCTCATCGAAATCTGAAGAACTTGAGGAGCGGGTGTCCTCGTTCTCGTTTGCCAAGAAATGCTTCATCAGCGAGGCGGCCTGCCAGTGCTTCGGATCGGGGCCTTGCAGACCTTGCGCAAAAGCTACAGTCAGCGTCCCCACAAGGAACGGATCCTCGCCATACGACTCTTCGGTCCGTCCCCAGCGAGGGTCGCGGCTCAGATCGGCATTGGGCGCGCGCACCACAACCCCGCCTCGGCTGAGGTTGGGATTCTGGTAGTCATAACGCGCCTCGTAGCCCTCCAGCGCAGCGATTTTCTTCAGCAAGCCAGGATCCCAGGTTTCGCCCAGTCCCTTCTCCTGCGGAAAGGTCGTGGTCGGCAACGGCTGCTTGCCGCCGCCGCCCCAGCCGCCCGGCCCGCCCAGCGCCAAGCCGTGCAGCCCTTCCACCTGGCCGGAAAAGGCGATTCCGAGCCGCGGTATCTTGGGGTGGTCCCCCAGCAGTGTCAGTTTTTCTTCAAGCGTAAGCCGGCCAAGCAAGTCAGAAATCCGCTGGTCGTCGCCCAGCTTGGGATCCCTGAACGGATAATCCGCCTGAGCGGCAGCCATCCGTGCCAGCCCCGCGATCACCACCAGCCCTACTACCCATCCCGACAGCCCACACACACCTAGCCGCAACCTCATCGTCAAATCCCCCAGACCTCGAACAGCGAAGGTTAACACAGCCGACCCGCTCCTGTTTTGCCGGTCGCCGATTCCCGATCTCTGCCCCCGATCTCTGATCTCTGTAGAATGAAACTATGTTTACCGGCATCATTGAACAGACCGGCACGCTGGTCAGCCTGAAGAGCAAAGGCGGCGTAAGGCGCATTACCGTCGAGGCTCCGGGACTGGCCGGGCGTCTGCGCGAAGGCGACTCGCTGGGCGTCTCCGGCGTCTGCCTGACTGCTCTGGATGTGGACCCCACCCTTTTCCATGCCGATCTTGCCCAGGAAACCCTTGACTGCACCTCGCTGGGGTCGCTTGCTCAAGGCGCCAAAGTCAATCTGGAGCTGCCTACCGCCGCAGGCAGCCCGCTTGGCGGCCACATTGTGCAAGGGCATGTGGACGGCACGGGGACGATGACGGCGCTCGATCCGGTGATCCCGGAGTCGAGCGCGAACTTCGACCGGCAAACCACCGATTGGACGCTCAAGGTTCGCGTTCCCGAGAGTGTGCGCCCATGGATGGTTCACAAGGGATCTGTGGCGATCGAAGGCATTAGCCTGACCATCGCGGACTTCGACGGTGAAACCATCTCGATTGCGATTCTTCCCCTGACCTATTGGCGGACGAATCTGCACACGCTCGCCCCTGGCGCGCCGATGAATGTCGAAGCAGATGTGCTGGTCAAACTGGCTCACGCGCAATTGTTGGCCCAGAAGAAGCCGGAATTTGACCTGACCGAGGCATGGCTAGTGGCAAGCGGGTATTGAGCAGACATTTCTGCTATACTCAACCAGTCGAAACGACTGGTCAATTTATGCAGACAATTCAAGCATCCGAAGCCAAAACGCATTTCCTTCGCATCCTCGACGATGTCGAGCGCGGCGAGAGCGTCACCATTACCCGCCGCGGCAAGCGAGTGGCCCGCCTTGTCCCTGAGGTCGAAATCGATCAACAGCGCGTTCAGCGGGCTATAGAAGGAATGCGCGCCCTTCGGCAGCGCATTGGGAAAGTTCCGCTCGAAGAGATACTCTCCATGAGAGATGAAGGCCGGGCCTGATGGCATTCGTCCTCGACGCGTCCGTTTCGGCAGTCTGGGCGCTGGCTGATGAGTCTTCTCTGTTAGCCGATCATGCGGCCAGCCGACTCAACAGCGAGATTGCCATGGTGCCGCATCTATGGTGGTATGAGGTACGCAACCTTTTGGTAATCAATGAACGGCGACAGCGAATGACCGTGAGAGATTCTGAAATCTTTCTCGAATTGCTTTCTTCCTTTCCAATTCAAATTGATTCTGGCGAGGATGAGCAAGCCATTTTTCGAATTGCGCGCCAATATAAGCTTTCCTTTTGCGACGCTGCCTATCTTGCTGTTGCCGAACGCAACCGGATTCCGCTTGCAACCCTCGACAATGCGCTAAGGTCCGCTGCGCAAGCTGCTGGGATTCCATTGCTGTCGTAGGATCTCATCTCGAATCGGTTCCGCGTAGGGCGACGCCGTTCGCCCTACGGTTTTGCCGCCAACTTCGGCGGATCGGTCACATACTCGTCGCCGGTGCGGGCCAGCAACAGGGCGCGGCGGTCGGTAAGCAGCTTGAGCCGGTTCGTTACTTCGATGAACTCTTTCTTCTGGTCAGCGGTGAGCGGGTTAGCTGCGGAACTCAACTTCGTTAGCTCGTCCAGGCGAGCTTGCAGCCGCGGTATCTCGCGGTCCATCAATATCGGGCGAATCACCGTGGTCTTCGCGCGGCCGCTGGCAAGCTCATTGCGATTGTTTTCGCTCCAGACCGGCAGAATCCCCACATGGCCCAGCTCGACGCGCACCCCGGCCGGCCCATAATCCTTGCGAACCGCTGAAAACAGGCCAATCATCTCATCGCGCGGGTCGCCATCCTTGTCCGGCATCAAGCCGTCCACATAGGTGCGCGACTGGTTCGAGAGAAAATTCCCTAGCGAATAAAAGATGACCGTGTCGCGACCGTCCTGCGTTTTGTACGTTTCCACGGGCTGTAGCACGTGCGGGTGATGGCCCACGATCACCGAAGCGCCGGCGTCGAGCATCTTGTGCGCCGTCTCGACATCCTCCGGCCTGGGTGCGGGCGCGTACTCGATGCCCCAATGAATCGAAACCACCAGCAAGTCGCACTTGGCGCGCGCTTGCTTCACGGCCTCCAGCACCTGGGCCTCGTCGGCTCCCGCCGCGCCGCCCGACTCACCCGGATAGGGAAAAAAGTTCACATGCGGCTGATCGTCCTTGTCCGGATTGCGGCCGCCGTTGAGCCAGCGCGTCATTCCAAGCCAGCCCACCTTGATGCCGTTGGCCTCAACAATGACCGGCTGCCAGGCCTGCTGCGCGGTGTCGCCGGAACCGGCAAAGAGCAGCCCCTCGTCGCGCAGATGTTCGCGTGTCTCGGTGAATCCGGCCCAGCCCTGATCCATCACGTGATTGTTGGCGAAGGAGACGATCTTGATCCCGTTGGCCTTCAACCCATCGAGCAAGGCAACGGGCGCATCGAACATGAACGGTTTCGATCCGCGCGAGTGAGCCGGGGCCACCGGCGTCTCCAGGTTCGCAAAGCCGAAGTCGGCCTTCTCAAAAACGTCGCTCACATCGCTGAAGAGCGCGCCCCATCCCACCGCGCCGTCTCCCGCCGCGGCTGCGGCAGCGCGCACCGGCTCATGCGGAATCACATCCCCGGCCACGGCAAAGCTGACCTGGCCAAGCTCGTGCGGATAAGGAACAACAACCGCAGCCAGCCGATTGCCATGAGAACCCGTCAGCAGCGCCACGCCCATCGCGGCAGCAGCCAGCATCAATGCGAAGCCCCCGGCCAGGAGCCAGCGCCTGCGCAGGCCAGGCGTGAGCCTTGCGCCAAATCCTGCTATCAACCGCCGTCCGTGCATCGTCGAAATCATTGACCGCGCCAATCTCTAGTCCTTCGTTGCCGCAGAGAAGATGGAACGTAATCAGCATACAGCTTTAGCGCAAAGGCCGAATTGGTTCACATGGCAGAATACGCGGCCTGGCCAATTGAGGTTGAGACGAGAAAAGAGGCGACGTTCGATCTTATTCCACTTGCTGGTTCCGGGAGGCAGGTGGCATGCCGTGACGGGATGCGCAACTCATTGGCCAGCGCTTGCAGCACTACGGCCGGGCTCAAATTACGCGCCGAATTGGATGAAAACAAATATCCCAAGGGCGTGAAGATATCCGACGCGATATGGACCCCCATCCAACTGGCGCGCCATTCCTTCCACGGCGACTGGAACTGCACCTTGCTGGAAACGGAGCAGCTATCCGCGAATACGTTTTGCAGGGGGCTTTGATTGTCAGGGCTGGGATGCGGGTGCGGGGACGGGTTTGACGGCGGGCTTGGGTTTGGCTGGGACGGGCGGCAAGGGCAAGGCGGGCTTGGCTCGCGTCTCGACCGGAGGCTTGCCCACGGAGGCCGCTGCGTTCAACAGGACGGCGGGCTTGGCGGCTGGCGGCGCAGAAGGCTTTGTGCCTTGGCCGGTGGCTGCCAAGGCAGAGGATGGTTTGGCTGGGCCGCTGGCGGACGTGGGCTTGGATACGGCTTGTGCGGGAGGCTTTACACCTGGGCTGGTGGCTGCAAGGGCTGAGGAGGGGGCCTTGGCTTGGGCGCTGGCTGAGGCAGGTTTCGAGGGCGGCGCGGCGGTGGCTTGCAGCGGCGGGTTCCTCTGGTCAGCGGGGGCTTCCTGTTCGCCCATGAACTGTTCGTTGTCCTTGCCGGCGATGGCTACTTTCATCACGCTCATCCAGATAGGCAGGGCGGCTTTGGCGCCGGTTTCCTTGTCGCCGAGAGATTGGCGGCTGTCGTAGCCGACCCAGACGCCGCAGGTAACCGAAGGCGAGAAGCCGAGGAACCAGGCATCGGTGTAGTCGCTGGTGGTGCCGGTTTTGCCGCCAAGGGGGTGTTTGAGCTGCGCGGCGGCTGCGCCGGTGCCGTGCTGGGTGACGGCCTGGAGAAAGATCATCATGGTGCGCGCGGTTTGCTGGTCGATGACCTCTTTCACCTCCGGGTTGTCTCCCCAGAGAGTGATGCCGTCGGCGTTAGTGACTTTGCGGATGAGGCGGGGCGCCACGCGCAGGCCGTCGTTGGGAAAGACGGAGTAGGAGGCGACCTGCTCCTGAAGCGTGATTTCGACCGCTCCGATGGCGATGGGCAGATAGGCGGGAATGTTGGAGGTGACGCCGAAGCGGTGGGTCATGTCGATGACCTTGTGAATGCCCACCCGGGCGGCCAGCTTGAGGGCGGGAATGTTGCGCGATTCGGCGAAGGCATTCACCAGGGTCATCGTACCTTTGTAATCGTTCTCGTAGTTGTGCGGGGTATAGCTGCCGAAGCTGACGGGGCCGTCGACGATGGTGTCGCCGGGCTTCGCGCCGTCTTCGACTGCCGCGGTGTAGACGTAGGGCTTGAAGCTGGAGCCGGTTTGGCGCTCGGACTGGGTGGCGCGGTTGAATTGGGAGACCGCGTAGTCGCGGCCGCCGACCATGGCCAGCACGTCGCCGGTGGTGTTGTCCATGGCCATGAGCGAGGCTTCCGCGCCGGAGTCCTGTTCGAGGGTGGCGCGGCGGGCCTTGCCCTCCATGGCGCTGCTCAGGTGGACGTAGATGACATCGCCGGGCTTGACCAACGCATCGGCATAGCGCTGGCCGGTCCAGGTCCAGTCTTCTGGCAAGAGGAGCACCTGATCCGCGCCGATGCGGGCGTGAATCTCAAGCGGCATGGTGCGCGTGACCAGGGCATGCACGTAGTCGCCGGGGTGGATTTTCATGGCCCAGTCGGGATGCTTGTAGTCATCGAGCGCAATGCCGGCGGCGAGGACGTTTTCAAGCTTGCCCGGCCCGTCGTGGCCGACCCAGCCATGGCGGCGCTCGTAGGTTGCCAGGCCATCCGCGACGGCGGCGTTGGCGGTCTGTTGCAGATCCAGGTCGAGGGTGGTTTCGACCCTGAGGCCGGCTTCGTGGACCTCTTCGGCGCCGAAACGCTTTTCGAGCTCCTGGCGCACCGCCTCCTGGAACCAGGGAGCGGCAGACATCTCCGGCTTGGCGGTGTGCAGCCCTAACGGGGCGTTGCGCGCCTGCTCGGCCTGCGCGTGGGTGATGGCTTTGTCGTCCTCCATTTCAGTGAGCACCAGATTGCGGCGGCGCAAGGCCTTGTCAGGATAGAGGATGGGTGAAAAGGATACAGGCGCCTTGGGCAGGCCAGCCAGCAGCGCCGCCTCGGTCAGCGTGAGGTTGCGGGCGTGCTTTGAGAAGTAGAATTGCGAGGCGGCCTCGAAGCCATACATGCCGTGGCCGAGGTAGATCTGGTTTCCATAAAGAGTAAATATCTGTTCTTTGGTAAAGCTGCGCTCGATCTGGATGGCGAGATAGGCCTCCTGGAGCTTGCGGCCGGCGGTGCGCTCGGAAGAGAGGAAGAGGTTGCGCGCCAACTGCATGGTGAGCGTGGAAGCTCCCTGGGCGCGTCCGTGGTTGCGCAGGTCGTACCAGACGGCCCCGGCGACGCGAAAGACATTGATGCCCCAGTGAGACTCGAAGCTCTTGTCTTCAATGGAGATAACGGCCTGGCGCAGGACGGGGGCAAAGTCGTCGTAACCTACGACCTCGCGGCGCTCCAGGGCAAAGGAGCCAATGATGCGGCCCTTGCGGTCGTAGAGATCGGTGGTGGTGGACGGGCGGTAGTGCTCGAGATCGTTGATCTGAGGCAGATCGACCGAGTAAACCAGAGTGAGCCCCGCCAGCGAGCCGGTGACGACGGCCAGCGTGAGCAGCACTGCAAGCGCAAACCGGCCAACCAGCTTGCGCCGGCGCTGGGCCGGAACCGCCTGGAGTTGCGGGCGGCGGGGGCGTGCAAGATCGGGTGGTTCCAAACGCTCTTTGGGGGGAGCAGCCAAAACGATTTGGTCCTCTTGGGCACTTCCGCAACGTGCGGGCGATAAAATGCCTCAGGATAAGGCTAGCATTTTCCCGCTGCTTGCGAATGTGCCGGCGCACATGCTGGGACCAGACAAAGCAAGAGCGGGAATGGGCGGCTGGCCGCGGGAAGTGAACTCAAGACGTAAGCAACATCAGCTGCTCGGATTTCCGTGCCACCGTTTCGGCCGGTTGAACCTGGAAATCCACAACCAGCGCTTCCACGACGGGATTCCTGTTTTCCTCGTTGCCGCCGACGCGATAGAAATGCGCTCTGGTGAAAACATCGAACCTTCGCCAAAGCGTAATGATGTACTCGTTCTCTCTGTAATCGTTTTGGCGCCATGTGGACAGGATGAACTTTCCTTCAAAACCAGATAGAGCTTTGCATAGCTTGGTCTCATGGGATTCATCCCAGCCATTGTAGCAATCGACGTGGCGAGGCGCCGGTCCTGTTCCGACGCAGCGAATATTGGAACGCGGACAAGCAGGATATCCTGGTGTTCTTCACCAATCTGCCGCACTTGTCAAGCTTGACGAACGTTTCGCACTCTTTACCCGTTATAATCTCAAACGCCTGCAAACACTCATGTTTTCGTTGCGCAGGATTCATCGGAAGGAGTTGTTTCGTGCCTCTTGAAATTCGCGGTCTCTCCAAGCGCTACCCGAATGGCGTACAAGCTTTGGACAACTTGAGCCTGACCATCGGCAACAATATGTTTGGCCTGCTGGGGCCCAATGGGGCGGGCAAGTCCACGCTCATGCGCACCATTGCCACGCTTCAGGATCCGGACTCCGGGCAGATCCTGCTGAATGGAATGGATGTCGTCGCCAACAGGGATGCGGTGCGCCGCCAACTCGGCTATCTTCCCCAGGAGTTCGGCGTCTATCCCCGCATCTCAGCGCTGGACATGCTGCACCATCTGGCAGTCATGAAGGGCATCTCCAAGTCTGGCGAGCGTAAGGAGATTGTGGATGCGCTCTTCCATCAGACCCATCTCTGGGATGCCCGCAAGAAAGCTTTGAGCACCTACTCGGGCGGCATGAAGCAGCGTTTCGGAATTGCCCAGGCTCTTTTGGCCAACCCCAAGCTGATAATTGTGGACGAGCCCACGGCCGGTCTCGATCCGGCAGAGCGCAATCGCTTTCTCAACCTGCTCAGCTCTCTGGCTCGGGATGTGATCGTAATTCTTTCCACGCATATCGTCGAAGATGTCCGTGAACTGTGTCCTCGCATGGCAATCATCAGCAACGGCAAGTTAGTTCTGGAGGGTGCTCCGGAAGAGGCATTGGAGCGGCTGCGGGGCGGCATATGGAGCACTCTGGTGCATACCGAAGAAGAGTTCTCCGCGGTCTCGGCGCAGTTCAATGTCGTTTCCACCAAGCTTTTGGGCGGCGCGCATGAGATCCGCATTCACGCTGACTCTGCGCCGGGCGAAGGCTTCCGTTCCGTAGATCCCGCGCTCGAAGACGTCTACTTTCTCGCCCTCAACACCGATCGCGTTCAATAAGACGCAGATTCCAAGCCGAGCATCAGGAGAGACGGCCATGTTTCTGGACTTTCTAGGTGATGCTCAGCGACCGCAAGATCAAGGTGGAACGGCCACGGTTGCGCAGCAAAGGCCAGGGCCGCAGCAAAGAAGTCGAGATTCCCGCCTACACCGCGATGCAGGACCAGTCGCCGCTGGGTGAGCGTATGCTCGACACGCTGTTGTGCGGCGTTTCCACCCGCAACTATAAGGACGTGATCCCGCAGATGGCCGAGACCATCGGGGTGTCGAAGTCCAGTGTGAGCCGGCAGGCGATCGAAGCCTCGGAGGCGGAGTTGGAAGCATTACTCGGCCGCCGCTTCGATGACCTGAAGATTCTTATCGTCTACATTGATGGCGTGGTTTTCGGCGAGCATACGATGATCGGCGCGGTGGGCGTGGACGTAAAAGGCCACAAGCATGTGCTGGGCATCCGCGAGGGAGCTACGGAAAACGCCGCTGTGGTCATGGAGTTGTTGCAAGATATTGCGGCGCGGGGCCTCGATGCGAAGCAGAAGCGCCTGTTCATCATCGACGGTTCGAAGGCTCTCAGAGCCGCGATTAACGCGGTCTTTGGCGCCGACCAGCCGGTGCAGCGCTGCCGGGCGCACAAGCTGCGCAACGTGCTCGATCACCTTCCAGAAGAGCAGAAGGAGCAGGTGAAGAGCTTGCTGCGGGCAGCCTGGAAGATGGAGGCCAAGGCAGGCATGATGCGCATTCGCAAGCTGGCCGAGTGGCTGGAGCGGGAATATCCTTCGGCTGCAGCCAGCCTGCTGGAAGGGCTGGAGGAATGCTTCACCATCAACCGGCTGGGGGTGCCGCCCACACTGCAACGGTGCCTGGCGACGACCAACATCATCGAAAGCCCACATGCCGGAGTACGCATTCGAACTCGCCGCGTCACAAACTGGCAGAATGGCTCCATGGTCCGGCGCTGGATGGCTTCGGCCTTTCTGAGGACAGAGAAGAACTTCCGCAGGATCATGGGCTATCGCGAACTCTGGAGTCTGGAGGCGATTCTGAGCGAATCGCAGGCCGCCACCCGACAGGCCGTGGCGTAGTAACATCAACCCAACCGCCGTTGGCAACTTTCAACTACGCGCGGGACATCCTCTACGGCGTTCCTAACCTGGAATCTCTAGCAGATACGTTGCGAGATTGCCAACTTCGCGAGCGTACCCGGCGTAGTCTGACAACGTTTGTGAAAGCCTAAGAGCTTTCCTTCAGTCAGCGTGAGGGGAAAGCAACTGCAATCCCCTTTCCCGAAACTTCAGTCAAGCAAGGGAAAAGTGAGAAAACCATGGCGAAGACGTATTACGATCACGATGGCGACGGTTCCCAGGGGCATGCCCATGCTCTTAACCTCAAAGAGTCAGGGTTAGATGGATTTGTGAAGTTAATACCTCAGTGTCTATTGCAGAAATCCGGAGCAGTTTTCTACTCAGGCAGGAAAGCATTCAGCAACCGGTCGCCTCTCTACATTCTCGGCTTGAATCCTGGAGGCTCTCCAACAGAACAGGCTGGCGATACGGTGGAGCGGCACACCTGTGGTGTTTTGAAGAAACCGGAATACTGGTCGGAATATCAAGATGAAATATGGCGAGGTACTTCTAAAGGTACTTCTGGCATGCAACCTAGTGTAGCGTCTCACGCAGATCGTCTTTTATTGAGAGCGGTCTTGGCGCGTGTTACCTTTTCCAGGATGTCGTTTGCTTTTGCGGTCCAGATGAAGGGTTTGGGATTCTGATTGTGGCCGTCGATGTATTCTCCGATGGCCATGATCAGCTGTTCGAGATCCTGGAAGACGCCGCGGCGGAGACGGTTCTGGGTGATGTCGCGGAAGAAGCGTTCCACCATGTTAAGCCACGATGCCGAGGTTGGCGTGAAGTGCACATGGAAGCGCTTGTGTTTGCCCAGCCACCGTTCAACTCGCTCATGTTTATGGGTGGAGTAGTTATCGCAGATCAAGTAGATTTCCTTGTTGGCAGGGACGGTTTGATCGATCATGCGCAGGAACTTCAGCCACTCCTGATGGCGATGCTTCTGCTGGCATAGACCATAGACCTCGCCATTGGCGGTGTTGAGCGCGGCGAACAAGGTGGTCGTGCCGTTGCGTTTGTAGTCATGGGTCATGGTTTGGCCACGCCCCTTTTTCAGCGGCAACCCGGGCTGCGTGCGATCCAATGCTTGTATCTGGCTCTTCTCGTCCACAGATAACACCAGGGCGTGTTCGGGAGGGTTGAGATAGAGCCCAACGATCGCCTCCAGTTTGTCGGCGAAGTGCGGATCATTACTGACTTTGAAGCTCTCCAGGCGATGCGGCTTCAGACCGTTGGCCCGCCAGATCCGCGACACCGAAGCCTTTGAGATGCTCATCTCTTTGGCCATGGTGCGCGTCGACCATTGCGTGGCGTTGGCCGGCGTACTCTGCGTGGTCTTTGCAATCAGGCTGGCCGTCACTTCAGGGGAGATCGACGGTGTACGTCCGGGCCGTGGTGCATCCTTCAGAAGACCTTCGATGCCCAACTCCAGAAAACGCCCGCGCCACAGCGTGACCATGCGCGGAGCCACTTGCAGCGTTGAGGCAATCTGCTTGTTCTGAAGCCCATCACTGGCCAACAAAACGATCTTGCTGCGCAGCACCGCACGGGCTGCGGTTGAACGGCCACGTGCCTGCCGTTCCAACTTCCGCCGGGTCTCTTCGTCCAAAACAATGGGCTGAGCTACGCGCATATCGAGGTCTCCTCATCATCAGATGACCCTCGGCACATAAACGATTCTATTAGTGAGACACTACACTAGAGTTCTACATTTGCTGCGCCAAGTAAATCTTGATCCCCGGAACGTGCCTGCCAGCAATGTCATATTCGAGCGCTCAGCGCGAGAGAAAGACATTAACAATCGCTTTCGAGAGCTTGTGGAATTGTGCTGGCCGTTCCATCAAGCGGTTATCGAACGACTGGGTGTGTGTGTGGTGCTCTGTTTCGGCAAGAGTTCTGGGCGCTGGGTTCGTGAACGTTTGAACGCCAATACCTTTATCGATCAGTTTATAGAGAACAACAAACGCCTTTGGGCGAGTACATCTTACAAGAACTCAAATGGGATTTCCGTTGTCGTGGCGACACATCCAAGCATTGCAGATTGGACGAACTCCGCAACTGACCCAAGCCATTTGGTCAATAACATGTTGGAAGTCCACTACTAGAATCAAGAACCAAGGTGTGTAGCCCACATCACAATCTACCACCAAGATTGGGTGCCCAGGTTTCGATTCTTCGGACTTATATAGTAGAGGCGGCTCCGAAGAGCCGCCTCCAGCTTGCGCGGATGCTACTTGGCCTTCTTGGCGGGCTTGGCCGCGTTGCTCTCGCTGGCTTCGCTCGGTGTCGAGTAGTCGATCTTGCGGATGTGGTCGGCCTTGATCGAAAAAGTCTTGTGCTCCACGCCGTTAGTTATCCGCAAATATTAGAGGTTGGGGTCGCCGTAGAGGACGCCGCGGCCGTGCGTGCCTACATAGACTCGTCCGTAGAGTCGAGGGTCGCCGGTGATCTGCAGGACCAGTCCCCATTGGTGCTGGTCGTCGTTGATTCTGACCCACGTGCGCGCTTCGTCGATGGACCGAAAGATGCCGGGCTGCCGGTGAACGGTTCCGACCAGATAGAGAGCCGGATAGGACTGGTTGGGCGCTGCCTTGCCAAAGCCGAAGGCGTGGACTTCCTCGACGCCTGGGAGGCGGACGAATGAGACGCTGCTGCTTGCCTGTGGGTCGGCCGGAATGGCTCGGTAGAGGCCGTCAAAGGCGGCCAGCCAGAGTTCCGCAGCGCGGCCGGGCGTGGCGTAGATTCGGCCCTGGCCTCCGCGGTTGTCGCCACGCGAGGACGAGACCGGCGCTGGCGGGGCATCCGGCAAAGTAAATTCCTGGGCGGTGAAGGTCGCTCCTCCGTCCCTGCTCCGGTAAAGAGCGTGGCTGGCGAGAGAGACAGCGTAGAACGATTTCGGGTCCAAAGGGTCGGCGATGACGCGAAGGCCAGCGGGAAGTCCCAGCGCCGCGATCCAGGTTGCGCCCAGATCCTGAGTCACGTAGGCCGCTTCGCGCTCGGGGGTCCAAATCCATGTACTGCCGTTGGCTGAGACGGCAATGGATCCAGCGCGGCTAGAGGGCGTGGGCGCAGCGGCAGCAGGTTGCCAGGTGTGCCCTGCATCGAGAGAGTAGCCGATGTTTTCGCCCGGCCTGTGCTCCGCGCTGTTGCCGACGCGGACGATGACCTCGGGACGAAGGGGTGCGGAGGCGACCCCCGTGGTGTTCCCCATGCGCGGCGGTGCGGAAGCGCCTTCGGGAGCGGGGTGGTCCAGGTCCCAGTGTACGTAGCTGCCGTAGTCGCCGATGGCGGTAATAAGGTGAGCGCCTTGGGCGGGGCTCAAGAGATCGAGAGCCACTGTCTCCTCGATGCCCGAAGCGAGAATGCTCCAGTGCGTGGGCTGGCCGCGATCCGAGGCGGTCAGGTCAAAGGTCTCCCAGCCGCCGTAGCCTGTGGTGAAGAGGGCATGATCGGAGTTGGTTGGATCGATCTCAATGTCGAAGAGCCAGTGGATTGGTGTGCTCTTCACATAGGGCGCCAAACTGTAATCGTAGACCCCACCGCTACCGAAGAGTGGCTTCCATGTGGCGCCTCCGTCCGTGGACCGGAACATGTCTTCGCCCCCTGCAGATTTTGGGCGGCCAAACGAACTGGCGATCACGGTCTGCGGATGCTGCGCGTCAACGGAGACGCCTGCATAGCCGAACTCCTTGCTGCCCGCAACGGGACGGTCGGGAGTGATATCGGTCCACGCGCCGGTCTGGATGTTGAGCTTCCAGACGGCGCCGTCGGTCATGCGGGATGGCCCTGGAGCGGTGCCGTATGCGATATAGAGGATTCCATCGCTGGAGAGAGCGGCGCGGGTCGGCCGATATTTGGTCGGCTCGCCCGCCACGTCGTGCCAGCTTGCGCCACCGTCAGTCGAGATAAAGAGGTTGGGGCGGCCCATGAGAGACACGCCAACAACGATCGTCTGGGTGGCCGAGGCCGAATTTTGCGAGCCGGCGGTGGACAGGAATTTGACGAAAACAATGCCACTCCCGCGGACGGGCATCCGCTGCCAGTGCTGCTCTGGGGTTTCGCCGGGAACGGGGATTGGCGGAGGTGGAACGGCCTCGGTGACGTCGGGAAAGGCGGCGACACGCGTCCAGGCTGCGCCGCGATCCTGGGAGCGCCAGAGTCCGTCGTGGCGTGTTCCGAGGTAAAGAATACGGCCTTCATGGGGATCGACTGCCAAGCGCTCTCCGTTTCCCCGGCCGTCTTCGTTGCCGCCGAACTTGAACGGCATGTCGGTCCGCTGAAAGGTCTCGCCCCGGTCATCGGAGCGGAGGATGGCGCCGTTTGGAGTACCGGGGTTGGTGTAGGTTCCGCAAGCCAGGTAAACCCGATTGGGATCCGCTGGATCGACAGCGATCGACTCGATCCCCATCAGGTTGAGATCCTTGTAAGGCATCCAGTCCAACATAGGGTGCCAGCGATTCGCGGCGCCATTCCATCGGTAGGCGCTGCCCATGTCGGTGCGGGCATAGCGAACCCCATGCGCGGTGGGATGGAAGATGACTCCGTCGACAAACCCGCCGCCAACAATCTGGACGCTTTTCCAGGAATAGTGCTCAGTTTGCTGAGACTGCGCAGAGGCAGCCAGCGCGCCGAACAGAAGCAGGAAAACTGAGACTCGGAATTGCTTCATCGCGGAGTTCCTTACCTCGCGCTTGGCGAGGGACTTGCGCATGGCCCTTCAACAGCACTTCGCCTTGGCGCAATGCGTGCTGCCTACGTACTTCGCGGGTCTTCCCGCTCCCGGTGTCCGTCTCCGATTCCTTCTCTGGTGACTGCAATTTGCTTCGATTTCCGATAGACATTTCCGACTGCCAACGTCCAGAGAGGAACCAGATCGACTCCGGGCACCAGCTTGCCAAGAAACGATGGCAGGAACTCCCAGTGCCAACCGAGAAGGTAAGCCAGCACAGCTCCCATTCCCAAGTCGAGTATGTCGTCCGCGGGTGATTCGGCGCCCCCGACAAAGAGAGGGAAAACAACAATCTGGAGCACGTCCGCGAAGATAGCAAGAATCATCGCTGCTCGAAGCCGCGGACTTGGCGAAATTGTGATGGCGTCGTGAGTCACATGAGCCTGCTGCATTCATCTTATTGCTTTGCCTGCCCATTCTATGGTGAAAACGCCGCCCCACGATGCTCCCGGCGCGCATCCAAGGACCTTGAGGTGGTCGCGGAAGGATCGACGCCGAACGCCACGAGAAGGCTCTGCGCCAGGAGTGGATCAGACGCATACTATTCTCTCTCGCGCTCGATGGCAGGAACTTCAAGCCCTCCACTTCAGCCGGAGACTACAGTTGCGAGAGTTCACTCAAGCTTCGACGCTCCATCCCCCAGGAGGATCATGGCAGAGAATCCTGATCTCGGCGTACCGTCTACCCTCGTCGGTGCCTGATTCCCGGCCGGATCGTCGCTCAAAAAGGCCCAATTCGAGTCGAGGCGATAACTGGCCACGGCTTCGAGTCCGTAGAAGCTCCGCTAGTTCTCATGCTCGATTCCCGTATCCAGCGAAGGCTCGTCCGTCGAGTCGGGCCGGTCCG
>Ga0302319_10008595_pt1 | contig 19831 bp, 15 predicted proteins | sample Bog_T0_2_FD_203319 | JGI IMG/M metagenome (GOLD analysis project Ga0302319, IMG submission 203319) | Peat permafrost microbial communities from Stordalen Mire near Abisko, Sweden - Bog_T0_2 | ecosystem: Environmental > Terrestrial > Soil > Wetlands > Peat | place: Sweden: Abisko, Stordalen Mire... | reverse complement strand
CCGGTAAAGTAGGAGAGAGCGCGACACCTCGCGATGCGACAGGTCCTCATGGCGGCGGAACGTGAATCCCAGAAAGTCCAGACTCGCTCCCGCTTCCCTCAGATTCACCACTCGCGTTTTCTCCCGATTGAGGTGGCGTAAGATCGGCGACATCGGCAACCGATCCACGGCTCACGCCCCCTAAGGCTGGATGTCGAAATCCATGGATTGGCTCACCGTATTGTACTTGGCAGGCGCCACTTTATCGGTGACCACTACCTGCAGCACGTATCTGCCAGGCTTCAGATCGCGGCCCAGCGCCATGCTGCCGCCTCCGCCGAGGCGCTGCGGGTCGGATACGGCCCCGGCGCTGGAGGGCGTCGACTTGCTGGCAACCACTTGTTCTCCCTCACGGAAAAGGCGGGTCTCGACTTCCAATTCGGGATGCTGGCCGGCGCCGTTCTTGGCATTGATCACTTCATAGCTATAGACCAGCGTCTCGCCGATGCGGAAACTCCGCCGCGCGGCCCCGGCCGTGAAGTCCTCGCGCGGCGCCGGGCCCGGCGGAGACGCGCCATTCGCCTGCGCTGCCAGGGCCGCGGCCTCCTGCAGCACGATGCCCGAGAGCGCCAGGTGTCCGCTTTCCACGTCCGGCACCTCGACGTACTGTTCGGCTGAACCAAGACCCTCCGTGGCCGGATCGCGAAGAGCCGCCCGCACCAGGTATGGGCCGGGCTTCTCAATGGGAACATGGATGGCGTAAACCATGCCCCGTTTCACGGCGCCGGCATATGTTTGCGAGGTGAATTGTAGGGCGAAGGTAGTATCGACGGTCGATAGAGCCTGCCCGTTTTCGTCGAAAGTCGCCGCGGCGATATCCAGTTGCGCCTTATGCAAGCCGTCCGCTTCGTCGGACCACTTCAGCTCCTGGGGATTGAAGGAAAGCAACGCGTTGATAAACGATCCGCCCGGCTGCTGGTTGGAGAAGACCGCGGTCAAACGCGGATGAATCGAGCCGGTGGCGTAAGGCGATTGCATGGCGTGGTTGAGTTCGGCTTCGCGCGTGTGATCCGGGGGCTGATTGGCGCCGCCCGGCTGGCCAAAGAACCCTTCGCGCGAACGGACATGCAATCCCGCCTTCTTCACCTTCACTTCGATTTTGTGGAAGCGGGGCTGGCCGTTGCTGTTTTCGAAAGTATGAATGTCGGGATGGTAGCCGATCAGGTAGTAGCCGTCGCCATCTTCGGCCGCTTTTTGCAAGGCTTGGCCCAAGTCATTGGAATCGTGCAGGAACAACCCGCCGGTCGCTTCCGACAGCGCGAACATGCCTTCTTCGGTGTGCTGCATCTCCTGCTCCCTCTGCGCGGGAACGCGCGAAACCCGCCTCGAGGACATGTGCGCGGTGTTATCTTCAGCCGTAACCTCAAAGTTCTGCATGCCGCGCGGGTCAATGGCATGGATCACCACCGAGGCGCGGCTGGCGGCATCGCTGAGCTGATGGACCGCGGCGTCCACCATTTCATCGGTGGTGCCCCGGAAAATGAGGCGGATGTTCTCGGTGAACAGCACCACCGATTTGCGGCCCGGGAAACTGGCCATGGCATTCACCACGAAACGAATGGCTCCGAGGGATCCCACCGCCAGGGCATCTTCGCGGAAGTGGTTCAGGGCAGCGCTGCCGCGCACGGCCGAACCCAAAGGCGCGAAGCTGCTCAAGCCCACGCGGCTTTGTCCGTATTTCACGCGCTCGAGCGCCGCATAAAGCAGGCGTTTATCGGTGGTGAACTGCTGCAAAGCGCCCATACCGGCGCTGGTGCGGACAATGGCTACCAGGTCGCCGGGACGCATCTGCTCATCGAGAAATTTCTTAATGGCATTGCGCACGGGCGCGATGTTGTCGGCGGCCAGTCCCAGGTCGTCCACCACCAGGGCCAGCGTGCGGCCCACTTCGGCTGGCTGGAGCACGGGCGGTGGCGGGGGCGCCTCGCCTTTTGCCGGCGGCTTGGCCGCGGCCGTGCGACGGGCCGTGGCTGCGCCCGCCGGCTTGGTGGAAACGTAAGAGAAATTGGTGATGGCCTGGGGCTTGCCGTCCTGCCAGAGTTCAAAGTCGGCGGCGGTAAGATCGGTGGTGCGCCGGTTCTTGGAATCCGTGACCACGGCGTCGACCTGCACCAGGTTGACATCAATGCGGATGACGGTATCGGAGGCCGGCCCTGCCGCCGTACCAGCTTGCGGCGCGGGGCTCTGTGCAAAGGCCATAGCCAATGCCGGGAAGAGTGCTGTCAGTCGTTTCATAGCTCCCGCGGGGGAAAAGCCCTTTTCGCTCCTAGACTTGGGTCCTGGGGCGATTCTCTCTCACTGGGGAGCGGGTGTCAACGAAGGTGGTCGACGCGCTGCAACGGCGGTTATGCCCTTGAATATGCCTTTTCGCCCACGGCGCTCCCACGGGGCTGGGCGCTACCCTCGGCGCCCTCCGTGTCGTGGAACTCGCCTAGCGAAATCGGCACCGCTACTTTCAGCATCAGAGTGAAGAGGAGAAAGCCCACCGCGAAGATGCCGGCTGCTACCCGCAACTCAGTCATGGTCGGGTAGTATTCGTAGATTTCACCCAGCGCGTCGGGCGTCAGGCCGGGAATGATCAACCCCATCCCCTTCTCGATATACACACCGGCATAAGTGGCCAGGCACCCGATATTGAGGGTGATCCAGTTGCGCCGGGTGTGGGGCGAGATAAACAGGCCGAACGCCAGCAAATTGAGCCCCACGGCGCTCCACGCATACGGAACCAGCGTGTGGTGAGTGCCGATGCCGAAGTACCAGTAGCGCGTGAAGAGCAGGTGCTGAGTATTGGAGTAGAATTCCTTGAAGGCCTCAGCGCCGTGCAGGAAGAGATTCAGGAACATGGCGTAAGCCATCAGTTCGGCGATCTTCCAGATGGCCGCGTCGCGGATTTCGAAGCGGGTGAAGCGGCGGAGCAGTTGCAGCACCACCAGCAGGATGGCGGGTCCGGAGCAGAACGCCGACGCCAGAAACTGCGGCGCCAGGATGGATGAGTTCCAATATGGCCGCGCCGCGAGCCCGTTGTAAAGGAACGCCGTCACCGTATGAATCCCCACGGCCATGGGAACGGAGAGCAACACCAGCGGCACCACCAGCTTCTTGATGTAGTGCTTGCCGTGATAGGCGCGGTACAGAATGTGCGTGGCCACCACGAAGTTCACGATGAAATACAGGTTGAGCACCATCACATCCCACGCCAGGATGGAGCGCGGGAAGTTGAGGTGGCCGAAGGGCGGAATGAGGTGCCAGAAACGATCCGGCCGGCCGATGTCCACCAACACGAACATCAGACACATGGTAATGGCGCTGATGGCCAGCAGTTCGCCGTAGATTACAATCTCGCGGATCGGTTTCCAGTCGTAAATGTACGCCGGAATCACCAGCACCACCGCTGCCGCCGCCACGCCCACCAGGAAAGTGAAGTTGCCGATATAGAAGCCCCAGCTCACCTGGTCGCGCATGGCGGTCAGCCCCAGCCCGGTTCTCACCTGAGCGGTGTAGGCCAGGGCGCCCGAAACGATCAGCGCGCCCAGGAAGGCCAGCCACAACCAATACGCCCGGTTGCCGCGCAGAATCAACTTCAGGCTCCCCCGGATGAACCCGCTGAAGAGCCGGATGATGTTGCCGGAATTCTCATGTTGCATAAAAATAGAAAAACCTCGGGACCGTATTGAGTTCTTCCTTGAGCACCAGGATGCGCTTATGCTCGATGATGTAACGGATCTCACTGGAGGCGTCGAGAATGTTGCCGAATTTCCGCGCGCCCACGGGGCAGACCTCCACGCAGGCCGGGTACCGGCCGGCACGTGCCCGCTGAATGCAGAAGGTGCATTTTTCCACCACGCCCTTGGTCCGCGGCCGGTTGCCCAGGTAGTGCATGTTGGGGTTCAGCTCCGCGGTCGGGATCGTAGGTTCTGTCCAATTGAAGTGGCGGGCGCCGTAGGGGCACGCCGCCATGCAGTAGCGGCACCCGATGCACCAGTCGTAGTCGATCACCACGATGCCGTCTTTCTCCGCCCAGGTGGCGCCGGTGGGACAGACCTTGGTGCACGGCGAGTTCTCGCAATGCTGGCAGCCCACCGGCATATAAAAGTGGCCTTCCTCGGGCACCTGTTCCGGCTGGTAATAGGGGTTGGCATGCGATAAATCCACGCCCTTGTCCTTGTCCATCTGGAGGACGCGAATCCACTGAATCTGCGGTTCGCGAGACTGGTTGTTTTCCGCCACGCAGGCATAAACGCAGCGACGGCAGCCGATGCAGCGGGAGATATCCAGTGCATAGGCGAATTGCACGCCCGGTATGGCATCGGCGTCGGACACCTGGACGTCCTTGCCATACTGGTCGTGATATTTCCGCTCCAGCTCGCCGATGAGAGTTTGCAGGCGCGCCTTGGGAGCTTCGTAAAGGCGCTTGGGGCCACATGAGGTCATGACCCAACTCGCCGCCGCGCCGGCGGCGGCAATATTGAACAGCCGCCGCGAGGGATGAGAACTCCTGGAGCCGCCTTCTGTTACCGGATCGTCGTTGGCCATGAGTCCTCCCTCCCGAACATATTGCCAAGAGCCGCCCGTAAAAGGGCCTGGCAGGCGGCGCCGCCTGCCCCACCTCGACGCAAGAATCTCATAACGAGCCTTTCGCGCCCGGGATATTGCGGCTGGGTGGGCGCGGCGCCGGCTTCGGCGTCAGCGCATGGAACCGTGGCTGGTGCGGGTTGTGGCAACTGGCGCACAACAGGTAGCCCTTGACGCCGTTCCAGTTGCCGGTGCGCCGTCCGTGTACTCCGGCCCGCCAGTCGCGGTATTTTTCGCCGTGGCACTGGCCGCACAGCCGGTAAGATTCGGTGAACGGGACTGGTTCTCCGCTGGCCAGGTGAAGAACGTCGCGATTGTTGGCGTCGTGGCAGTCCAGGCACCAACGGTGGGTTTCGTCGTGTTTCAGCACAATGTCGGTATGCATGGCCGTGAGTTCCCGCCGCTTGCGATCCACCGGCATTCCGGAGTGGCAGTTGGAGCAGGGATAGATTCCTTCGCTGAAGGGCGGAGGCGCCACCTCCACGCGCTCGTCGGCGGCCTTGGGCGTCGACTTCGCGGCGGGGGGAGTCTGCGTGCCCCAAGGCTCACTCCATCCCCCCGCCATCAAAGCCACCCCTGACAGCACGATACCCGCGAGAAGAACCGGTTTCACGCGCATCGCGATTCCACCATGCGCTGCACTTCGCGGACCCACATTGCCTGGAAAACCTGCAGGCGCCGGCCGATCACTTCCGCCAGGTTGAGCGACACGGCACGTCCAGTCTCGGGGTTCGCCGCGAAGTATGCGCCCAGCGCCTGGCGATCGAGCGCCACCACTTCCGATTGCAGTTGCGCGGTGGCCGTAAGGGTGAACCGGTAGGGAGGCGTCAACGCGCTCCAGCCCACCGTGTGGCCGGTGCTCTGTTCCTCTACCGTCACGTTCTCCTCCCGATTCCGCACCTGGATGGGCAGGGTCAATTGGATCCGCCCTCGCGCGATCAGGTAGAGCGTGTCGGCGCGGTCGCCCAGGCGGAACAGAACTCCGCCGCTTTCCACCGTCATGGTCTTGCCGAGGCCCAGCACCCGGTCGGCTTCGGCGGTATCCAATCCCTGCAAAAGGTCCGTGTTCAACATGGCCATGCTCCTCTCAGTTCACCAACGGGGAAATTGTCCGGCTATGCAGCAGGGCGGCATTGGGAGATTCCAGGAAACACTCCGCCGCCGCATGTTCCAGCCGCACGTGGTTTTCGATCTGTAGAAGTAGCGCCTCGATTGGTACACGCGAACGCGCGGCCAGAGGCAGCGCCGGCGGCGCCGGCTCGATGAAAAACCGCGTCGCGGCGGCCGCCTTCACCGCTTCCCGCTCCGCCCCGGGAATCGCCTTCTGCTCCTCCGGTTCCCGCGTGGCAGCCCCAAACGCCATGCACATAACCGCCAGCCCGAAGATGCTCAAACAGGCGCCCATCAGCAACATTTCCATGTGTCGTTCTCCTTCGGGTGGCTTCTTAGGCACGCCGCGGGCCAATCATATAAACAGCTAAGAAACACGCAAATTCTGAAATTGGAGGTCGTCCTTCCCGCCCGCGCCTGACAAAATGTCACTGACGCTCCGTCAGGCGTTGACGGTTCTGGCAGAGTGTGACATGATTCCTGCATTGCCGGGGACCAAGTTGTTAAAGCCGCCGTTTGCCAGCACGACTGTAGGCTTGGCAGTAGGCGTCACCGCGGCCGTTGTGCTGGCGTGTGCGGGCGGAGCGTACCTTTACTCGCAACACCACATGACTTCTCTGCTGGAAAACGCGCGCGCCACGGCTCTGGCCGAAGGCGAATTGGTCCGCATCGCGCTGGAACACCAGATGATCGAAAACGATCGCACCCTGGTGGCGCGCATGCTCGACAGCTTCCGGCTCCAGGCCCGCTTCGAGCGCCTGGTGGTGCTCGACCGCATGGGTGTGGATCGCTACCCCCGGCCCGGGGAGAAGCCCACCACCTTCGATATCCACTCGCCCACCTGCCAGGCCTGCCACCGGTACGCGCCGGAGTTGCGCGGCACCAGCCGTATTATCGAAACGCGCGGCGGAGATATATTGCGCACGGTCATTCCCATCCGCAACCGGGAGGAGTGCCACGGCTGCCATGACCCGGCGCACAAGATCAATGGCATCCTGATCCTGGATTCCAATACCGAGGAACTGCGCAGCGAGACCACGCGCGATCTGCGCTGGCTGGTGGGCGGCACGGCGGCCATTACGCTGCTCCTGGTAGGCGCCATCGGGGTGGTGATCCGCCTGGCCGTGTTGCGCCGACTGCAACGTTTCGAGACCACCGCCCGGCAGATAGCCGGCGGCGACCTTGGCCAAAGAGTGCCGGCGACGGGAACCGACACCATCTCCTGGCTCGCGCGCGAATTCAACACCATGGCCGATTCCGTGACCGGACTGGTAGGCGAGGTCCGCGACGAACGGGAGCGGCTGGAGACGGTGATCAACTCCATCGATGACGGCATCGTGGTGCTGGACTCCGACCGGCACATCATCGCCGCCAACGACGCCTTCCTGCTGCGCGCCGAGCACTCGCGCGAGCAGGTGCTGGGCTGCTGCTGCCGGGAGATTGCGCCCGGTGGATGCAGCATGGGCGATTGCCCGACCTTGGCATGTCTCCGTGATGGTGTGCGGCAGGTGCGCATGTGCGAGCGGCGGACGCCCCAGGGCGGTGTGGCGTGGGAAGAAGTGCATGCTTCTCCAGTGCTGGATTCCGCCGGCAAGCTGCGGCAGGTGGTGGAAGTATGGCGGGATATTTCCGAACGCCGCACGGCGGAGGCGCACCTTGCCGAATCCCACCGTCTGGCATCTCTGGGCACGCTGGCTTCGGGTTTTTCGCACGAGCTCAATACGCCTCTGGCTACGGTGTTGACTTGCGTGGAAGGGATCCTGCGCGAGACAGGTTCCAGCGCCCCGCCGGATACTGCCTGGATTCACGACAGCGCCGGCATTGCGCGCGAGCAGATTTTGCGGTGCCGCGGCATCACCCAGCACTTCCTGAGAATTTCGCGCGGTCAGCGCAGCCCGGGCGATCTGGTGGAGCTTGCTCCGGCCGTGGATGCGGTGGCGCGACTGATCGAGCCCACGGCGCGCGCGCATACCGTGCGGGTCGAAGTCCGCCCCATTTCGCCCGGGATCCGCGTACGCACCGACGAAGCCGAACTGCAGCACACCCTCATTAACCTGCTGCTCAACGCCGTGCAGGCCTCGCACCCGGGCGGCAAGGTGAGAGTCGAGGTAGAGGCCGGCGAGACGGTCCGCGTGCGCGTGATCGATGCGGGTTGTGGGATTGTCCCCGAAAACCGCAAGCGCATCTTCGAGCCCTTTTTCAGCGCCCGCCAGGGCGGCACCGGTCTCGGTCTGTTCCTCTCGCTCAATTTCGTGCGCCGCTGGGGAGGGGATATTCTGGTGGAGAGCCGGCCGGGTGAGGGATCCGCGTTTGAAATCGTGCTGCCCGCCGTGGTTGACGGCGCCGGAGACACCGCCGCATGAACCACACCGCCTCCATCCTGCTGGTGGATGACGACGCAGCCTTCCGCCACGTGATGTCAGGCGAACTGCGCCGCATGGGACACGCGGTCTCGACCGCGGCCTCCGGCGAAGAAGCCGTGGAATCCGCGCGCCGACAGGAGCCCGAGATCGTGCTGCTCGATCTGCGGCTCCCCGGCATGGACGGTCTGGAGACCCTCAAGAGTCTGCGTGCCGCGCACCCGTCGATCGAAGTCATCATGCTTACAGGGCACGGCTCCATCGATACCGCCATCGAATCCATCCGCGACGGCGCGTTCGACTATGTGACCAAGCCTTGCCCGCTGGACGAAGTCACCCTCCGCATCCAGCGGGCCATCGAGCGCCGCACCCTGCGCCAGCGCGCCAGCCTGCTGGAGCGGGCCCTCAGCCCGACCGATCCGTCGGCAACGCTAGTGGGCGAGAGCGTGGAATTCCGCCGCATGCTTCACCTGGCCGATCTGGTGGCCGCCCGCGATTCCACGGTGCTCATCACAGGGGAAACGGGCAGCGGCAAGGAGCGCATAGCGGTGCTGATCCACGCGCGCAGCCCGCGGAAATCGAAGCCCTTCGTGGTGGTGGATTGCGCCGCCCTACAAGAGAGTCTGTTGCAGAGCGAGCTATTCGGGCATGAACGCGGCGCGTTCACCGGAGCCGATAAGGCCAAGCCCGGCCTTTTCGAAGTGGCGCACAGTGGGACCATCTTCCTCGATGAAATCGGCGAAATCAGTCCGGCCACGCAGGTGAACCTGCTGCGCGTGCTGGATACCTCGGTATTCCGCCACGTCGGCGGCACGCGAGAAATCCGTGTCGACGTGCGCGTGCTGGCCGCTACCAACCGGGATTTGCGGGGAATGGTTGCCAAGGGCCTGTTCCGCGAAGATCTGTACTACCGGATGAGCACTATCAGCGTAGAGATTCCGCCTCTGCGCAAACGTACGGGCGATATCGAGCTGTTGGCCAGGCATTTCGTGACCACGCTCAACGTGCGCTATGGATCTTCGAAGACGCTGGCCGGCGAGACACTGGAGAAATTGCGCGGCCACCCGTGGCCGGGCAATGTTCGCGAGTTGCTGCACACCGTGGAAGCGGCCGTGATTGTGTGCGAGGGAGCGGAGATTTTGCCCGAGCACCTGCCGCCTCCGGTGCGCGGCGCCGGGTCGGCACCGGCCGCCCAGCCTGTGGCGGAGGGCGGACGCCTTCCCACGCTGGCCGAACTGGAAGTGGCGCACATCCGCCATGCGCTCGAAATCAGCCACGGCCATCGCGGCAATGCCGCCAGGAAGCTGGGAATCAGCGAACGCAACCTCTACCGCAAACTTAAAGAACACCGGCTGCCGACGTGACATTTGCGATACAGTAGCGATTCGAGAGGCTTGGCGGCCGAATCCGGCGGATCGCGCAGTTCAACTGGCCCGCGGCATCAACCGCCGTCTCGGCGCCACTACGGAATTGGGGGAAAGCTCGCTGCGGAGGTGCAATTGCAAGCTGCGCACCATTCTCTCCGCACGGATGCGGCGCGTGCGCCGCTGCCGCAAATGCACCATCAGGAAGATATCCCCGATGGCCAAAAGCATCAAGACGATGGCATCTGCGACGTTCATGCTTTGATCTAACCACAATACTTACTTTGGATATAGGGCTAACAGTAACAGCCGGGTAATGGTAGAGTTCCCGCACGATGCATGGCTCCCCTGGTACTTTTCGGCCCATTACTGGTGGTCGCCCGGCGCGACCGGTTCCGGGCGGCTGGCCGGAGGTGTTCCGGCCCCGTTTTTCCGCAACCTGCTAGACTTGCTCTTTAATGTCTAAAGCAACGCTTTTGGAATGTAGCCTCTGTAAACAGACCTTTGACGCAGGCCAGGTTGCCAACCTCTGTGGCTGCGGAGGGCCGTTGCTGGTCCGCTTTGACCTCGCCACGATCCGCCATCGCTGGCTGCGGCGCGATGTCGCCCACGGTCCCTCCAGTATGTGGCGCTACGCGCCGGTACTTCCGCCCTCCGAGGCGTCGATTGTTTCGCTGGGCGAAGGCTGGACGCCACTGGTGCGCACGCGGCGGCTGGGATCGCGCATCGGCGCGGATTCGCTCTGGGTGAAAGACGAAGGACTCAATCCTACCGGCTCTTTCAAAGCCCGCGGGCTTTCCTGCGCGGTCTCCATGTGCGTGGAACTGGGCATCAAGAAGGTGGCCATCCCCTCGGCGGGCAATGCCGCCAGCGCCATGGCGGCTTACGCGGCGGCAGCCGGTATTGAAGCCCACATCTTCATGCCGCTCGACGTCCCCCAGGCCAACTACCTGGAGTGCAAGGCCTACGGCGCGCACGTCACGCTGGTCAATGGCCTGATCAGCGATTGCGGCCGCATGGTGGCCGAACGCGGGCCGGCGGAAGGCTGGTTTGACGTCAGCACGCTCAAAGAGCCGTACCGCATCGAAGGCAAGAAAACCATGGGTTACGAAGTGGCCGAGCAGATGGATTGGGAACTGCCCGACGCCATCTTCTACCCTACCGGCGGCGGCGTGGGCATGATCGGCATGTGGAAGGCTTTCGACGAAATGGAAAAGCTGGGCTGGATCGGCTCGCGGCGGCCCAAAATGATCGCCGTACAAGCCGAGGGCTGCCAGCCCGTGGTCCGGGCCTTCGAAGAGAACGAGGAGCGCAGCCGCTTCTTCGACGATGCCCACACCGTAGCCGCCGGTCTCCGCGTGCCCAAGCCGCTCGGCGATTACCTCACTCTCAAAGCTGTCCGCGAGAGCGGAGGCACGGCCGTGGCCGTGAGCGACGAACACATGATCACGGCGGGCATTCAGTTGGCCTCCGAAGAGGGCATTTATGCGGCGCCCGAAGGCGCGGCTTGCGTTGCCGGTCTGGAAAAACTACTGGCCTCGGGCTTCCTCAAGAGCACCGACCGCATCGTGCTCTACAACACCGGCTCCGGCCTGAAGTACCCCGAAGCCTATTCGACGCGCTTTCCGCGAACTGCCTCCAGCGAGCAGGATAAGCTGGGCGGCCTCATCACCCCGCGATGAAAGACCTGGCTCTGCGGGCGCTCGATGCCGTGGCGCGCGCCGGCGTCGCCTATGCCGACGTCCGCGCCATCGAAACCCGCGACCGCGAGGTCACCACCAAGAACGGCAAGGCCGGCCACGTCTCCAGCTCGGAATCGCAGGGTGTCGGCATTCGCGTGCTGGCCTTCGGTTGCTGGGGCTTCGCCGCTACCGACGACCTTTCGAAGGAAGGCGTGGAAGCGGCAGCCAGGCTGGCCCTGGAAATTGCCCGCGCCGGCACCGCTGCCAAGAAGGCCGATGTCGCCCTGGCGCCCGAAGAGAAGTACGAGGCGACCTGGGTCTCACCCTGCGCCATCGATCCATTCTCCATTCCGGTGGACCGCAACCTCGCGGTGCTGCTGGCCGTCGACCAGGAACTGCGCCACGACTCCGCCATCAGCCTGGCCGAGGCCTCAATGCGTTTCGAACGCGAGCGGCAAGTCTTCGCCTCCACTCTCGGCAGCCTGATCGACCAGACGCGCACCACCAGCGGCGCCGGATTTTCGGCCCTGTGTTACAAGGACGGCGAAATTCAGAAGCGCTCCTACCCCAATTCCTTCGGCGGCCAATATCAGTTGCAAGGGTACGAACTGGTGGAGCAGCTCGACCTGCTGCGCCATGCCCCGCGCATCGCCGAGGAGGCCGTCGCTCTGCACTCCGCCGAGCAATGTCCCGAAGGCGAATTCGACCTGATCCTGGACAGTTCCCAGCTTGGCCTGCAGATTCACGAATCCATCGGCCACCCCATCGAGCTCGACCGCGTGCTGGGCACGGAAGCCAACTACGCCGGCATGAGCTTTCTCACGCTCGACCAGTTGCGGCGGCTGCGCTACGGCTCGGAAATCGTCAACGTAGTGTGCGACGCGCGTCTCGAACACGGCCCTGGCCTGGGCACGTTTGCTTTTGACGACGAAGGCGTGCCCGCGCAGCAGACCGACATCATCCGCGCCGGCCAATTCACCGGCTACATGACCTCGCGGGAGACCGCCGCGGCCGTGGGCGAAACCCGTTCCAACGGCTGTATGCGCGCCGATGGTTGGGCGCGCCTGCCGCTGATCCGCATGACCAACGTGAGCCTCAAGCCGGGCCGCGAATCGCTGGAAGAAGTCTTCGGCGCGGACCACGCCATTTATATGGAGACCAACCGGAGCTGGTCCATCGACGATAAGCGCTACAACTTTCAGTTCGGTTGCGAGATCGCCTGGGAGATGCGCGGCGGCAAACGCATCCGCATGTTGAAGAACCCGAGCTACAGCGGCATTTCAACGGAATTCTGGAACGCCTGCGCGGCCATCGCCGGGCCGGAGCACTGGACTCTCTGGGGCGTGCCCAACTGCGGCAAGGGCCAGCCCGAACAGGTGATGGGCACGGGACACGGCGCCAGCCCGGCCCGCTTCCGCAAGATCAAGGTGGGGAGCGCCTATGCCGGTTGACGCCGCCGCCATCCAGGACCAGGTGGTGCGCGCCGCCCGCGCGCAGGGTGTCACGGAGGTGGAAGCCATCCTCGCCTCCGCCAACCAGGCCCTGACGCGCTTCGCCAACAACGCCATCCACCAGAACGTGGCCGAGAGCACCACGCACCTCTCGGTCCGCGCTGTCATTGAGGGCCGCACGGCGCGCGCCTCCACCAACCGCCTGGACCCGGATTCCATCCGCACTGTAGTGGAGCAGGCCATCGCCATCACACGCCTAACCGAGTCGGACTCCGAATTGTTGCCTCTGGCCGAACCCGCGCCCTACCGGAACGTAGACCGCTGGGCCGAGGACACGGCGCGGATCACTCCTCATGAGCGGGCGCGCGCCGTCGCCGAAGCCATCCACGCCGTGGAGGCCGCCGGCCAGACGGCAGCCGGCATCTATTCCACCGACGAAACGCAATATGCGCTGCTCAACTCCCGCGGCGTGCGCGCGGAATATCGCGAAACCATGGCGCGCTTCTCGATCACCGCCATGGCCGGCGACAGCTCCGGGTGGGCCAAGGCGAGCGCCTGCGATGCGCGCGACCTGAATCCGCTGGAACTGGCGCTCTCGGCCTCGCGCAAGACCGCGCAATCCGCCGCTCCGCGCGAATTGCCGGCGGGCCGCTACACGGTGATTCTGGAACCGGCCGCGGCGCTCGATCTTGCGGGCCAGATGTTCGGCGATTTTAGCGCCACCGCCATCAAGGACGGCCGTAGTTTTCTGAACGACCGCATCGGCAACAAGATCTTCGGCGAGAACATCACCATCCACGACGATGTATGGCACCCCCTGCAATCGGGCGCGCCCTTCGATGGCGAAGGTGTTCCGCGCCGTGGCCTGACGCTGGTGGAAGGCGGGGTGGTGCGTGACATTGCTTACTGCCGGCAAGCCGCCGCGCAGGCTGGCGCGGCGCCCACGGGCCACGGGCTTCCCCTGCCCAACGAATACGGCGAAATGCCGGCGAACATTGTCATCGCCGGAGGGGATACCAGCGTCGAGCAGATGATCGCATCGACGGAGCGTGGCATTCTGGTGACGCGTTTCTGGTACATCCGCGAAGTAGATCCTTACGAGAAAATCTTCACCGGCATGACGCGCGACGGCACATTCCTGGTGGAAGGCGGCCAGGTGACGGCCGGAGTGCGCAATTTCCGTTTCAATCAGAATTTGATGGAGATGCTGTCGAATGTGGAAGCGTTGTCGCCGGCGGTGAGAGCGTCGGGCGAAGAGACCTTCGACATGGTGGTCCCGGCGATGAAAGTGCGTGAGTTCAACTTCACGGAAGTGACGCGGTTTTAAGGAGCGAGCGTACAATACAAGGAGGGACTCTATGGAAAATGGCGGTCAGCCTGCTACTAAACAGGACATAGCGGAACTCCGGTCGGAACTCCAGTCGGAGATCAGGCAGAATTCGGATCAGCTACGCTCTGAGTTTCAACACGGGTTCGACGATCTCAAGGAGTCGTTGCGTGACGTGCAGACTGAACTCCTTAGGGCGTTCTACAGTTTCGCCCAGAGTACGGAGGTGAAGCTGAAGGACTCGGAGGTCGCCGACTTCATGCTGCGTCAACGGTTGAGCGCCGTGGAATCCCGCGTTACAGAAATCGAAAAGCGGATCAACCTCCCGCCGCAACAAACGCAGTAAGCCCCAGCAATTTCTGCGCGGTCTCTGCCTTCTCGGAAATTTGCACACCGCAGAGGCGCAGAGGCGCAGAGCGCGCTTGAGCTGATCCGATTCTCTCTGCCTCCTCTGCGCTCTCCGGTTTTGAGTTTGTTTTTCCTTGTCTTTTCTCCGCGTCTCTGCGACTCTGCGGTGAAATTCCTCTTGCTCTAAACTGAAGCTAATGCTAGCCGGTTTCGATCCCCTTGTCGCCGAATGGTTCGCCGCGCGTTTCGGCAATCCCACCGAACCCCAAGTACTCGGATGGCCGGAGATCGCCCAGGGGCATGACGTCCTCATCTCCGCTCCCACCGGCTCCGGCAAGACGCTGGCCGCTTTCCTCACCGCCATCGACAGCCTGGTGCGCCGCGCGCGCCTGGGGCCGCTGCCCGACCAGACCGAGATCGTCTACGTCTCCCCCCTCAAGGCGCTGAGTAACGACGTTCACAAGAACCTCGAACTACCGCTCGCCGAAATCTCCGCGCTGGCTCGCGAACGCGGAGTTCCGCTGGCGCCGATCCGCGCGGCCCTGCGCACCGGCGATACGCCGCAGAAGGACCGCCAGCGCATGACGCGCGAGCGGCCGCACATCCTGGTCACCACGCCGGAATCGCTTTTCATTCTGCTCACTGCCGCCAAGCCGCGCGAGATGCTGGCGCGCGTCCGCACCGTCATCGTGGATGAGATTCACGCCGTGGCCGACGACAAGCGCGGCGTTCACCTGGCGCTGACTTTGGCGCGCCTCGACCGCCTGGTGGAGCAGAACGGCGGCGCCACGCCCCAGCGGATCGGCTTATCCGCCACCGTGAAGCCGCTCGAAGAGGTCGCGGCTTTCCTCAGCGACCACGCACACGTGATCGATGTGGGTCACAAGCGCGCCATGGAACTGGCCGTCGAAGTGCCGCGCGATGAGCTTGGCGCCGTGGCCACGAACGAAATGTGGGGCGAGATCTACGACCGCGCGGCCGAGCTGATCCGCGCCAACCGCACCACCCTGGTCTTCGTCAACACCCGCCGTCTCTCGGAGCGCGTGGCCCATCATCTGGCCGAACGGCTGGGAGAAAACGCCGTCCTGCCGCATCACGGCAGCCTTTCGCGCGCCCTGCGCCTGGAAGCCGAACGGCGGCTCAAAGACGGCGAACTACGCGCCGTGGTGGCCACGGCATCGCTGGAACTGGGAATCGATATCGGCACGGTGGATCTGGTTTGCCAGATCGGCTCGCCGCGTTCCATCGCGGTGGCGCTGCAGCGCATCGGCCGCGCCGGCCACTGGGTGGGCGCGCTGCCCAAAGGACGCTTGTTCGCCACCACGCGCGACGAACTGATCGAGTGCGCCGCGCTGGTGCGCGCCATTCATCGCGGCGAGCTGGACCGCATCGAGCTTCCCCGCAACTCGCTCGACATCCTGGCGCAACAAATGGTGGCCGCCTGCGCCTGCGAGGATTTCGCCGAGGACGATCTCTTCCAACTGATGCGCCGCGCCTGGTCTTACCGCACCCTGGAGCGCGCCGATTTCGACCAGGTGCTGGAAATGCTCTCCGAAGGTATCGCCACCGCCCGCGGACGCAGCGGAGCTTACCTGCACCGCGATGCCGTCAACCGCATGGTGCGCGGCCGGCGCGGCGCGCGGCTCACCGCTATCACCTCGGGCGGCGCCATCCCCGACACCGCGCAGTACCTGGTGGTGGCGGAGCCGGAAGGCATCACCATCGGCACGGTGGACGAAGATTTCGCCGTGGAGAGCATGGCCGGCGACATCTTCCTGCTGGGCACTACATCGTGGCGAATACGCCGCGTGGAATCCGGCCGCCTGCGCGTGGAAGACGCTCATGGCGCCGCGCCCGGCATCCCGTTCTGGCGCGGAGAAGCTCCGGGGCGCACGCGCGAGCTCTCGCACGAAATGTCGGCGCTGCGCGAAGAGATTGCCGAAACGGGCGTTTGCCCGGCGGATTGCGGCCTCGACCGCCTGGGCGCGGAGCAAGCAGTCGCTTATGCGAAGGCCGGCCGCGCCGCGCTTGGCGCCATGCCCACCGACACCTGCGTAGTGGCGGAACGTTTCTTCGACGAAGGCGGCGGTATGCAACTGGTGATTCATGCGCCCTTCGGGGCGCGCATCAACCGCGCCTGGGGACTGGCTCTGCGCAAACGCTTCTGCCGCTCGTTCAACTTTGAGCTGCAGGCCGCCGCCACCGATAACGGCATCGTGATTTCGCTGGGCGAGCAGCATTCCTTCCCGCTAGATATCGTCTTCGAGTTCCTGCGCCCCGCCACGGTGGAGGAGGTGCTCACTCAGGCTTTGCTGCCGGCGCCCATGTTTACCGCGCGTTGGCGCTGGAATGCTTCGCGCGCTCTGGCCATCCCGCGCTATTCCGGGGGCCGCAAAATGCCCCCGCCCATCCAGCGCATGCGCGCCGACGATCTGATGGCCGCGGTCTTTCCCGACCAGGCGGCCTGCCCGGAAAACCTCGCCGGCGAGGTGCGCGTCCCCGACCACCCCTTGGTTAAGGAGACCATTGCCAATTGTCTTTACGAGGCCATGGATCTTGCCGGCGTGCGCACGCTGCTGGAAGGCCTGCACGAAGGCGCGATTCGCGCCGTGGCCGTCGATACGCCCGAGCCTTCGCCGTTCTCGCACGAGATTCTCAATTCCAATCCGTACGCCTATCTGGATGACGCCCCGCTGGAAGAAAGGCGCGCCCGCATGGTGCAGATGCGCCGCAGCCTGCCCGCGGACGAGGCGCAAAACGCCGGCGCCCTCGATCCGGCGGCCATCCGGCAGGTAGTGGACGAAGTCTGGCCGCCCATGCGCGACGCCGAGGAATTGCACGAAGCGCTCTGCGGCTTCGGCTTGATGCCGGCGCTCGCTGAAGTTACCCTTTTCACGCAACTTGCCGCGGCCAACCGCGTCACCACTCTCACCGTCGCCGGCCGTGATTTCTGGGTTCCCGCCGAGCGGCTCGACCTGGTGCTTCGCGCCTACCCGCAAGCGGCCATTCATCCGTGGATCGCATCGCCGCCCGGGCGTCCCATTCCCGATTCCGTGGAAGCCTGCGCGGCCGAAATCCTGCGCGGCTGGTTCGAAAGCTCCGGTCCTCTGCGCGCGTCGGAACTGGCCGCCAACCTGGCCATGCCGCGCGACCTGGTGGACCAGGCTTTGGCGCAATTGGAAGCCGAAGGCCAGATCCTGCGCGGCCAGTTCACCCCACGGAGCGGCGAGGTGGAATGGTGCCACCGCCGCCTGCTGGCGCGCATTCACCGTCTCACCATCGGGCGGCTGCGCCGTGAAATCGAACCCGTCACCACCGCTCAATTCGATGCCTTCCTCGGCCGCTGGCAGCACTTGGAGCCCGGCACGCAACTGCACGGGGTGGACGGCACGTTGCAGATCATCCGCCAGATGCAGGGCTGCGAATTCGGCGCGGCCACTTGGGAAGCCGAGATCCTGCCCAGCCGCGTGGCGCGCTACAACCCGGAATATCTCGACGACCTCTGCCTGGCCGGCGAAGTGACCTGGGGGCGCCTCTCGCCGCATCCCGCTTTCGATCGCGAACCGGAGGAAAATGAGAACCGCCGCGCCCGCAGGTCGCCGCGCCCCACACGCGTGGCCCCGCTGGCCATCTTCCTCCGCGAGGATTCGTCCTGGCTGCTGGCCACGCCGCAGCCCTCACCCAAGGAATCGCTTTCTCATCCGGCGCAGGAAGTGCTCACCACCATCGAATCGCACGGCGCATCGTTCTTCGCGGACCTGACCCGCGCTACCGGCCGTCTGGCCAGCGAAGTGGAAGACGGACTTTGGGAGTTAGTGGCTGCCGGCCTGGTGACCGCAGACGGCTTCGACAACCTGCGCGCTCTTCTCGACCCTAAACGGCGCGCCGGGCAGGGCAAGTCCCGCGGCAAAAGGCCGCGCCACGCGCCGGGCCGATGGGCGCTGCTGCGGCACACCGGTCCGCCGCCCGACGGCAACGCCGAGGCCTTCACCCGCCAGTTGTTATTGCGCTGGGGAGTGGTGTTCCGCGATTTGGCTTACAAGGAAACCCTCACGCCTCCCTGGCGAGACTTGCTGGTGGTGTTACGGCGCATGGAAGCGCGCGGAGAGATCCGCGGCGGCCGGTTCGTGGAAGCCTATCTAGGGGAGCAATTCGCGTTGCCCGAGGCGCTGGATCTGCTGCGCGCGATCCGGCGGCAGGCGGCGGCCCGGGCAAGCTAGTATTGCCTGCATTTTCCTCGTGCAGTCTCCGCCTGATCCTCAGAATTGTCCGGGCGGTGCCACGAGGGTACTGACTTCCTCGACAACGCGCCCGGCCCTCTCCTGCGCCACCATCGCTTCGCTTTCGTCCGGTTCCCGCGGGGCATCCAAGTAGCGGAACACCACAGCGTAGTCGGTTAGATCGGAAGCCCCCTTGAATAGAGGGGTAAGCGACGGATTCAAAGCGGCGCACTGCCCGCCCAATTCATTCAGGTCAATGTCTTGCGGAAAGTCACGCCGCGACTCTTCGGGCGTCATAGAGCACTTTCCCCTCCCTCAGGATCGTTGCCGGCAGGGATGCTTTCACGTGGGCGGCGCGCACATCGAAGTCGCTTGCCGACCATCGGACTACGCCCGCGGCCGTGCCCACATCCCATAGAGCGCGATGCACACCGGGGCGGTACAGGCCCGGCGGGGCATCGTCCGGCAAAACCACGCAGAAGTCCAGGTCGCTGTCGGGACCGCCATCTCCGCGGGCAGCCGAGCCGAACAGATAGATGCGCTCCGGGTGGCAGTAGTCCACCAACCGGCGCGTAATCTCCGGGATGGCTTGCTCCTGGGTCATCCACCTCTATTGTGCACTGAAATCGAGGACGCGTAAGGATTCACATTCCGCCAGGCGGTTATCGATGCCGGAAAATATCGCCAGACCTTCGTGCCTGTGCCTCTCCGCGATCTTGGCGGAAGGCGGTACAGTATTTCCTGAGGGAGGAGCCAACCGAATGACCGGCTTGGATTTACTGAAACAGCAGTTCAACGGCCACGTGGCGTTCCGGGAACGCCGGCCGGGCATGCTGCAGGTTCTGGCCCCGTTGTTTCACGAGGACGGGGACATGGTGGACATCTTCCTGCATGAACCGGTGAACGGTTCGGGCAAGGTCCGCATCAGCGACCATGGGCTGACTCTGATGCGCCTCACGTACACCTACGATCTGGACACCGAGAACAAGCAGCGCATCTTCAACCGCATCTTGTCGGAAAACCGGATTCAGGAACAGGACGGGCGCCTATACATCGAGGCCGAACCCGAACGACTGTACCCGGCGCTGCTTCAGTTCGCGCAGACGGTCGCCAAGGTCTCCAGCATGCAGTACTACAAGCGGAAGGTCATCCAGAACCTTTTCTACGAGCAGTTGGCCGAATTCGTCGAGGAGAGACTGGCCGGGTACAACCCGCGCCGGAGCACGCTGCCAATTGCGGACCACGACGAGTACGAAGTGGATTACCAGTTCGACATTGGCCCGCGCCCGCTGTTTCTGTTCGGAGTGAAGGATAACGACAAGGCGCGGCTGGCCACCATTTCCTGCCTGGAGTTTCAG
>Ga0302319_10008594_pt1 | contig 19832 bp, 20 predicted proteins | sample Bog_T0_2_FD_203319 | JGI IMG/M metagenome (GOLD analysis project Ga0302319, IMG submission 203319) | Peat permafrost microbial communities from Stordalen Mire near Abisko, Sweden - Bog_T0_2 | ecosystem: Environmental > Terrestrial > Soil > Wetlands > Peat | place: Sweden: Abisko, Stordalen Mire... | reverse complement strand
AAGCATACGAGGCAAGGGTAAGGAGAATAAACGAACCGTGCATCAGTACCAGAGTAGCCGACTGGTACCACGGCCGTAGCTGTACTGTTTGCGGGCCCCGTTTGCTCATGCTAACCTTTGATAACACGACACTTGGCAACAGTATTGTTGTACCATAAGTGTAGGAGGCAGGAGCTTGGTCCAGTCCGGCGTCGGCGAAACCTTGCGGCGCGCACGCGTTGAGAGGCAAGTTGCGCTCGATGAGATTGCTCGCGCCACAAAGATTTCGACAAGATTTCTCCACGCCATCGAGACGGAAGATTTCGAATCTCTGCCCGGTATCATCTTTACCCGCAACTTCGTCCGCCAGTACGCAACTTATCTGCAAATGGACCCCGAGCCGCTGCTCGCGATGATCCCCCGTTTCGATCTGCAAGCCGCGCCGATGCCGCAACCGCCGAACCGGCCGCGCAGACCTCTGTGGGATCCGCGCTGGAATTCGGCATTGGCTTCAGTCGCCTGGACGCTGCTGGCTTGCGGCGCCGCCGTAGCCGCCTATATCCATTTCAACCGGCCATCGCAGAAAGTCGGGGAAGTGCTGGCAGCTGCGGAGACTCCGCGGGTGACCGCAGCGTTGGCGAACATGAGGAATGCGCCGTCCGTCGCGGTCTCAGCGCAGGCGCGGACGCCGGAAGCCGTGCCTCAAGCCGATCAGCATCCGGTTCAGGTTGTTCTGGCCGCTAAGGAAGAATCCTGGATTCAGGCCTCGGCCGACGGGAAGAACGTTTTCACGGGAGTTCTGAAGGTGGGCGAAAGCAAAGCGATCGGCGCCGAAGAACACGTAAAGGTGCGGACCGGAAATGCCGGGGGAATTGAAATCTCGCTCAACGGCAAGGCGCTCGATCCGTTAGGTCCGTCGGGCCAGATTCGGTCGGTTACGCTGACGGCGGCAGGGCCCCGGCTCCCTCAGGCTGCGCCTGTGACCGCGCCGCCCCCTGTCGAATCTTCTCCATTCTGATTTTCCGGCGCTCCATCAGCGCGGCACGCTTTTCGGCGATCAGTGCGCGCCTTCGCTGCCGTTCGGCCAGCAGTAATTCCGCGCGGCGCCTCTGCTTGACCCTGACATCGATACCCTTCCAGAACTTTCCGAAATACGCGATCGCCGACCAGATCGAGAACAGCACCACCACGTAGAGCGAGTAGCTGGCCCAGCGCGATACTTCCGGGCGATGAATCCCGATCAGCAGCAGTGAAATCGACACCACCTGAGAGACGGTCTTGGTCTTGCCGAGTTCGGAGGCGCTTATGAGATATCCCTCGGCTGCAGCGATACTGCGCAGACCCGATACGGCAAATTCACGGCCCACCAGCAGAACGACCAGCCACCCTGGCACGACACGCACCTGGACCAGCGCAATGAGAGCCGCCGACACCAGCAGCTTGTCGGCAATTGGGTCCAGCAATGTGCCAATGGTGGTAACCTGTTTCCACCGTCGGGCCAGATAGCCATCGAGCAGATCCGTGAAGGCGGCGGCCCAGAAGATCAGCAGCGCGAGGACGTCGTTCGAGATCTCGACCCCGCGCCACGCCATGAAGTTCCGCTCCTGAACCAGCACCGCAACCAGCAGCGGGACGAAGAAAATCCGAGCGATGGTGAGGCTGTTGGGGATATTCACGAATTTCCACCTTCTGTGGAAATCATATTAATTCCCGGCGCCAATAATGTCCTCAAACCGGAATGCCTGCAATTCTGTATTTGTCGTGTTAACCCGTTCACCGCAAATGGCTTACTGCGCTTGCTGCGTTTCGGTTCAAGCCAGAGCAAGCGCTGATGCAGCAATGGGTTACAGACGCGACTTGTCACTTGTTCACAGAATTTTCCACAGGCAAAGTGGATTTCTCCACCGCCTGTGGGAGTGGGTCTCGAATAAGATAACGGACGAGGCGTCGCCGTAATGATTCCGGAGCGTTGGCCTCGATCTCGCATGAATTATTATGATAGCCCTCCGAAAGTACTTTGCCACACTCATGTAACAAAGCGATCGACGCGCCGTCCCTCAAGGGGATACGAAACCGTACGGTTTCCACCGCATCGAAGGGGAGCACGCGGTCGATCACGGCGAAAAGTTCCGGCAAACCGGCGCCGGTCAGGCCGCTTACCAGAACCGAGGGAGTGGCCGTGCTTTGGCGCGACGCTTCAAGCAATCGCGAACCGAGCAATTCGGCAGGGCCGGAATCGGCCGGCAGGCGGTCGCTCTTATTAAGAACCAGAATTTGCGGAGTCTCGGCTGCTCCGATTTCGCCGAGCACGCGAAAGACTTCCGATATCTGAGTGGCCGCCTGATCGGAGGAAGCATCCACCACATGCAGAATCAGATGCGCTTCGGCCACCTCTTCGAGAGTCGCGCGAAACGCTTCGATCAGCGTCGTCGGAAGGTTGCGCACGAAGCCCACGGTATCGCTCAGCAGAATGCGCCGCCGCGAAGGCAGAATCAGTGAGCGCACCACCGGATCGAGTGTCGCGAACATCCGCGCGTCGGCCAGCACTCCCGCGGTGGTGATGCGATTGAAAAGGGTCGATTTTCCGGCGTTCGTATATCCCGCAATCGATACGGTGGGCACAGGCACCGAGTTGCGCTTCTCGCGATGCAGGGCCCGGCCCGCGCGTACATGCTCGATATCCTTCTCAAGCTTTTTAATGCGCATGGCGATGCGCCGGCGATCGGTTTCGAGCTTCGTTTCACCGGGACCTCGGGTGCCGATGCCGCCGCCCAGCCGCGAGAGCGCGATGCCCTGTCCCGCAAGCCTTGGGAGCAGGTATTTCAACTGCGCCAGTTCCACCTGGAGACGGCCTTCGGAGGTGCGCGCACGTTTGGCGAAGATGTCGAGAATCAGTTGAGTCCGGTCGATGACGCGAATACCGACAGCCTTCTCGAGATTGCGCTGCTGAGTCGGGGTGAGGTCGTTATCGAAGATGGCTACATCGGCTTGCGCAGCCTCGGCCAGGTCCTTCAATTCCTGGACTTTGCCGTGACCGAACAACGTGGCGGAATCGCGTTCCGGCCGCGACTGAAACATCTCGCCAGCCACCTGCGCGCCTGCGCCTGCAGCCAGTTCCGCCAGTTCGCGGAAAGATTCGGCGGCGGCTGCGGACGGGGAGCCTCGGCCTCTTTCGAAGCCGGCGAGAATTGCCTTTTCCGGTAACTGCTCGAGAGAAATCGTTGGGCTTATCCCTCGGGGTGATGAGCCGGCACGGGAAGCGGCGCCGGAGCGGGGGCAGACTGATGATTCACGCCCTGACCCGCGGCTGCCGCCGCATGGTGAGTCGCCGGCCGCATCGTTACCACGGTCGAAATGGCATGCTTGAAAATCAGCTGTTCCTGATTGTTGGTTTCGAGCACGAGCGAATACTTATCGAAGCTCTTGATGCGGCCGGAGAGTTTCACGCCGCTCAAAAGGTAGATAGTAATCACACCTTTTTCTTTGCGCGCATTGTTCAGAAAACTATCTTGTATGTTTTGCGCTGGTTTATCCATATTTGTACCGCCAGGGAAATCGTGCCCTAAAATTCCGGGAATACCCGGAGGGCCGATTGCATTGTAACGCAGACGTAGTACGGAGCGCAGGTCAAGGGCGAGGGTTGGGTATAGTCGGAGAGATGGCGATATATGCGCGGTATGAGCGTCAGGGTCAGGTGCGCTTCGGATTAATCGATGGCGGCGTGGTAAAGGAACTGCGGGGAGGCTTGTTCGACGCGCCTGAGACCACGGGATCGCAGTATGTATTGGGCGACGTGAAGCTGCTCGCGCCCTGCGTCCCCCCGAAGATTCTGGCGGTGGGTCTGAACTATAAGAGCCACCTGGGCACGCGTCCCGCGCCGGTGAATCCGGAGATGTTTTATAAACCGGTGACCAGTCTGCAGAATCCGGGCGATCCGATTGAGCTTCCGCCCGACCAGACCGACACGCATTTCGAAGGCGAACTGGTGATTGTGATCGGGAAGCATGTTCGGAACGCGTCGCCCGACGAAGCGCGCGCGGCCGTCTTCGGAGTGACGTGCGGAAACGATGTCAGCGAGCGTAACTGGCAGCGCAATATCGACCGGCAATGGTGGCGCGCCAAAGGCTGCGATACCTTCGCGCCGCTGGGCCCGTGGATTGTCACCGGTCTCGATTATTCCGATCTCGCACTGCAGACTCGCGTGAACGGCGAGGTTCTTCAACAGCAGCGAACCAGCGACCTGATCTTCGATGTTCCCACCGTGATCGAGTTCGTCAGCCGTTATCTGACGCTGACTCCCGGCGACCTGATTTACACCGGAACGCCGGGCAATACGCAGAAGATGGTGCCCGGCGATGTGGTGGAGGTGGAACTGGAAGGCATCGGCGTACTGCGCAATCCGGTAAAATAACCACTTATGGCAGATATCAGACGCCGCGCGTCGGTTGCGGTCAACGTAGGCGGCGTGCGCGTGGGCGGGTCGCATCCGATTGTCGTCCAGTCGATGACCAATACGGATACGGCCGACGTGACTTCAACGGTGAACCAGGTGATGGCGCTGGCGAAGGCCGGTTCCGAACTGGTGCGCGTCACGGTGAATACCGAAGCGGCAGCGGCGGCGGTTCCAAAAATCGTCGACACGCTGAATATGTTTGGCGTGAAGGTGCCGATCATCGGCGATTTCCATTACAACGGACATTTGCTGCTGAAAAAGTATCCGGCATGCGCACGTGCGCTGGCGAAGTACCGGATCAATCCCGGCAACGTCAACATCGGTAAGAAGCACGATGACAATTTCCGCACCATGATCGAAGCGGCGATTGAGTACGGTAAGCCGGTGCGCATCGGCGTGAACTGGGGTTCGCTCGACGGGGCTTTGCTCACTCGCATGATGGATGAGAACAACAAGCTGGACGAACCGAAGGATGCGCGGTCGGTGACGCTCGATGCCATTGTGGCGAGCGCGCTGTTGTCCGCTGAAGCAGCCGAGAGACACGGACTCCCGAAGGACCGAATCATCCTGAGCGCCAAGGTGAGTAATGTGCAGGACCTGGTCGATGCGTATCGCGCCATGGCGGCGCAGAGCGATTACGCGCTGCATCTGGGTTTGACGGAAGCGGGTCTGGGCGCGAAGGGTATTGTGGCGACCACCGCGGCGCTTTCGATACTGCTGCAGGAAGGCATTGGCGATACCATTCGCGCTTCGCTCACTCCCCTGCCGAACGGCGACCGGACCGAAGAAGTTGTGGTGAGCCAGCAGATACTGCAGTCGCTCGGGATTCGCAGTTTCACTCCGCAGGTTACGGCGTGTCCCGGTTGCGGGCGCACCACGAGCACGTTCTTCCAGGACATGGCGGATCAGATCCAGACCTATCTGCGCGAGAAGATGCCGGTGTGGAAGGGCATGTACGACGGCGTCGAGACGATGAAGGTCGCGGTGATGGGTTGCATCGTGAACGGTCCGGGTGAATCGAAGCATGCCAATATCGGGATCTCCCTGCCAGGCACGTTTGAAGAGCCGGTGGCGCCGGTTTACATCGATGGCAAACTGGCGATGACGCTTCGAGGCGATGCCATCGTGGCAGAGTTTATTACGATTCTTGAGAAGTATGTCGATACGCACTACGCAATGGCGGAAGAAGCGGTCGTCGCCTAGGCATGGCCCGCCACTTCAGGCTGGAGGAAGCCACTGCGCTGCTGCCGGAAGTGGGGCGGCTGATTCGCGAGGCGGTCCACTCGAAGGTCCGATATCAGGGAGCAGAGACATGGCTGCATGAACTGGCGCAGCGGATTATGATGAGCGGCGGCGTCAATGTGGATACGGCTTTGGTTGAGGCGTGGAAGAATCAGCGCGAGTCGGGCGGCGCGGCGTTGAAAAGCGCGATGGAGAAGATCGAAGAGATCGGGGTGTTGGTGAAGGATCTCGATATCGGACTGGTGGACTTCCCGACTCTGTATCGCGGCGAGGAAGTTTATTTGTGCTGGCGGATGGATGAGGATGCCATCGAGCACTGGCATGGCGTGCATGAGGGGTTCGCGGGGCGGAAAGAAATTGACCCGGAGTTTGTGGCTAACCACCGGGGCGAGGGGTTGGCCTGATCCTCACAAGTGAATTTGCCGTGATTGTCGCCTAAAGACCCAAAACGCCGAAGCAATCACGGCCACCGTTCCCAGCGCCAGTTTCCCTTCAAACACCCACGCTCTCGTATCCGCCGGAGGAATTACCGAACACACGATAGCCAGCAGCGTAACCGCCCAACCCGAGATCGCCGAGACGCGCTTGCCCGCGATCCATGCGCTGCCGAACACGTATACAAAAGGCAGGAATCCCACAATCACCATTAGCGAGACCAGCGTCTCGTAAGCGACGCGCGCCGTATCGCCCAGCTGAATCAGAATCAGCAGCGCCGAAGCCAGAACGCCGAAGACGATCATCGCGATATGCGGCGTGGCCCAGCGCGGATGTACCTTCCCAAACGCCGCCGGCAGCAAATTGTCCACCCCCGCCGCGAACGGCATGCGCGCCACCGATGCGCCTAAGCCGCCGAACTGGCCGATAGCCGCGCAAACCACCAGCGCCGCCACCGTCGGCGCAAGCCACCCGACTCCCAACGCCAGGCCCGCCGCTTCCGAAGCTTGTGCGAGTCCGTTCAGTTCGCTGATCTTCTCCGGTCGCAGCATCACCAGCAGGGCCGCTGTGGTTCCGGCATAGAACAGCGTCACGAAGATCGACGAACAGCACGCGGCTTTCGGAATGTCGCGCGCCGGATCGCGCATCTCCCCACCCATCATGCCCATCACTTCGAAGCCTGTCACGCCATAGGCGATCGCGGCCCAGAAGTTCACCGTGCCCCAGTTCAAATCGGGCATTATATGGAACTCTGTGGCCGACCCGCCGCGCCTCCAGATCAGAGCGGCCGCAATCACCAGCAAAGCCCCCAGCACCCACGCGGCAATCGCACCCAGATTCTCGGTCCACTTGCCGATCCTCAGGCCCACAATGTTCGTCCCCAGCCCCACCCAGATGACAATCAGCGACGCAATCGTGAGGTACGTGCGATCTTCGGCAAGATGCGCGTAGTGCGGGCCGAGCATGTAGACCGCCGCGCCGGCATAGAACATTGCCGCGCTGGGGAACCAGATCACAATCGCCATCCAGTAGACCCAGAAGCCAAGGAAGCCATGCCAGGGCCCGAAATCGCTCCGCGTCCAGACGTATATGCCACCGGCCGAAGGGTGTCGAACCGTGAGCGCGGCGACTGCAATCGCAAGCGGGATCAGAAAGAACACTGCCGCCAGGAGCCAAAGCAGAATCGAGCCCGAGCCCGCATGCGCCGCCGCCGGAATCCAGCGGGCGCCCGTGATACTGGCGATGGCGAATAGCGTCAGATCCCGCGCGCCGAGTTCCCGCTTGAGGCCGGTCATGTTATCCGATCAGCGCAGCTAACCGGTCCGCGTCGTTCGGAACCACGATCGGCTTATTGCCGAAGGTGGGCGTAATCGCCACTCCTCCCGGCGCCTGCAACTGGCCCGTGTGGTACTTGAAGATGTAATCGGGATCCTTGAGAACGTTGCCCGTGAGCACGGCCACCACATCGGCTTCCCGATCGATCACGCCCGCGGCGGTGAGCTTTCGAATTCCCGCCAGACTTGCCGCGGAAGCAGGCTCGCAGCCAATGCCGCATTGCCCGACGATCGCCTTCGCGTCGGCAATCTCCTGCTCGGTGACGCTTTCCACCACGCCCTTGCTCGTCTCGATCTCAAACTGCGCCTTAGGCCAGGAGACGGGATCGCCGATGCGGATCGCGGTGGCGAGTGTCTCGGGATTTGTCTCCGCGTGGAATGGCTTAGCCGCATGCGCCGCCATGTATTCGTAGAACGGCGAAGCGCCCTCGGCCTGCACCACCGCAAGTCGCGGCAGATTATCGATCAGCCCCAGTTCCAGCATCTCCCGCAGGCCTTTGCCGAATGCCGAAACGTTACCCAGATTGCCGCCGGGCAGCACGATCCAGTCCGGCACTTTCCAGTCGCGCTGATCCATCATTTCGATCACAATCGACTTCTGCCCTTCAATGCGAAACGGATTGATCGAATTCAGCAGATAGATCCCGAGCCGTTCCGCGAGAGTTCTCACCAGCGCGAGGATCTGATCGAAATTCGCTTCCACCTGAAACGTCTTCGCGCCGTACTCCAGCGCCTGCGCGAGTTTGCCGTAGGAAATGTTGCCATGCGGAATGAAGATGAGCGGATCGAGCCCGCCGGCGCTGGCGTATGCGGCCATCGATGCGGAAGTATTGCCGGTCGAGACGCAGGCCACGCGTTTCATCCCCAACCGCCGCGCTTGTGCCGCGCCCGCCGTCATGCCGTTATCTTTAAACGAGCCTGTGGGATTGAAGCCCTGATGCTTGAAGGTCAGGCGAGCCAGACCGCCATAGCGGGCGGCGCGGGGTCCATCGAGCAGCGGCGTGTTCCCCTCCCGCAGCGTTACCACAGGGGACAGATCGTCGAGAAACGGAAACATTTCGCGATAGCGCCAGACGCCGCTTTGGCTGAGCGGAGCGTTATCCATGCGTCGCTCGCGCCACGTCCGCTTCCATGCCTCCGCATCCACGCTGCCGCGCTCATACTGCGCTTCGAGCAGGCCGTCGCACTTCGGGCAGTTATAGAGGACTTCGCAGATATCGTAGCGCGCGCGGCACGCCGCGTTGAAACAGGCAAGGTAAGAATGCATCGGGAACTTCGATTCTACAAACTGCCTAGCGCCGCAATACGCTCCAGCCCGGATCGAGAACGGCCTTCGCATTTGCAGCCGACACACTCACGGTAAACGTGAACGGCTCAGAACTTGTGCGCACCACCTGCACCACTGGCTTGCCGCGCCCCGTCTGTACTTCAATTGGAACCGCAACACTGAAATCGTCCGGCACATCCGACTGCGTCACCGTGCCCGTCAGCTTATAAGCCCCGGGCCCGCCCTTCACCGAGTACGTCATCTTCAGTGTCGGGACTCCGGTGCCATAAACCCACTGATCGAAGAAATTTTCCAGCTTCGCGTCGATTGCCCCCTTCGGCATGAACTCGGCGCAGAGCTTTCGAAAATCGTCGGTATCGAGAGGCTTCCATTCATAGCGCCGCCGCGCTTCGGCCAGGGCCTTCAGGAAGTTCTCATCGCCCATGCGGCGCCGCAGCATGTGGAGAATCCAGCTGCCCTTGCCATACATCACCGCGACCGCGGCCTTCGGGTTATTCGAACCTTCCAGCCGCCGGCCCTGCACCACGGGCCCCTCCGATTCCGCCGTCTCGCCATCCGGGCCCTTCTCGAAGAGATTCTTCCGGTATGAATCGAGCGCGATCTCGAGAGCCTTCGGTCCGATCTTCGTTTCCATGTACATCATGCCCGAATAGTTTGCGAGCGCTTCCATCAGCCACTCGTGATGATAAGAGCCGGAAGTGACCACGTTGCCCCACCACTGATGGGCTGTCTCGTGGGCCAGCAGCAGATCGCGGAAGAAACCCACGTTCTCATTTGCGGCGCTGTGGTCGGGCAAAACATAGCTGCTGGTGGGCAGGTAAATCATTCCGCCAAACCCCTGACCGAAGTTGCTCGGCAGCGGCGACACAGTCAGCGTTTTGACCGGCGGCTCGCCGAAGCGCGAGCGGTACCAGGCCATCGAATCCTCCACCTGATCCGCCATGCTCGCCAGCCGGTCGGCCGGGCGAGGGATTGCTGCAGGCGGTGACGGAACCGGGGCATTCGGGGAGATCGGGCCCCTTCGCCGCAACTCGGGAAGTGTCATGGGAACCGCGGATTCAACGGGCCTGGGCCGCAGCGCGTCTTCCACGTCCCGGTTGGCCAGCACCTCGACAGCGATGCCGTTGCGGGTCGAATCCTTTCGCTCATACTGGCCCAAATTGAAGCCGAGCAGCCGCAGCGGCCCTTCGGGCGTTCGGTGAGACACCCGCATATCTCCTTCGGCGTGTTCCTCCACAACCTTGCCCGATGAGACGAACTGAAGCGCAGCGGGATAACGCCATGTCACGTCGTAGTTGGCAAACTGCAGGCCCCGCCCCGGATACCACGTGCCCCGGGCGCTGACAAAATAGACGTTGTGCCCGGCGTCCTGAACCACCCTGCCTTCATGCGCAATCTCGACCTCGTGCTCGGATCCGGGTTCCAGAGGTTTTGCGGGCATCACCAGCAGCAGTTCGTCGCTCGAATTGTTCTCCAGACCCGTGAGCACCGAATCGCGCTCGTAAACCTCGGCCGCTTCGCCATCCACCTTCGCCGACGTCGCGTGCATCTGTCCCGCTAAATCGAAGGCCAGCAGGTTGCGCGATTCTTCCGTAGCCCGCACCCTGATGCGAGTCACGCAGCGCATGGTCAGCGAGTAGTCCAGGGTGGCCTCGATGCGATAAGAAAGAATTTGTTCTTCGGGTTCGGACGGAGGCTGTCCCCGGCTCTCGCGGCTTGCGAAATTGGTCCACGTATCCCACCACTTCTCTCCCTTGCGGTCGGTGATCTGCCCGGCCTTGATCTGCTCATAGGCGCGCGGGTCATAGAGGACGTTGAAATCCCCGAGTTTTCGGCCCTGAATGACAGCCTGGAAGAAGCCGCCCTTTTGCCCCGGTGTCAGCAGGTCCAGCACGATGCGCGATTCGAAGCCGCTCATCACGTTGGCGACCACCTTGCCCCAGCGGTCTGTCATGATGGCGCCGATATCGTTCATCCGTTGCGCGCCGCCGCTTCTCACCGTGCCGATCAGCGCCCTCGCGCCCGGTTCGGTGAAAACGAACGCGGCCTGAGTGAAGTGCTCGTTCAAATTAGGCGAGCCGGTATATGTCGCCATCGATTTGCGTTCTGAATGATCCGGCGGCAGCAGCAGTACTTCGCCGTCGCCGCCTTCCGTATCGCCGGAGAAGACGGCCGTCAGCGGCGCGCCGTTAACCGGACGCCCAAACATCAGGTAGCCTTCGGTGAGATAAATGCGAACGTCTTCTTCGCTGATCTCCACATCCCGAACCCGATAGCACTCGTTCGGGTCGAGCCCCGCCGCCAGTACTGCCTTGCCCAAATCTGCCGCCGTATGAGACTCGGCCCATGCACCGAGCGCCAGCGGGAGCAGTAATATGAGCTTTCGAAACATGAAGGAACCAGCCTGATTATCGCAAGTTGATAGACTAGCGGGTTCATGAAATTCGTAACCTTCGAACACAACGGGCATCGCCACGCAGGCGTGCTCTCAGGCGATTCCGTCGTCAGTCTGAAATCGTTCGGGCTGCCCGACATGATTTCGATTCTCGCCGGCGGACCCGAGGTGCTGAAGCGCGCCGAAGTCGCGCTCGAAAAGCCCCTCCCCGAAGCCACTTTCGCCATAAGCGCCGTGAAGCTTTGCGCTCCGATCCTGAAGCCCACGAAGATCATCTGCGTGGGCCTCAACTATCGAGACCACGCTCTCGAATCAAAGATGGAGATTCCGACTCGGCCCACCATCTTCTCGAAGTACAACAACACGGTGATCGGCTCAGGGGATAACATCGTGATCCCGAAGAACACCGAGAAGCCCGACTACGAGGCCGAGTTCGCGTTCGTGATCGGCAAGGGCGGGCGTCACATCAAAGCCGCCGACTGGCAGCAGCACGTCTTCGGTTACATGAATCTGAACGATGTAAGCGCGCGCGACGTGCAGCTCGCTACGACGCAATGGGTCATGGGCAAGACGTTCGATACCTTCGCGCCGATGGGGCCTTATCTTGTGACTGCCGACGAAATCGCGGACCCGCACAATCTCAACATCTCGCTGACGGTGAATGGCGAAACGCTGCAGAATTCCAACACGCGCGAGCTGATCTTCAAGATCCCCGAACTGATTGAGTTCCTCTCTTCGATCATGACCCTCGAACCGGGCGACGTTGTATCGACAGGCACGCCTTCCGGGGTGGGCTTCTCATACAAGCCGCCAAAGTGGCTGAAGCCGGGCGATGAAGTCGTCGTCAGGGTCGGGGGTCTGGGCGAACTGAAAAATACCTGCGTCGCCGAGCAGTAGCTTACGGGATCTGGATCATGTAACCGGAGATCGTCGCCAGCATCGTAAACGCGGCGCCCGAAGTGGAAAAAGCGTCGATCGCCGGGATCTGGCCGGCGCTGTAGGATTCGAGCACGTCTTCATTCGTGACGAAGCTATACTGAGCGCTGTAGTTCGCCGGTACCAGCCCGCTGTGCAGGAACTGATAGGTTCCCCCTCCTCGCAGCTGGATGACGTTCAGAGTTGTTGCCACCGGCAGTTCCGTGATGAGGCTGACATGTTTCAAAATCAACTGCTCTCCGGCGGGCACCGCAGGGTAGGTGATGGTACAGGTGCCCTGCGAACTCGTACAGGTTGAATAGTACTGGTAAATATTGCGTCCCTCCTGATCGCGATCCTGCACGATCGCTGCTCGAACCTGGGCGAGGGCGGGTACCGCGCAAAACTTCCCAACCACGGCCAGCAGCGCGAGCACTCCGGCAATCTGTAAACTTCTGCTTTTCATCTTGATTTCTCCTCCACATGGGGATGCGGATTGGCCGGGCCGATCTGTGAAAAAGAAATTCAGCAGACGACCGGCACGAGGCCGGATTCGATGATGCGCTGGTCCGAGGTGATGAGCCGAAGGCCGTTGACCCGGGCCGTGGCTACAATAGCGCGGTAGCCGCGATCGCGCCATGACGGGCCGAGAGCTACGACTTCGGTGGCCACTTCAACCGTCAGGGGCAGGATGAAAAAGCCTGGATGGGAGTCCAGTTGATTCAGAATTTCTGCAACGGGAACGCCTCTTCGGCCTTTCCGTTCGTCAAACAGCACGGCGATCTCAAGAAGCGTCATTGCGCTTACGGCCACCGGCGCGTGCCGCCGGAGCGAATCGCGAATGGTCCGGGACTGTTCCCGCGACAGCTTCTTCGGGTCGCTAACCCAGCGAACGATGATATGAGTGTCGAAAAGAAAACGGGGGTTCAACGCCGTTTCTCGGAAGCCTCACGCTCACGTACACAATCCCAAAGGTCCGAGTTGTCGCGCAAAAGAATTTCGTCCGGAATAGAGAACTTTCCCTCAAAGATGCCTTCCAGTGATTTCCACTCGGTCTCCTTCGGACGCCCAACAGTGGCCAGCGGCTTGCCGCGATTCGTAATCGTGATCGTCCCGCCGCGTTTGCCGACGTCATCCAGCAGAGCCAGGCATTTGGTCTTGAACTCCGTCACGCCGATGGTTTGGTGCTTCACAACCGAATTATACCGGGCCGAAAATGGTCATCTGACCACTTTTACAAATCCACCCAGCCCCGCTTCGCCGAACTCTCCAGAACCCCCTCCAGAATCCTCAACTGCCGCAGACCATCCTCAAATGTCGGATACTCGACCGCCGCGCTTCGATCCGCCACCGTCCGGTAAAAACGCCTGAATACCTGCTTGAAAGTGTCGTCGTAGCCCTCGCTGTGGCCGCCCGGCAAATCCGCATAGCTCCGTGCCTTCTCGTTGAGCAGCGAGGGATCCTTCACCACCAGCATGTTCGCGGTATTCCGCTGCCCGATCCACAACTCATCCGGCGCTTCCTGATTCCACGCTACTGAACCCTTCGTTCCATAAATCTCCATGAACAGCCGGTTCTTGCGTCCCGCCGAGATCTGGCTCACCGTCATCGCGCCGCGCGTCTTCTCGCCCAGTCGCAAAAGCACCGCGCCGAAATCCTCGGTATCGATCGGAACTTCCACATAGTCGGATGGCTGCAGCGTCTTGCCCGAGAAGGTCTCGATCGAACCCTTCGGCTTTTTCCGGGTCTTATGAAACGTCTGCAGATCCGCGCACAGCGAAGTAATGCGCTGGCCCGTGATGTGCTCCGCCATGTCGCACCAGTGCGTGCCGATATCCGCGAAGGCCCGCGAACGTCCGTTGGCTTCTTTATCGATCCTCCAGTTGTAATCGGTATCGTAAAGCAGCCAGTCCTGCGAGTATGTCCCCTGCACGGCATAGATCTCGCCCAGTTCGCCCGCTTCGCGCATGCGCCGCATGTTCTGAACCTGCGGATAGTAGCGCAGGTTGTGGAACGTACAATTCGCGAGCCCTCGCTCTTTCGCGATCCGCACCATCTCGGACGCTTCCGCGGTCGACATTGCCAGCGGCTTCTCGCACAGCACGTGCTTTCCCGCCTCCATCGCCGCTTTCGCCATGGGGAAATGCAGCGCGTTCGGCGTACAGACATGCACGGCGTCAATCGACGGGTCGGCCAGAAACTCGCGATAGTCGCCTGTCGAACGCTCGACACTCAGTTCGTCGGCGGACGCCCGCGCCTTTTCCGCGTTCGACGCCGCGATCCCCACAACCTCCACATTCCCCAGGCGGCGCACGCCTTCGGTGTGCACGCGTCCCATAAATCCCGTACCGAAAATTGCGGTTTTCAGCTTTTTCATGTCCTGTGATTCCGTCCGATTCCGATTCAGTATATATAAGGCGGCCATAGAAAAATAAAATCGATGGACTCTGAAGCGAAGACGCCGGACGCCATCACTGTGGTGTTTGGATGTTCAGCTGCTCAGTTGTCATGAGCTTCCGCCAGGGCGGGAGGTTATAGTGGAAGGTAAGTCTGCTTTTATGGTGGTAAAGATTCGGTTCGAGCGTGGTCCGTTGGTGGCGCGCCGAAAAGGGAAGAACAGCCGGATCGCGCTGCTGGGTGCCGGATTCCTCACCCTTGTGTCAATTTGCCTCGCTTCCCTCGGGATCTGGAGGCTGTGCCAGGATGTTGGCCTCGCAGGCGATTTCATCTTCCGGGATGGGTTTCTCTCGCACTGGCAAGTCTGGATCGCGGCCGCAGGCCTCTCGTGGTATGTCTGTTGGCGTCTGAACGGCTATGCGAAACAAGGCCAGGAAGTCGAGCAGCCCGGCGAGACGCAGGACTCCGGCGCCGACGGCGACAAGACTCCGGCAGGCCTTGCCGCAAACATGTAGCCCCTCCGGGACCCTATGCGCTACGACACCCGTTACCGAACCCGCAGTTCTTTCTTCGACAGGTCGTTCCCGAACGGCGTCAAGTGGCTGCTGATTTCGAACATAGCCGTATATCTCGTTTACTTTTTCGCGGTCGATCGGCTGCCCGGATTGTTCTTCCCTCTTCAGCTGATTCCTTACTTTGTGGAACATGGGGCGGTTTGGCAACTCGTCACGTATCTGTTTCTGCACGATCCACATGGCGTGCTTCACATTCTGTTCAACATGCTGGCGCTCTGGATGTTCGGCACTCCGGTCGAGCAAACCTGGGGGACGAGGCGCTTTCTGCAGTACTATTTCCTCTGCGGTGTGGGTGCCGGAATGTGTGTGGTCCTGGTGAATATTCTCTTCGGCAATCCGCTGGAACCCACCATCGGGGCTTCGGGTGCTATCTTCGGCCTTCTGCTCGCTTTCGGAATGCTCTTTCCGGATCAGGAAATCCTGTTCATGTTTCTGTTTCCGCTCAAGGCCAAATATGCCGTGATGATCTATGGCGCCATCGCCTTTCTCGGAACTCTCTCTCCGGGCGGCACTGTGAGCCACTTAGCTCACCTGGGCGGCATGATCTTCGGATACGTGTATATCAAAACCCAATTCAGCCGCAAACGGGTCAGAGTGGGCGCGGGTTCGAGCATTAACTTCAACCTCGGCCAGGCCTGGAAGGATTACAAAATCCAGCGCGCGAAAAAGAAGTTTCAGGTGTACATGAAGAAGCACGGCAACGGCCCCTGGGTTAACTAGCCGGGTTAATTAATCGTCCGGAAACCACTTGCCCTTCCCCTTCGTCTGTTTTTTATCCGTTATCATCTAAGGGGAGTTTTTTATGAGAACCTGGCTCATCGCATTCATCGCCGTCTTCGGCCTCGCTATGAGCGCAGTTGCGCAGGACCCCTCGGGGCAGGGAAGCGAAACTGTCGCGAAGCCCAAAAAGAAGGTCGATCCCAACGCGAATACCGACGCCACCACGCCTGCTGCCCCAACATCCGACAGCGATAACCTCCCGAAGATTCCGTCGAAGCTCGGCAATAAGGCGAAAGATGAAGCGGGTTCTGACGTCAGCTTTAAGGCCGATACCAGCGTCGTCACCGTCGACGTGGCCGTGCTCGATAACAAAGGCAACCCGATTCCGAAGATCCCGCGCGGCAACTTCCGCATCCTCGAAGACAACGTTCCCCAGACCGTCACTCAGTACGCCACCGCGCAGGCGCCCATGACGGTCGCGGTAGTAGTCGAGTTCAGCAACCGCTTCCAGGCCACCTGGAGCCGCGGCTGGTTTGAAACTCTGAATGCGGTCTACGGCTTCGCCCAGACCCTGCAGAAAGACGACTATATCGCCGTCATCGCCTACGATCTCCGAACTGAAATCCTCTGCGACTTCACCAACGACAAAAACAAAGTTGGCGAGGCCATGTCGCGCTTGCGCATCCCGGGATTTTCCGAAAGCAATATGTTCGACGCGATCGCCGAGACGGCCGACCGTATGCAGAAGATCGAAGGCCGCAAGGCGATTCTGCTGGTCACCTCAGGCATCGATACATTCAGCAAGCTGACTTACGACAAATGCCGCAAAAGCCTTCAGGAATCCGCCGTGCCGGTATACTCGATCGGCATTCTTCAACTGGCGCGCCAGATGGCCGAAGCGCGCGGCGCGAACACCATCGATTTCCTGCAGGGCGACAACGAATTGAAGACCTTCGCGAAGGAAACCGGCGGCCAGGCCTTCTTCCCGCGCTTCCAGGGCGAGATGCCGAGTGTGTTCATGCAGATCAACCAGGCGTTGCGCAATCAGTACTCCCTGGGATACTCGCCGACGAATCAGTCGAAGGATGGCAAGTTCCGAAAGATTACCGTTCAACTGGTGAATCCGACCACCAACGAACCGCTGCGCGTGACCGACGAGAAGGGCAAGCCGATCAAGTACACCATCATCGCGAAGGCGGGTTATACAGCGCCCCGCGCGGTCGAATAAACGCTCCAGTTAAGATAGTTCCGCGAGGCATCCGAAGTCAAGAACTGAATTCGCCGTTGTTTCAGATGGATGCAGGAGCGTTGACAGTCGTATGAAAGCTCTGTTAACGTCATTCGGTCCCCACAAATGAAAACCGATGAAACTCCCTCCGTCAGAATATTGCTTGTCGACGACAACAAGCTCGGTCTCGCGGCCCGCAGGATGATCCTGGAAGAGGCCGGATACGGTGTGGAAACGGTCATCAGTGGTGAGGAAGCTTGGGAAATATTTCAGAACAGGCAGTTCGACATAGTGGTAACGGACTTCCGTATGGGAGGCATGGACGGCTTGCAGTTGATTCGGCTGATTCGCGATTCGGGATCGCCCGCGCGTATCGTGCTGCTCTCCGGCTTTGCGGGATGCCTGGGAATGACGCCGGAAAGTTCGGGCGCGGACGAAGTGCTCACCAAGAGCAACAAGGAAGTGCCGGAACTGCTTCGAGCAGTGAAGCATCTTTCGGTAAAGGCTCCCCCGCGGAAGGCCGCGGCATCCGCGATACCGCGCCTCGTGAAACGCAAGTCGACCGCAAGCTGAACGGCGGCGTCACAGCGGTAATCGTACTCTCTTTGTTCTGTGCAGCGCTGGTTGCCGCTCAGCCCGCTAAGAAGGCACCCCTTCGAAAACCGGCCACCGCAGGCTCTCAGGATCAGTCCACGGCCGCGCGCTGGCTGGCTGGCCTTACGCTCCGCGAAAGGGTTGCGCAACTCATCGTCATCCCGTTTAACGGACATCCCATGAACACCCGCTCGCGCGATTACCGCAGGTTCGTCCGTCTTATTTCCCAGGAACATATCGGCGGGCTGATTCTCATCAATGTCGCCAACGGCCGTGTCAGTTCCAAAGCCGATCCTCTGGAAGTCGCCAGCTTCGTTAATAAAATGCAGAAGCTCGCGAAAGTTCCTCTCGTCGTCTCGGGCGATTTCGAGCGCGGCGCTTCCATGCGCATCGACGACACCACTGCCTTCCCGCATGCCATGGCCTTCACGGCCTCGCGGGACCCCAACGAGGCCCGCATCGAAGGCGAGATCACCGCGAAGGAATCGCGCGCGATGGGAGTGCAGTGGCTGTTCTTTCCCGATGCCGATGTCAACAACAATCCCGACAATCCGATCATCAACATCCGATCGTATGGGGAGGATCCGAAAGACGTCTCGGAGTTCGTTACGGCTTTCATAGAAGGCGCGCATTCAGTCGCCGGTTCGCGCGTTCTGGTCACCGCGAAGCACTTCCCCGGCCATGGCGATACTGCAACAGATACCCATATGAACCTGGCCACCATCACTGGCGACAGGCCGCGCCTCGAGCAGATCGAATGGGCTCCCTTTCGCGCGGCCATCACGGCCGGAGTGGATTCCATCATGTCCGCGCACATCGCCGTGCCCGCGCTCGATGCGCCGAATCTGCCGGCAACCCTCTCGCCTAAGATTCTGAACGGCGTGCTGCGCGAGGAACTCGGCTTCAAAGGCATCGTGGTAACCGACGCGCTCGAAATGGGGGGCATCGCCCAGGGCTTTACAGTGGGTGACGCCTCGGTGCGCGCGATCGAAGCGGGGGCCGATGTGCTGCTCATGCCGCCCGATCCCGAAGCAGCCATCAACGCGGTGGTAGCGGCGGTGAACAGCGGGCGCATCGCGCACAAGCGCATCGACGAAAGCGCGATGCGGATCCTCGCGGCCAAGGCGCGGCTCGGTCTGGGTGTTAAGAAGCTCGTCGAGATCGACGATATTCATGACGTGATCAACGGGCCCGAAAGCAACGCCGCAGCGCAGCAGATCGCCGATCGCTCGGTAACGCTGGTCCGGAACAACGGTGATTTCGTGCCGCTGAAGGAGCCCGCAACCACTGCCTTCTTCGTTCTTTCGGAAAGCCGCTCGGGAGTGCAGGGACAGGCTTTTCTGCAGGAGATCAGAAAACGTTCTTCTTCGTCGATGGTGATCCAGCTCGATGCCTCCATGTCGGGCGGCGAGATTCAGGCCGCTCTCGACCGCACGCAATCGGCGCAGCGCTATGTTGTCGCCGCTTTCGCCTCAGTGGCGGCATACAAGGGAAATGTGGCGCTCGGCGGAAGCTTTCCCGCGCTGATCGAAAATCTGCTCGCGACAAAGAAGCCGGTGATGCTGATGGCTCTGGGCAATCCTTATTTGTTGCGAACCTTCGCGGGTGTTTCGGCGTACCTGACCACCTACAGCAGCGTGCCCGTGGCGGAGGTCGCGGCGGTCAAGGCATTGTTCGGCGAGATCGCGATCGGCGGCAAGCTGCCGGTTACCATTCCGGGGCTGGCGCAGTATGGGGAGGGAATCGCCCTGCCTGCCGCCAAATCTGCGTCGCATTAGATAGCCTGTAAGGGATGAATGAAGAAACGCAGCAGTCTCTGGGGCTCTCGAAGCCGCCCATCGCCATAGGATTTCTCGACACCGCCCCGCAGGGCATTTCGCCCTGGACCGAGGGTCCCGTGCCCGCCGGGTGCTCCTTCTGGCGCGCCGCAATGGAGGGAAAGTCGTTCTACACAGTGCCTTCCGATCACTACAACTGTGCCGTCGGATCGTACGTCCACGCGATCTCGATTCCGTCGGATCGGGGGCCGGCTCTTCAGGACACGATCGGCTTCATGGTTGGCAACGGGTATCTGCGGATGGAGGAAGTGCCCGGCATTCCGGTGCTGCCGAAAACGCCCGCTTACATCGCATACGCGCCCGTCGGCGATGCCGCTTTCAAGGCGGATGTGGTGGTAATTGCGGCCCGCCCCGCATCGGCCATGCTGATTTATGAAGCTGCGCTCAGGGCAGGCGCGGGCGATGCGCTCACGAGTACTCTGGGCCGCCCGGGATGCGC
>Ga0302319_10008593_pt1 | contig 19835 bp, 16 predicted proteins | sample Bog_T0_2_FD_203319 | JGI IMG/M metagenome (GOLD analysis project Ga0302319, IMG submission 203319) | Peat permafrost microbial communities from Stordalen Mire near Abisko, Sweden - Bog_T0_2 | ecosystem: Environmental > Terrestrial > Soil > Wetlands > Peat | place: Sweden: Abisko, Stordalen Mire... | reverse complement strand
AAAAACGGCGGCTCCTGGATATAGGTCGACTTCGGGTCGAAACTGTAGACATCGCCGGTCGACGACGGAATCTCATTCCACTTCGGATTCTGGGCCGCAAAGTCGGTGTAGAGCTTGCGGAAGATCTCCGGCCGAAGGGCAGCCTGCATCTGGTCGCGAATCTCGCCGAGGGTCGGCCAGAGATCCTTGAGGAAGACCGCCTTGCCCTGGCGATCCTGCCCCAGCGACTCCTTCGCCATGTCGATATTGACCCGCCCGGCCAGGGCGAAGGCCACGACCAAGGGCGGGGACATGAGGAAATTCGCCTTGATGCTCTGGTGCACCCGCGCCTCGAAATTGCGATTGCCGGAGAGCACGGAAGCGGCAACCAAATCGTTCTTCGTGATCGCCTCCTCCACCGCCGGGTGGAGCGGGCCGGAATTGCCGATGCATGTCGTGCAGCCGTAGCCGACGATCTGGAAGCCGAGCTTGTCCAGGTAGGGCTGGAGGCCGGCCTTGTTCAGGTAGTCCGCCACCACCCGGGAACCGGGGGCGAGGGACGACTTGACCGTGGGGCGGACGGTGAGGCCCTTCTCCACCGCCTTCTTCGCCAGCAACCCCGCCGCCAGCATGACGCTGGGATTGGAAGTGTTGGTGCAGCTGGTGATGGCGGCGATCAGGACGCTGCCGTGGCCGATGTCGCCCTCCATCTTCGGGGCGTCGGCGGCCACGCGGTCCGGAGTGTTCCGGTTGTTGGCCATCTCCCGCTCGGTGTTGGAATTGATATCGCAGGCCGCCCCGGCGGAGCCGGCCTGCTGGCTGCCGCCGCCGGGATGGAAATGCTCATGGCCATCGGCGGAAACGTGGACCGACTTGGCCAGGTCCGCAGCGGGCTTGCCAAAGCCATTTTCGGTCACCGGCTTGGAAAAGGCCGCGTTGAACTCGTCCTTGAGCTTGGGCAGTTCGATCCGGTCCTGCGGCCGCTTCGGGCCGGCGACGCTCGGCACCACCGTGCCGAGATCGAGTTCGAGATCCTGCGAATATTCAATCGCACCCTTGGCGGGGATGCCCCACAGGCCCTGCGCTTTGTAGTAGGCTTCATAGAGGGCGATCGCCTCCTCCGTCCGGCCCGTGGCGCGAAGATAGTTCGAGCACTCCGCGTCGATCGGGAAGAAGCCCATGGTGGCGCCGTATTCCGGGGCCATGTTGGCGATGGTGGCGCGGTCGACCACCGGCAGGGCGGCCGCCCCCGGTCCGTAGAATTCGACGAACTTGCCCACCACCTTGGCCTTGCGGAGGGTTTGGGTCAGGGTCAGCGCCAGGTCGGTCGCAGTCACGCCTTCGCGGAGGGCGCCGGTCAGGTGCACGCCGACCACGTCGGGGGTGAGGAAATAAACCGGCTGGCCCAGCATGCCGGCTTCCGCCTCGATGCCGCCCACGCCCCAGCCGACGATGCCGAGGCCGTTGATCATGGTGGTGTGGGAGTCGGTTCCGACCAGGGTGTCGGGGTAGCAAACGCCCGTCTTGGCGTCGCGCAGCACGCCTTTGGCCAGGTACTCCAGGTTGACCTGATGGACGATGCCGATCCCCGGGGGCACGACCTTGAAGGTCTCAAAGGCCTGCATGCCCCACTTCAGAAACTGATAGCGCTCGCGGTTGCGGGAGAACTCCATGTCGAGGTTCTTGGCCAAGGCGTCGGCCGTGCCGGAGAAGTCCACCTGGACGGAATGGTCGACCACGAGGTCGACCGGCACGAGGGGCTCGATCAATTTGGGATTCTTCCCTTCCTTGGCCACGGCCGAGCGCATGGCGGCCAAGTCGACCAGGAGCGGGACGCCGGTGAAATCCTGGAGCACGATGCGGGCGACGACAAAAGGGATCTCGTCGGTCCGCTCCGCCTTGGCCTTCCAGGTGGCGAGCGCCTTGACGGCGGGCTCCGCCACCCGCTGGCCGTCGCAATTGCGCAGGAGCGACTCCAGCACGAGGCGAATCGACACCGGCAGGCGCTCGACCGGCAGGCCGGCTTGGGCCAGGGCCGGGAGCGAATAGAACGTATGCGAAGCCCCGTTGGCGGAAAATGCCTGGCGGGTGGAAAAAGGATTGGGAAGGCTCATGCAGCTTATTTCGCGAGCGCCGCTTTGATGGCGGCAAAGTTGGGCAGGTCTTTGGGCGTGGCGGTCTGTTCGGCGTATGTGATCACGCCGTCCCGGCCGATGACGAAGGCCGCGCGGGCGGAGGTGTCGCCGATCCCGGCCAACATGGGAAAAAGGACGCCGTAGGCCTGCGTCGTGGTCTTGTTCAGGTCAGACAGCAGGGTGACCTTCATCTTGTGCTCCTTGGCCCAGGCCTCGAGAGCGAAGGGGCTGTCGACGCTGATGCCGTAGACTTCCGCCGCCAGGCTGGCGTAGTCGCCCAGGCCGCCGCTGACATCGCACATTTCGATCGTGCAGGTTCCGGTGTAGGCCAGGGGGAAGAAGAGCAGAACGGTCTGCTTCTTGCCGAAGTTATCACTGAGTTTGACGTCCTTGAGGCCGTCGGCGGTCTTGGTCTTGAGCGTGAAGTCGGGGGCTTTGGAGCCTACAGCGAGGGGCATAAACGGGCGGGATTATAAGGTGAATTGAAGGGAGTCGCACCGCAGCCGGCCGGAACGACGGGGGGATGAGCTAAAAGCCGGAAGGGCGTGCCGGCAAATCGTTTTTGAACCTTCCCCTTGACCCCGCCGCTTCGGCGGCGAATAACCTCATCAAAATGGGCATCCTCGACGATCTCGACTGGCGCGGCCTTTTGGCCGACTGCACCGACCGGGATGCCCTGGCCCGGCGCCTGGCGGAAGGGCCGATCACCCTCTATGCCGGCTTCGACCCGACGGCCGACAGCCTCCACGTCGGCAATCTCGTGCCCCTCCTGGCTTTACGTCGGTTTCAGCTCGCCGGCCACCACGCTATAGTCCTGGCGGGGGGGGCCACGGGTATGATCGGCGATCCCGGCGGCCGCTCCGCCGAACGCAACCTTCAGACCGCCGCGCAGGTGGCCCACCAGATCGCCTGCATCCAGGCCCAATTGGCCAAATTTCTCGACTTCGCGGCCCCGTCGAACCCGGCGAAGTTAGTCAATAATGACACATGGACTGCGCCAATCTCTTATCTCGAATTCCTCCGCGATGTCGGAAAGTTCTTCACGGTCAACTCCATGGTGGCCAAGGAGTCGGTCCGGGCGCGGATGGAAGACCGGGAAAACGGCATCAGCTACACCGAGTTTAGCTACATGCTGCTGCAGGCCTTCGATTTCTATCACCTGAACCAGTCCGAGCAGTGCGAGCTGCAGATCGGCGGCTCGGATCAGTGGGGCAACATCACGGCCGGGACCGATCTGATTCGGAAAAAAGCCCCGGGCTCCCGAGCGTGGGGCGTGACCCTCCCCCTGATCACCAACGCCGACGGCTCCAAGTTCGGCAAGTCCACCGGCGGCGGATCGGTCTGGCTCGATCCGAAAAAGACGAGCGTCTACCGTTTCTACCAGTTTTTCGTCAACGTCGACGACCGCGATGTGATTCGCTACCTTAAGTTCTTCACCTTCCTGCCCCAGGGGGAAATCGAGGCCCTGGCGGCCGAGCAGGAGAAAAATCCCGGAGCCCGCCTCGCCCACAAGCGCCTGGCGAAGGAATTCACGACCCTGGTGCACGGCGAGGCGGCCTGCGCCGACACCCTCCGGGCGAGCGAAATCATGTTTGGCGGCGGCTTGGACGGGATCGGCGAAACGACTTTCCAGGACGTGGTCAACGAACTGCCGAAAAAGTCTCTGGAAAAATCGAAATTGCAGGGGGCCGGCCTCAGCCTGACCGACTTGCTCGTGCACAGCGGCCTCTGCGCCTCCAAGGGGCAAGCCCGCAAGGACATCGAGGGCGGCGGCATTTACCTGAACAATCAGCGGGCGGCCGAAGCCGGCCGGGTGGCGACGGCCACCGATCTGCTCTTTGGCCGCTATCTGCTGTTGCGCAAGGGCAAGCGGACCTACGCCGTCGTCGAGACCGTCCCTTAAGGCGGCCCCGCCGGCGCCTCACTCCGCCCAATTGAGCCGGAGCACGGCCAAAAGAAAGGCCCGCGCAAAGGCCTGGTTGGCCTCGGCGCGGCGTTCCGCCGGCGTGTGCCGCCGAAGATTCACCCCGCGAGGGCCGGTGGCGAAGCCCTCGGTCGTGATCGGGTGTTGGCCCGCCTCCACCAACGTCCAGTCGAGGCGGAAGGTATGCGTCAATTGCCCCGCCGTTTGATTCCACTGGCCGAAGGTCAGGGCCCGGACCAGGCGCAGGCGCAGGCCGGCATGGGACACGCACAGGCCATTGTAGTAAGCAACGACGCTGGGCAGGTCCACTTTCCAGCCGGGCACCGCCCGCCGCGGCAGCGGCGCGCTTCTCAGTTCGAAAACGGCGCCGTTGTCCGGGCTGGCGAGATCGACGGCGAAGGGCAGCCCCTGGCGGATGCGCTGCTGCGAGCGCGCCGGCAACCGCGCCATCGCGGCATCCCAATCGGCCGGACTCGGCGCGATGACCAGGGCCGATTCTTCCGCCGCGATGGCCCCGGCGGCGGCGAGAGTAATCAAGCCGCCGGCGAGGAGGGCCGCTCGGGCCGCGCAGAAAAAAGGGCGGAAGGCGAACACGGACGACAACGCCACGCGCCGCTCCCTAGAAAAACATCGCTTCACTCAGGGCGATCTCCGGCGGGAGCAAGCTGACGGAGGCCGCCAGCACGGTCCGGCCGGAGCCGAAGTCCGCCTGGAAGTTCGCGTGGCCGACCTTGAGATCGGCCTGCCAGGAAAAGAGTTTGGCCTCCGCGTATTTGAATTCGACGCCCAGGGCGGCGGGCGAGCCGCCGGCCGCAGGGACGGCGGCAAAGACCGCGCGATTGTCGCCGCATTGGCCGATCCGGTCGCGCAGCCAGCCCAGGAGCACCCGGGCCTCGCCGGCCACGTCCGGCCCATACGTGACGGTGGCCGACTGCAGGCCGGTGCAGAGTTTTCCCATGGGGTAGCGGCTGAGAAACTGCCCGAGGGACTGCCGCACCGGCAGGAGCCGGGCATAGGCCAGGTCGCGCACCGCTTCCGGTCGCGGCCAGGGAAAGCTCAGGGTCTCGGCCGGCTCAATCGCGCTGTCAAAGAGGACGCGCTTCGAGCGGGTGAGCAGATACCGGTAATCCGCCAGACGCCCGGGGGTGGAAAACCCATGCGCCCAATAGTACAGCGGCAGATCGGTCGAAAGGCAGACCGAAACCTGGGCTTCGACAAACGGCTTGGCCCCGGGCGAATAGGTCAGAAGGACAAACTCGCAGCAGCGGGTATCTTCCTTGGATTTGCCGACGGTGCACTCGCCATAGACTTTTGCGTGGATCTCGACGGCCTCTTTGCTGGTGGAAGACGGGCAGAGCACGACGACGCGGCTGGGATAGCGCCGGGAAAACCGGACGGCGGTGTGAAATTGCTCCACCCCGTCATCCACCGTCGTGCGGGAACCGAGATGGAGCACCAAATTGACCTGGGTGGCCTTGGAATCGTCCGTGGACGGCGCCGGCCGCCCGTGCGCCTTGGTCTCCCCCCACATCGCGGCCAAGCTCTTGGAGATCGCTCCCAACGGGGCGTCGAGTCCGGGCAAGGCGTCGAAGAGCGTGGCAGGCATGGGAAGAGGAAACCGCGGATTCTGACCGGGAGAAGGACGCCGCCGTTACGGCTGGCGCCAGACGTGGTTATTTTTGGCGAGGAGGACGTCGGAACTGGCCGGACCCCAGGAACCGGCCACATAGGAGTCCATTCCGACCCGCCCGCGATTTTGCCAGTCTTCCAGGACCGGCGTGTACAGGCCCCAGGAGGTTTCCGCCTCGTCGCCGCGGATAAACAGGGTGCTGTCCCCGATCATCGCGTCCAGCACCAGGCGCTCATAGGCCTCGGGCGTGTTGGAACCAAAGGTGGTGGCATAACGAAACGTCATCTTCACCGGCTGGGTGCGCGTTTCCAGCCCGGGAATCTTGCCATTCAGAATCAGGCCGAGGCCCTCATCGGGCTGGATCTGGAACGAAAGGGTGTTGAAGGCGATGTCGAAGCGGCCGTCGTCGGCAAAGAGGGTGCCTGGCGGCCGTTTGAATTGGATCGCGATTTCGGAAACGCGCCGGGGCAGGCGCTTGCCGGACCGGAGATAGAACGGCACGCCCTGCCAGCGCCAGTTATTGATCGAAAGCCGGATGGCGGCGTAGGTCTCGGTCGTGGACTGGGGGGCAATGCCCTGCTCCTCGAGATAGCCAGGCACGGGCTTGCCTGTGACCATGCCGGCCAAGTATTGGGCGCGGGCGACATCGCCGCCCGTACCGACCACCAGCGGCTGGATCGCCTTGAGCACTTTCACCTTCTCGTCCCGGACCGACTCGGCGGCCAACGACACCGGCGGCTCCATCGCCGTCAGCGCCAGCAACTGCATGGTGTGATTTTGGATCATGTCACGCAGGCAGCCGCTTTGCTCGTAATAGCCCCCGCGGGTGCCCACGCCCACTTCCTCCGCCACCGTGATCTGCACGCTGTCGATGAAGTTGCGATTCCACAGCGGCTCGAAAATAGCGTTGGCGAAGCGCTGCACCAGCAAGTCCTGGACGGTCTCCTTGCCGAGGTAATGGTCGATGCGGAACACCTGCTGCTCCTGGAAGTGGGAGCGGAGGGTGGCGTTCAACTTCCGGGCGGAATCGAGGTCCCGGCCGAAGGGCTTTTCGATGATGACCTTGGACTGGGTCTGTTCGTCCAGGTGCTTGGCCGCGAGACCGCTCGAGCCCAGGTTGAGCAGGATGGGTTCGAAAACCGACGGCGGGGTCGAAATATAAAAGAGCGCCTGCACGTCCCGGCCGAGTTTCTTCTCAATGTCGGCGATATGCTCGGCCAGCCGGGCGAAGGCGGCCTTGTCCTCGTAGCCGCCGGCGACGTAGGTCGTCTGCTGCGCGATCCGGTCCCAGACCTCGGTCTTGAGTTCGCGGCGGGAAAATTCCTTGATCGCCTCGGAGGCCAGCTGGCGAAACTCCTGATCGGGGATCGGCTTGCGGCCGTAGCCGACGACAAAGAAGTCGGCCGGAAGCAAGTTGTCATAACTGAGGTTATAGACGGCGGGGATCAACTTGCGGGCGGTCAGGTCGCCGGAGGCGCCGAAGATCACGATCACGGTGGGCGGAGCGCCGCGATGTTTGCTCAGACCTTGCAGGAACGGATGACGCGGGCTGTCGGCCATGGAGTAAGAGGGTGGACCGAGAAGGTTGAGGGGGAAAGTAAAAAGGCAAATTGCCGCCCCAGCCGCCCCCCCCACCGGCCACGGCGCCAACAAAGTTTGCCTACCCGGGGGGCGAGCGGGCAGAACCATGCCTGCTCATGGCTCCCTCCGCCCTCTCTCCCGCCCTGCCCTACAAGATCGCGGTCCTGGTATTTCTGGAAAATGCCACGGGCGAACAATTGCTGATGCTGCGGGCCAAGCCGCCGAATCTCGGGGTCTGGAGCCCGATCGGAGGCAAGCTGGAGACGAGCATCGGCGAGTCGCCCTTCGAATGCGCCGTCCGCGAGACCCGGGAGGAAACCGGCCTGGTCGTCTTGCCGGCCGAGATGCACCTGTTCGCTATGATCGCGGAAAAGGCCTATGAGGGCCAGTCGCACTGGCTCATGTTCCTGTTTCACTGTCGCAAGCCGATCCCTGGGCTGCCCCCGGCCATTTCCGAAGGCCGATTCGGGTTCTTTTCCCGCGCCGCCGTCGAGACTCTCCCGATTCCCGACACCGACCGGACCGCCCTCTGGCCAATTTTTGACCGCTACCGCCACGGCTTTGTCGCCCTCAAGGCCGACTGCGCCCCCGGCCGGCCGGTGACGGTGGAAATCGAGGAGATTACCCCCGCGCCCGGGGCGGCGCCGCCACCGGGTTTTACTTGATTTTCGGGCCCAATAATCAACACTTACCTGTTTCTATATTTCGTGAGCAAGAAACCCAGTCCACCGACGGAGAAGAACGAAAAAGGCGCGGCCGAATCCGGCTATGGCCGGACGCCCGTCAATGCCGAGCTCTCCGCCGCTCAGAAGGTGGGACTCTACCGCATGATGCTGCGGATCCGCCGCTTCGAGGAGCGGAGCCTCCGGGCCTACCAGGCGAAAAAGATCGGCGGATTTCTCCATCTTTACGTCGGCCAGGAGGCGGTCGCCGTCGGCTGCTGCTCGCTCATGACGCCGCACGACCACGTCATCACGGCCTACCGCGACCACGGCCACGCCTTGGCCGTGGGCATGGACATGAAATCCCTCATGGCCGAGCTCTACGGCAAGGTGACCGGCTGCTCCAAAGGCAAGGGCGGCTCGATGCACTTCTTTGATCCGGAAAGGAATTACTGGGGCGGCCACGGCATCGTCGGCGGCCAGGTGCCGCTCGGCACCGGTCTCGCCTATGCCCTGAAGTATAAGGGCATCAAGGGCGCGTGCCTGACCTTCATGGGCGACGGCGCGGTCAATCAGGGCGCCGTCCACGAAGCCTACAATCTGGCCGCCCTCTGGCAGCTGCCGGTGGTCTTCGTGATCGAGAACAACGGTTACTCCATGGGGACGAGCCAGGCCCGCTCCTCCGCCGGCGAACTCTCCAAGCGGGCCGAGGCCTACGGAATGGACTGGGCGGTGTGCGACGGCCACGATCTTTACGAGGTCCGCTCGGCCGTGGACCGCCTGCTCAAGCTGGCCCGCGACCAATCCAAGCCGAGCTTGCTCGAAATTCGGACCTACCGTTACCGCGGGCATTCCGTGTCGGATCCGGATACGACCTACCGCCGCAAATCGGAGATCGAGGAATACCGCCGGACCAAGGATCCCATCCAGGTCTTCCACGACCTGCTCCTGGCCGAAGGCGTCCTGACCGCGGAGACCGCGGCCAAAATCGACGAGGAGGCGCGGGCCGAGGCCGATGAGTCGGCGAATTTCGCCGAAGCCAGCCCCTATCCGACTTCTGAGTCGATCACCCAGGATGTCTATTGGGAAGAGGACAATCCTTCCGAAAAGAAGTCCCGCGGCCGAATCTTCTTCGAGTAATTCTCACCATGCCCGTCCTCACCTACCGCGAAGCTTTGCGCCACGCCATGGCCGAAGAGATGTTGCGCGATCCCAATGTCATGGTCATGGGCGAAGAAGTCGCCCAATTCAACGGCGCCTACAAGGTGACCGAGGGACTCCTGGAGAAGTTCGGGCCCAAGCGGGTGGTCGACACCCCCATCAGCGAGGCGGGCTTCGTCGGCCTGGGCATCGGCGCCTCCATGCTCGGCATCCGCCCGGTGGTCGAACTCATGTTCTGGTCGTTTTATTCCGTCTGCTTTGACCAGATCCTGAACAACGCCGCCAATGTGCGCTACATGTCCGGCGGGCTGATCCACTGCCCGATCGTGATCCGGGGGCCGGCCAACGGCGGAACCAATGTCGGCGCCACCCATTCCCACACCCCCGAGGCGATCTGCGCCGCCCATCCCGGGGTCAAGGTCGTCTGCCCGGCCACGGCCTACGACGCCAAGGGCCTGCTCAAGTCCGCCATCCGGGACAACGACCCGGTTCTGTTCATGGAGAACACGCTGCTCTACGGGGACAAGGGCGAGATCCCGGAGGAGGAATACCTGATTCCGCTCGGGCTGGCCGACGTCAAGCGGGTCGGAACCGACCTGACCATCGTGGCCCACGGCCGGGCGGTCTTAAGCGCCTTGGCCGCGGCCCAGCAGCTGCAGCAGGAACACGACATCTCGGTCGAGGTGGTGGACCTGCGCTCCATCCGCCCCTTGGACGAGGACACCGTCCTCGCCTCCGTGCGCAAAACCCATCGGGTCCTGCTCGTGGACGAGAACAAGCCCTTCTGCGGCGTGGGCGCCCAGCTCGCCTACATGATTCAGGAAAAAGCCTTCGACGACCTCGATGCCCCGATCAAGCGCGTCTCTTCCATCGACGCCCCTGCCATTTACAGCCCGCCGCTCGAAGCCGAGCAGTTGCCCAATCCGCAACGCATCCTTAACGCCGCCATCGAAGTACTGAAATGAACACCATCGAGATGCCCAAACTCAGCGACACCATGACGGTGGGCACGCTGGTCAAGTGGTTAAAGAAGGAAGGCGATACGGTCAAAAACGGCGACATGCTGGCCGAAGTCGAAACCGACAAGGCCACGATGGAATTGGAGTGCTTCTTCGACGGCACCCTCCTGAAGATCTTCACTCCGGCCGGCTCGCAAGTTCCGGTCGGCGCCCCGCTCTGCGCGGTCGGCAAGCCCGGCGAGAAAGTCGAAGTGCCGGCCGGAGCGCCTCCGGCCGCAGCGGCCCCGGCCGATAAGCCCGCGGCCAAGGCACCGGCGGCGGCGCCTGCCTCCGCCCCGGCGGCACCGGCGGCCTCGAGCCAGCCGGCCCCGGCTCCCGCCGCCAAACCGGCCGCCCCCGCGCCGGCCCCCGTGGCCGCTCCGAGCGAGCGCCTCCGCATCTCTCCCCTCGCCCGCAAATTGGCGGCGGAAAAAGGCATCAATCCCGCCGGCCTCTCCGGCAGCGGCCCCTCGGGCCGGATCGTGCGCGCCGACGTCGCCGCCGCCGAAAAAACCGGCGGCAGCAAGGCGAGCACCGTGGCCCCCGGCGGCACCGGCGCGATTCAGGAGGAGTCAGTCGCGGCGGTTTCGAACATGCGGGCGACCATCGCCCGCCGCCTGCTCGAATCCAAGACCCAGATCCCCCACTTTTACCTCGATATCGAAATCGACGCCGAGCCGCTTCTCTCCCTCCGAGCCCAGCTCAACCGCGGGCTGGAAAGCGAAGGGGTCAAGCTCTCGGTCAATGACTTCATCCTCAAAGCCTCGGCCGAGGCCCTGCGCCGCGTTCCGGCCATGAACTGCTCCTGGGAAGAGACCCCCGGGGCTCCGAATCCTTCCATCCGCCGGCACGCGGCTGCCCACGTCTCCTTCGCGGTCGCGATCGAGGACGGCCTGATCACCCCGGTCGTCCGCGACGCCAACGCCAAGACGATCTTCGCAATTTCGAGCGAAGCCAAGTCCCTCGGCGAACAGGCGCGCAACCGCAAGCTTCAGCCCGCCCAATTCACTGGTGGCACCTTCTGCGTCTCCAACATGGGCATGAAGGGCGTCGAGCATTTCTACGCCATCATCAATCCGCCGAATGCCGGGATTCTGGCGGTCGGCGCGGTGGTGAAAAAGCCGGTGGTGAAAAACGACCAGCTCGTGGTCGGCCAGCGCCTGGCGCTCGCCCTCTCCTGCGATCATCGCGCCGTTAACGGCGCCGACGGCGCCGATTTTTTGGTCGCCCTGCGGGACCTCCTGGAAAGCCCGGCCTTGCTGTTGCTCTAAGGATCGGAAGGTCACCCCGAGGGGCCCGCGCAAGTCGGCTGGCTTTGCTCGCCGGAATGGGTTTCGTCGATCGCAAGGTCGCGGCTTGCATCGACACAATTACTCGCGCGGTACCTACCGCGCTTCCAGCCAACTGAGGCGGCCCCCGTCCATTGGACAGCTGATCGGGTAAATTAAGTTAAATAAAACTTACGCAGCTAGGCCTCAGCTCGAGTCTTCGCGTCAGCTTCGATTAGCGCCTTGAGGCGGTCGAGCTCAGCTTTGACCTTGGCCTTAATCGCGGGCAACTCAGCCGCATTGGCCACCTTCTCGTTGGCAAATAGGTAGAATTTCATCTTCGGCTCGGTCCCGCTGCCCCGGGCCGCAAAACTATAGCCGTTGGCCAGCGTGACCAGATAAAGGTCCTGCTTGGGTATCTCCTCGCCGTCATCATCCAGAATCTTCTCGCGGCCAAAATCCTCGAACTTAGTCACCGCCACATCGCCGAAGGCCCGAGGCGGAGCGGCGCGGTAAGTCTCCAGGATGCGCTTGATTTTGGCGTTCCCGCTCGCGCCCTCGTAATAGAGATTGATCACTCCCTCGAGGTAGAAGCCGTATTTGACGAAGAGCTCGTCGAGGTATTCCGGCACCGTGACGTTCCGCTCCTTCAGCCAGGCGCACAGCTCGGCCATCATCAGACAGGCGGCATTGCCGTCCTTGTCTCGCACCATGTCATTGGGCAAGTAGCCGTAACTCTCTTCCGTGCCAAAGACGAAGAAGGTTCCCTTAGCCAGCTGCGCCTTGGCGCGCTGTTCCGGCGACAGGTCGTCATAGTCAAAGTCCGGGACTTCCGCCGCCTGCAGCCGCTCCTCGTAAAGGCGAAGCCGAGCCGCGATCCATTTGAATCCGGTCAAGGTATTGATCACCTTCACGCCATGCCCGTGGCCGATGGCATCCTGGAGTCGGCTGGTGACAAAGGTCTTGATCAAGCAGGCCCGTTGGGTCCCGGCGGCCGGGATCCAACCCAGCTCCTTGAATTTCATCAGGCGGTAGTCGGCCAACAGGGCGCCCACCTGATTGCCGCTTAAGAGCTCCATCCGCCCAAGACGATTGCGCACCGCACAGCCCATGCGATCGTCGTCCGGATCGGTCGCAAGCACGACGTCACACGCCTCGCGTTCGGCCAGCGCGACCGCCATGGACAGGGCCTCGGCGTTTTCCGGATTGGGCGAACGGACGGTGGGAAAACGCGGATCGAAGGCCACCTGTTCCTTCACCATTGAGACGTGGCAGCCGGCATGGAGGAGCAGCGGGGGGCCGTGGACCGCCCCGGTGCCATGGATATTGGTCAGGGCGACGCGCAGCTGCACCCGCCGGAAGACGGCGGGGTCGATGGCCGCCTTCGCCGCCACCGTGAGGTAGGCGTCGTCTGCCGGACGCCCGAGAATCGTGACCTTGGCCAAATCCTTCTCCAAAAACGCCGCCAAGTCGCCGAGGGGAACCGCGTTGACCTCGTCGACGATGCCGGTGTCGTGCGGCGGCACCACCTGGCCGCCGTCGCCAAAGTAGGCCTTGAAGCCGTTGTCGTGCGGCGGATTGTGGCTGGCCGTGATGACCACGCCGGCGTGAGCCTTGAGCCAGCGCACGCTGTAGCTCAGCTGCGGCGTGGGGCGGGCTTCGTGAAAGATGTAGGCGTCGCCGCCCAATTTCGTCCAGGCCGAGGCCGCCAGTTCGCAGAAATGCCGGGAGAAATACCGCACGTCGTGGGCGATGACCAGCCGGGGCCGGAGCGTGAAGGACTGGGCCCTGAGGTATTTCTGGGTGTAGCGGAAAAGGCCGATTGTCGCCCGCACCAGGGTGAAATCGTTCAGCATGTTGCTGCCGATGGCCGCGTGCTCCGGCTCGCCGATCGGGCCCACGGTCCCGGTCTCGGACTTGGCCGTCACTTTCCCGATCGTCCGGCCGCGCATCCCGCCGGTCCCGAATTCCAGGTAACGGTAAAAGCGATCGTTCAGTTCCGCCCACTCGCCGCGGTTGACCAGTTCTTCGATGCTGGCTCCCGCCCAAGCGGGCAGTTTGGCCGCGAGAAAGGCGGTGAGATTATCCGCGGCGCTGGGCAGGAGTTGGCCGGACTTGATCGCGGGGCTGAGACGGTCGGAAAGGGTCATTCGGATTCGGGGAGTCGGAAAGGAAAACGAGATGGCGCGCGGGGCGCGACGACGCCGCAACGATGGTCGAAAGTTCAGCCCAGGTAAAGACCGTCGGCAAGGGCCGGGGGGGGCGAAAGCCGCGCCCAATTCTCGGCGCATTCGGTGGCGTCGGTCGCAAAGAGGGGCGAAATCTCCAGGCGGAAGGGCGGGAGCCCCTGGGCGTCCGTCGGCACCTTCGCTCCCGCGGCCCGGAGCCAGCGCGCCGCCTGGCGCAACTGGTCGTCCCGGCTCGATTGGGGCGAGTCGACTCCGTCGGCGTTCTTCACTGGCGAAAAGTCCTCTGCTCGCTCGGTTTCAATCACGAGCGGATTCTTGGCGAAGGGCAGCGCATCAAAGACAAAGAGTTCGAATTTCACCCCGTTGGCCTGGTCGGGCTTGAGCGGCTGGCCCGCAGAGTCGAGCGCCGGGATCTTCTTGTCGGCGCGGTGAAAGGCGAGCTCGCCGCTCTCCGCCATCCGCCGGATGAATTCCCGGTCCAAGAGGTGGATTGCGATGCTGCCGCTGCGGTAACGCAGCCGGCCATCAGCCTCGGTCTCGCGCTGCATGGCCATGGGCAGATCGGAGTACTCGATCACGACCAGCTTTCCCTCGCGGGTGCAAAAATGCCCCAGTTTTTCCTCCGCATAGGCCTTGGGCACCATCTTGCTGGTCATCTCCGAACCCTGCCGCAAGTGCCAACCGATGAAGGCCGGATCGATCGCGCGCACCAACGGATTGTCCACCTGGAAGTAACTCAGAGTCTGCACCCCTTCCCGGGCCATGAGATCGAGGGCGCCGCTGCGGTCGAGGGCCCGCAGCGAGCCACCATGACCGTCGGGCGAAAGGGCGATCGCATCCGGCGCCTGCAGCAGGATCTTCCCGTCGAAGCCGATCGCCGGCATGCGGCCCTGACGGAAAAAATGCACTCGGCCGGCATCGAGGCCGAAGTGGCGGTGTTCCCCGAAGAAGGCCACGGTCGCCTCGTGATTCTGGTGGCTGGTCATGATGAACCAGTGCAGCGGCCGGCCGTAGCGCCGTTCCGCCGCCCGGATCTTTTCGGCGAAGACCTGGAAGAGCGGCTTGCGCCGGACGGGGGTGATGGGGAAGGTCCCCTTCGGCCCATCGAAGCCGAGACGGGTCCCCTGCCCGCCGGCGACCGTAAAAGCCGCCACCCGCCCGGACCGCAGGGCCGCCTCGCCCGCCGCTTTGGCCTGGACCCATCTCAGCCCGTCGCCGCCATCCTGGGGCAGCGCTTCGTAGGGCGCCGGCTGCAGGCCGGTCAGATTCACCGCCGAGTCGGCCTTTTTGGCCACCAAGGTGTGGTGCAGGCGGCCAATTTCCTCGAGATCGATTTCCGCGGCCTCGGCCAAGAGGCGCTGTTGGCCGTCGGGCGGGAGCCGGTCAAAAAAAGCGAACACCTGGCCCTGACCGGCGCGTTGGAAACGGGAAATGAGCTCGGGGGCGATCATGGGCGTGGGTGGAAAGATTGAGGGAAGGCCAAATAGATCAAGGCTGAGGCGGCCGGGTTCCCGACCGGGGCAAATCCCTTTGGGCGCCGGCGCCTATTTGGGAAAGATGAAAACCGATTGGTCGGGCTTGACGAAGTGGAACTGCAGCCGCATCTCCCGTTCCACGTAAGCCGGATCGGTCCGCAGCCGTTGCAGGATCTTCTCCTGCTCCTGCAATTCCCGCTCCGCCTCCTCCAGCCGCTCGCGATTGCGGGCCTCGCTCGCCCGGATCAAATTGTACTCGGCTCGGGTGTCGACGTAGTAAAGCCAGGCCGTGACCGTCAGCCCGGCAAACAGCGCCAGGTAGAGGCCGAAGACGAGGCGCCGGACGTTCATGGCAGGAGGTTATAGTAAGCTGACCGGATCGACGTCGAGAATTTGGCTGAGATCTTTCGGCCAGCCGAAATCGGCCCGCAGCCGGGTCAAATCCGCGATGACCGTGGTGACATTATTGGTGAAGTACCAAATCTGCCAGCGGTACTGGTCTTTGATCTTCTCGATCGGGGACGGGGTGGGTCCCCGCACTTCCAGGCGGCCAGGCAGCGCCGCCGTGACCCGCTTGGCCCACTGCGTCGCGAAGTATTGCAATTTTTCCGTATTCGGCCCGCGAAACAGGTGGTGGATCACATGCCGGTAGGGCGGATACCCGAACTCCTTGCGCACGCTCAATTCGGCCGCGGCGAAGCCGGCATAGTCGGCGTGGCGGGAAAACTGGATCGGATTGGCCTGGGGAGTGAAAGTCTGCACCACCACCTCGCCGGCCCGGTCGCCCCGGCCTGAACGCCCGGCGACCTGGACGAGCAATTGGAAGGTCCGCTCGTTGGAGCGGAAATCCGGGATGTGCATGGAAAGATCGGCGTCAACCAGCCCCACCAGGGTGACGTTGGGGAAATCCAGCCCCTTCGCGATCATTTGCGTGCCGACCAGGATATCGAGTTTGCCCAGGCGAAAATCGCTCAGGATCTCCCGCAGCCGGTTTTTTCGCGTCATGGCGTCGGTATCCACCCGCGCAATGCGGGCCCGCGGCACGATCCGCCGCACCGCCTCCTCCACCCGCTGGGTGCCCAGCCCGCGCCAGCGGATGGCCGGGTTGCCGCACTTCGGACAGCGCAAGGGCGCCGGCTTCTGCTCGCCGCAGAGATGGCAGCGCAGGGTTTCGTCGGTGCGGTGATAGGTTTGGGAAATGCTGCAATGCGGGCAGTTCTCCACATGGCCGCACTCGGTGCACTGCATGGCCGAGGAGTAGCCCCGCCGGTTGATGAAAAGGATGGTCTGCTCCTTCCGATCCAGCCGGGTCTGCATCGCCTCGGCCAGCCGGGAGGAGATGGCGGCGACTCCGCGCTGCTTCGCCGCCTCGATCCGCATGTCGACGATGTCGATATGGGGGAGCCGGCGGTCGTCGACCCGCTGGGTCAATTCCAGCAGGTGGTACTTCCCCGCCGCCACGTTGACAAAACTCTCCAAGGACGGCGTCGCCGAGCCGAGCAGGCAGGCCGCTCCGGCCAGTTTGGCCCGCATTACCGCCACGTCCCGCCCGTGGTAACGCGGCGTCTCATCCTGCTTGTAGGCCGGCTCATGCTCCTCGTCGACCACGATGAGGCGGAGATCCCGGACCGGGGCAAAGACCGCCGAGCGGGCGCCCACCACGACCCGGGCCTCGCCCGTGGCCAGGGCGAGCCAGCCGTCCAGCCGCTCCCCTTCGCTCAGGTGGCTGTGCCATACGACACAGCGGTGCGAGCCGGCCACCGCCTCCAGCCGCCCGCGCAGGCGCCCCACCGTCTGGGGGGTCAGCGCTACTTCCGGCACCAGGAAAATCACGCCCCCGCCCCCCGCCAGGACCGTTTCCATCGCCCGCAGATACACCTCGGTTTTGCCCGAACCGGTCACGCCGTGCAAAAGCCAGGTCCCGAATTTCTTCTGCGCCAGCCCCCGTTCCATGGCCTCGACCGCCTTTTTCTGGTCGGAGTTAAGGACGGGTGCCGCCGTCGTGACCAATTCCTGCTTGGCCCACTCGTCGTTGTAGGCATCGCGCTCGATCCGCCGGCTGTCCTCGATCACGGCCCCCCGCCGGACGAGCGCGGCCACGGTTTCGGGCGAGACCTTGAGCCGCTGCACGACCACCGCCTTGGGCTGGGGCCGGATCTGCCGGGCCAGGAACTCGTAAACCCGGGCCTGCTGGGGCGCCCGGCGCGCCAAGGTCGCCAACTCCTCAGGCTTGAGCTTGCGGCCAACCGCCAGCTGCTTTTGCTGCTTCAGGCCCGCCCCCCGGCGCACCGCGGCCGGAATCATCGTCTCGATCACCCCATCCATCGGGGCGGCGTAGTAGGTCGCCATCCAGCGGGCCAGCCTCAAGAGATCGGGCGCCAGGGCCGGAAACGGGTGGACCACCTGGGTCAGCGCCTTGAGCTTGTCCACCGGGTAGCCCGCCGGCGCCCCGATCTCGGCGACAATGCCCAGCCGGAGGCTCGCGTGTAACGGCACCCGCACCAGGGCACCGAGCACGGCCGTTTCCCGCCAGGCCTCGGGCACCCGGTAGTGCAACAGCTTATCGAACCCCGCGAGGGGATATACGCCGACGATCATGAAAGGAGGAGGAAGTCGGCGCGACCGGGCCCGGGAATAATTGACAGGGCGGCTTTTCGCGCACGAAAATTAGGTGTGAGCATCCCTGCTGCCCGTGAAAAGTTCAAAAGGTTTCTCCAGCAAAAGGGCCTGCGCGTCACGGACCAGCGGATGGCCATCTTTGAGGCGGCCCTGGCCCAGAAAGAGCATTTCACGGCCGAGCAGCTGCTCGGCCAGGCCCGGGCCGCGGAAACGACCAAGTATGTCTCCCGCGCCACCGTCTACCGCACCCTCCCGGTCATGACTGAAAGCGCCCTCCTCCGCGAAGTCGATATCGGCACGGGGGAAAAGTTCTACATGCCGACGGTGGGCGATGGCAATCAAGTGGCCCAGGTCGTCTGCCTCGACTGCGACCGGATCTTCGAGATCGCCGCCCCCTTCATGGAATGGTACGGCAGCACGGTCTCCTCCAAGCTCGGCCTGACGCCGGTTTCCCAGCGTTTGCAGGTCAGCGCCCGTTGCGATATCCTACGGACGAGCGGGGACTGTCCCCGCCGCACCGCGGCGGGCGGCCGAAAGCATTCCCGAATTACCGCCTAAACGATGGCCAAAGATAAAACCCACGATCCCGCCTTTGAAATTGGCTTCTTCGAGTCCGTCCTCCGGCGCGACCCGAATTATTCCGAGGTCATCGAGATCCTGGGCGGCCTTTACACCAAGATGGGCCGGATCAGCGACGGCCTGCGGATGGACCGCCGTTTGGTCCGCCTCCAGCCGGCCAACCACACCGCCCACTACAATCTCGCCTGCAGCCTGGCCCTCTGCAGGCGGCGCTCCGACGCCATCCGGGCCCTCAAGCAGGCGGTCGAACTGGGCTACCGCGACTTTGACTGGATGACGCACGACCCGGATCTCGAGACGCTCAAGAGCCACCCCGAGTTCCTCTCCCTGCTCGAGCAGCTCAAACCCCAGAGCTAGCCGCCGGGACCGAGATCAGTTCGGCGCCGACCGCATCGGCCAGGAGCCGGCCGCGATGGGTCAGCCGCACCCGCGAGCCCTCCGCCTCGACCAGGCCCCCTTCCGCCAGCCGCCCCAGCGTGGTCTCAAACTCCCCCCACGGGGCCTCGGGGCAGCGGGCCCGCCACACGGCCAGATCCACCCCCGCGTTCATCCGGAGGCCAAAAATCAGGGCATCCTCGGCCAGGAGGCTGGGATTCAATGGCACCCGGGCCTCCGTCATGCGCTGGCCGGCGGCCACCCGTTCCCGCCAAAGGCCCAAATCGGCGACATTGGTCCCGCGCCAGCCGCCGCATTGCGAGGCCGCGGAGGGTCCGAGCCCGACCCAATCCTGCATGGCCCAGGTGGCCAAATTGTGGCGGCAGGCGTAGCCCGGACGGGCAAAATTGGATACCTCGTATTGGCCATAACCGGCCCCGGCCAGCCGGGCCCAGCCGGCCTCGTAAAAGGCCAGCTCCTTCTCCGGATCGAGCTTCACCTTGCCCCGGGAGAGCTTGGCCCACAGGGCGGTGTCCTCCTCGAAGGTCAGGCAATAGGTGGAAATATGCTCGGGCGCCAACGCGATGGCTTCGGTCAGATCGGCCTGCCAGTCCGCCTCCGACTGTCCGGGAAAGGCGAACATCAGGTCCAGATTGACGTTGGTCCAGCCTCCGGCGCGGATCCGGTCGTAGGCCCGGCGGACTTGCTCCACGGTATGCTGGCGGCCGAGGGCTTCGAGCCACCCCGGCTGGAAACTCTGGACCCCGAGAGACAGGCGGGTCACGCCGGCCGCGCGCAGGACTTCGAGGCGCTGCGGCGTCACCGAGGCCGGGGCTAATTCGACCGTCCATTCGGCCGGGGGGGCCTTTGGGGAACCGACGACCGCCGCCAGCCGGGCCAGGGCGGCGGGCGCCAAGAGGCCCGGTGTCCCCCCACCCCAGAAGACCGTGGCAAAGGAGCTCGCCCCCGGCACCAAGTCCCTCTCCGCCGCCACGCCGGTGAGAAAGCTTTCCATCGACGCGGCGGTCGGCTTGACTTGATAAAAGGCGCAGAAGTCGCAGGTGGAGGCGCAGAACGGCACGTGGACGTAGAGACCCGGCCTTCCCGGCCAAGCAGCTTTGGCTTGCTCTGCGTCCGCGCCCTTCATTACTAACAATCGTCTTTCCGACTAGAATTTACCAATCAAATGCACACCAAACGAGCTTTCTGCGCGAGAACCTTCCTGCTTGGGTTCGGCGCCCTGGCCGCCCTCGCGCTCAC
>Ga0302319_10008591_pt1 | contig 19837 bp, 9 predicted proteins | sample Bog_T0_2_FD_203319 | JGI IMG/M metagenome (GOLD analysis project Ga0302319, IMG submission 203319) | Peat permafrost microbial communities from Stordalen Mire near Abisko, Sweden - Bog_T0_2 | ecosystem: Environmental > Terrestrial > Soil > Wetlands > Peat | place: Sweden: Abisko, Stordalen Mire... | reverse complement strand
ACTTCGGGGTGAACACCGACCGCATCCAACATCTCCATCAGCTTGCGATGGCCTTCAGGATTCTGTTTAGGCTCACGGAAAATTTTGAGCTTCTTTTCCAAAGATGATGGCGCAATCTCGCCTTGACTAGCCGCAGGGTCATTCGACCGCATGCAAACCACAAGACGATCATGCGAGAGTTTGTCTACATTTAGGCCGATTCCATTGGCCGGAAGAGGCAACAGAGCCGCGTCAATGACGCCCCGTTCAAGCAAGGAAAGAAGCTCGACCGTGTCGCCGCTTTTTGGCGTGATTTCACAATTTGGAAAGAGGGCGAGATGCGCGTTGCATACCATTTGCAATAAGGCGCGATCGATGAAGGGAGAAAACCCGATTCGCAGCGGCGCAATGGCCCCGTGATGACTTGCGCGGGCCGCCGCAATTACTTCGTCACAAAGTGTCAGTATCTGCCGGGCTCCTGCGGTCAACACTTCTGCTGCCGGAGTTAGTTTGACTCCCTTTGGCACTCGTACCAGGAGCTCGATTGAAAGAGCGTCCTCCATGGATTTGAGCTGGGTGCTGAGGGATGGTTGTGCGACAAAGAGGCGCTTCGCAGCGCGACTAATATTTTCCTCTTCCGCAACCGCAATCAAGTATCTGAGATGCCTGAATTCGAGTAGGGTTGAGATGCTTTCACGCTCCGCTTTGCGATTTGTGATGCGCGGCGAGTCGTTCAATACCACAAACGGTTCAGTTTCCTTTAGGTGGGATTCAGATTATGCGGGGAGGAATCAAGAAAGTCAACATTACCAATGATTTAGATTGCTCCCGCTGGCTGGAAAACAGGCCGCGCCAGCCATAGCCGTAGACTATGGCTGCAAAGGCTCAGCCATAGTTTAGAAGTATTGGACAACAGGCTCGCTGGCCTTGACTCTGAAGGTGTCCACTTGGGATGGCAGTCGGAGGAACCCACGCTCTCACAGTTGAACTGCTGAGAATGGCACCTTCGGCCCGATCATCAAAGGGCATACGAAATTATGAATTTGAGTCGAGGAGAGGTCACATGGAGCAGAGCGTAGAGAAGTTGCTGTATTCCCGCCGCGACACCGCTGAAGCACTCTGCCTCAGCATTCGTTCCGTCGATTACCTCATCACGACTGGGCGTCTTTCCACGCGTCGAATTGGAGGCAAGATTCTTATTGCGGCGAGTACGGTCCGACGGTTTGCCAGAGAGGATCACCCCGAATCAGTCCGCGCCGCCGGCATCGCCACTTCCACTCACGCCAAGACAAAATCACAGCTTCCCAGCGCACTGCTTACCCGTTTTGCCCCGCAGAGTGAAACGAATGATGATACAGCACCCTTGAGAGCGAGCGGCAGCCGGTGATCTCTTGGCAAGGTTGCAGGAAAACTTTGCCACAAGCCGACTTACCGGTACAGATTTTCGCCAACAGTTGGATCATCGAGGAAATGCTGTTTGCTAGGTTGTAAGAGTGGAATTGCGAGTAGGCGTATCATGGCAAGGCCGTACCCCCTTGAAGGACTTCTGTCCCGTCTCGACAAGATCGATGAAGGGCTGAGGGGCCTCTGGTGCGGATGTTCAGTCAAGGATTCTTCATTACTGACCGCGACTTGCCGGCGTTCTGAGCTATGACAGGATAAGCCCTTTCAACGGTGTCATCCGACGCGAATTTCGCAGCGAAATCTGGCTCCGTCAGGCATTTCAGAATTGCGGATCTCAAAATCTGCTCTGCCGCCATATATCTCCGGACGACCTCGTCGTTCTTCGTCAGTTTCGGAGGTTGCGGCATTTTCCCATTCGCGTCTTTGAGAAAAGCCCATGGATCGCGCCCGTGCGCGATATCTGAGCGATGTTCCCACACGGCCCTGGCATCATCCATCGTCAACGACACGCCAAGATCGATCGCGAGCTGCACGGTCCGATTCGTGAATTATGCTCCAGTACTCAAACGCTTGCCTGGAGTCCTAACATGGACCAGAGCGTCGAGGCCGGACGCGACAAGCAATGTCCGCACTTCGAAAAAATACTGATACGCAGCATGCTGGATGCTCCAGTGAGCACGGGCAACCCGGTCCGGCAGCCTATCCATGTCTGCGTTGTCGAACAGATCCTTTACCTTTTCGCATTCTGATTGTGTTAACCAGTTACGCGTGTCTGGAACAGTAAATGCCTGCTCGGTAAAGCCGCGGCATGGTCCCGGCCTAGCCTGCTCGAATTCTCCGTCCGGGCCGAAGATCAGGACAGAGCTATTGCCGAAGCCGATTGAGGTCGGATGCACCAGCTGCGAGTACGTGACTATCTTCGAGAGATACCCGTATCCATCCCAGCTCGTGATTGTTCCTATCTCGGGAGGTCCCATGAAAAGCGAAATCGTATAGAGTTGTCCGTACTGCCGATGCGCTGGCTCATAGGGCTCTCCAGGCGATTCACAGGCCTTGTAGACGATATCCCGCAGATAATCCGGCATACGGCAGATCCATATGCGGTCCGCCAGGCTGAAGGGCTCCACGCACTGCACGGCATCCGGATCATCCGCATGATTGCCATTCGTTGAATGCAGCAGCACATGCACATGGCTTCTTCTGCCCGGCACGGAAAACCTGCGGAGCTGTTCCTCAAAGAACTCGGGTTTACCGAAGGTCATGGGCATGTATAACTCAAGGCTACGGCCCCGCCGTGTTTCGATCAGGCGCTTGCTTCAGTTGTCGGCGATGGTTCATTTGTCCATATTCTACCGAAGTCCTCTTTAAGTATGTCTATGGAGGGATTCGGCGTTACGCCCAGCGACAGTGCGACCGTCTCGACCGCTTGCAGAAGAGCGATATGCGCAGCAATCAAGGCTTCGCCACCCCAGCTGTGTGTAGGAGGATATTCCACTCGGCCGCTCTCTTGATCCAGTTCACGGATCCAGCCACCAACGCTGCCATGAAGAATTTGATTAGCTGGCAGCATCACAGTCCGATAGCTCTGAGCCATGTTTACCTTTTCGGCCCTTTGAAAGAGATTGTCCCGACACCAGGTTTCCTGCTTTACGGTCTTCTCGGTGCCATCCAGATTCGTTACCTTATACCGGAACAGGCCCTTAACCCGCTGGTATTCAGCTTCATCCGAGGCCATTTTCTCCGGCGGGATCTCTTTAAGCGAATCGGGCGATGTTTCCTGCATGTAAATGTAAAGCTTATGCAGTTCAACCCAATGCCATTCCATGTACTTCTCAGCTTGATCAGGAAACTGTCGAAGATACTCGGCGTTGATCGCGTTCTCCACGCCGCCGCGCACTATCTTCATGGCACCGTGGCCCATGCCATTACCCACGAGCGTCACGACCTCCCACACACCTGTCGCGACAAGGATTAGCAAATTCATCTGCAAACGCTGATGACCGTCTAACGCCTCATAGGCGGGGTCCACGATGTTGCGCACCGCTTCCTGCAACCTACCAATTCGTTGAAAGAAGTCAGCATGTCGTTTAACGACCTCGGGCCAGAAGTCTTTGTTGCCAAAAACAATTTCTGCTGCAGGGCTCGTGCTCATGTTTGTATGATATCGCGAGCAGTTCGGAGCAAAATCCCAATCCCGCGACCCGACCGGCTAATCATTTCTCAGAAGTCGGCCCGATCTACAATGTTCCTACGTCATGCAAGTGTTTATCGGCAAAATCAAACATTTTCAACGCAAGGAAGTCACTGTATAGCGCCTCCCGGTCTGATGGCCAAGAGTTTCTGTATTTCTTCAGGAAATTCCTCAATGGCTCACTGCGCCAGTTTAAATAGAGCATCTCCCCATCCGCCAACAAAAACACTTGTTCCACCAAATCAGAGGGAAGGCTTAACAGTGCCGATTGCGCTGCGGGTGCGCCTTTCCAGGCATCAGAGTGAGCCTGTCTGATTAGTGCGCTTATATAGAGTGATCGAACCTCCGGCGGCAACGCAGCCTGCACCCTCACCACTGCCGGAGTGATGAGGTTCACCTCTTCGAATTGATCGCGATTCATGATAGCGACGATGTTCTCGAAGAAAACCTCGCGCAGTCCTGCGTCTACTTGCACAAACCGATCTAGTGGCACTAACTCAAGAACCAGAGCCAATGCTTCCGGAGTTCCTTTGAGAGTGGTTTGGCGAATGATCTTCTCCAGCAGAATCAGGCTTTCATCGACGGCAGGATCCTGTCCGATCACATTCATCATCGCTTCCGCGGCTGGTCTCTCACCAAAGTGGCGAATAAGCTTTTCCAAAACAAATGCTCGATCCGTTTCAGAGAGCAAGCGCAGCTTCCCTGGGAACGTCTCGACCTTCCCCGAACGCTTCAGGGCATCCTCAAGAACGTCTCGCGCGTCCTCGCTGGGCACAAAGGCAGGAGCAGAAGCTACTTCCTTGATCGACTGGGTGGCAAAATCGTCGCCTTGAGTTTGTTGTATCGAACCGAGGCGAGCCGCGATGATCTGCGCCTGAATGATTCCCTTATCAACGAGTTGATAGAGCGCGTTCCTCCTCTGAATCAATTCCTCGTTCGTAAACTTATTGCCTTTTGGATGGCGCGGATTGTAGGAGCCAATTTCCTCATGACAATCGAAACACAATGGGATTGCATTCTCGTCTTCGTTAGATCCTCCGTCCGCCTCCGCAACAATGTGCGCTGCTTCTATGCGTGCGCCGGTTTGTTTGAAACAAAGACAGCAAATTCTGGCGCACCTTACGAAAATTCTTGCTTTGACGGCGGATGAAAAGGGCATGATGACCAATTTACGATACTTGACCGGTCTGGCGACGGTTCAACTCACTCATAGAGACGAATTTAGGCGTCACAAGAGCGGGACACACCGGATGAGTTCCGGGAAACGCCCCAGGGGCTTGTAAACACGAAGCACGACTGTGCAATCGCGCGATTTATCGCGCTCTGGCTTTGCCATAGGGGATTGGGCGTTGCTGGATTCTCAGTCCAAAGTCCTGACTTTGGCGCCCTTCTTCCGCACGGCGGTGATGGCTTCTCTTGCAGTTTCCTCAATTGGGTTTAGCCCACAGGTGGTGCCGCACTCAGGAGTGGAGTCCGATTGCCGACCTTCGGGCCGCGTTCTTCCGCCAGGATTCCTGCCTGCAAGTGCGGCACCGGGCCTTGGGGTGGCCGTTGCGCCGTTCGATCACGGTGTTCTCTGGGGTCATGGGGTGCCCGTTCGGGCAGGTCTTGAATTGAACTGGAGGGGCAGCCGTGAGCTGGATGGGAGGGGCGGCCTTAGGCGAGTTGCTGATCCGCTGATGCTCCGGATTGCAGCAGGCGTGTCCGATACACTGGCCAGCCGGAAGGTGATGCTGTAGGAACATGCCAGCCGGGACCGGCCCCTCACATGCCTCATAGAAAACCCGGTGGGCCTTCAGCTCCTTGTTGCCGGAGTACATCCGGCCGTACCCGTCGGCGTTTCGAGGTCCCCTGAATTCCCAACACTCTGTGTCCGGCAGAACCTGGTTGAGCAATTGCTTCACGGTGAATTCCATATTCAACAGAATACGCTCTTCAATAAGTTAGTAGTACGGAGTGGGGTGGCAGAGTGTCCGTTCTGGTGTCCGTTTGGTTTGATATTTGGTGCGATATGGTGCCTTAGAGTGCCACTTTTCCACAGATAGAGTGGGCCGCACCAGACGGTATTCCGGGCAGTTTTATGTGCTTACGACATTGATTCTATTGGTTTTATATGGCGGAGAGGGAGGGATTCGAACCCCCGATAGCCTTGCGACTATGTCTGATTTCGAGTCAGGTGCATTCAACCGGGCTCTGCCACCTCTCCGTTTTGTATCTTCCTTTTCTTCTGATACTTGATCGCTTCGATTCGAGCTTTCTTTCGCCTCAAGGCTCCGGTATCCGATTTGGTGTCCCTTTGATTTTTGCTCCTTACCGGACGATCAGGTTGCCGATGCCTGGCGTTTGGAGCAAGATGGGAGTACCGCATGACCATCTAAAGCGTTCTGTGCCCGAGTAGCTCTGCGACGGTACGCAAGTCCATTCCGGCCATTACAAGTCTACTGGCAAAGGTATGGCGGTTGCAATGCCAGCTTTAGGCTTTGAGCTTCGCCCTTCAAGCGCGGTCGGAAACCAGCCGCGCGAACCCCGAAGGGTCTCGCTCCCGCGGAGCGAGGGAAAGACGGGGTGGTGCCGAGCTCCTACGATTCTCCCATTAGCTGTTCCAGAGCTTCTTGGGCAACCAAATCCAGGGGAATCGTCCGAGGGGCCTTCTCCATCCATTTGCGCATTTTCCTCAAGAAGTGACCCGGCCCGTGCCCGTCGGAGGCTCAGACTGAGATTGAGGAGCTCGCCGAATACCTCGTCCGTGATTAAGTAGAGGGCACCGGTCGTGGGTGGCTATGCGCTTACGACGCGACCGATGGTCTTAATTCCTGCGTACCTCCAAACTCATCGGGCCCCAAAGGCCAGAGTCTGAGTTGGAAAATGCGCGCTGGGCATTTCGGGCGTGCTCATGACCGTGGACACTCCCATCATCTTCCCTGCCGAGGCAGACAGACATCCTACGCGCTCAGTTCGGCACGCAGATCGCCGTTAGTGCTACAAGAAGCGACCTAGTCGCGGTTCGAGCATGTTTGCCCACTACATGTCTTATCAATAGGATAATGCTCACTTATACAGCAAAATACTACTTATTCAGACTACGTGCTTAGAGCCTAATCATGAATATTGACAAACCCGTGCGAAGTCTGCCGACACTTGAGTTACAGACTTGTCAATCATAGATTTACAAAGCGCCGGCCGCATTTCGAGACGTCCCCGGGTTCTAGGTCGTCAAGATTCTAGGCGACACGTTACTTTAGTCCAGTGTCCTAACGTAACTTGAACGGCCAACTCAAACGGTTTAGTGTTCATCCCGCAGTCGCAAGAGCGCAAATCCGGTGGCAAGGTAATTCCAATAGGACGTTACTGATTTGCCGCGATAACGACGCTGCTTGTGTTTGTTTTCTGATAACTTTGGTGTCCCACAGATGTATAGATTGTGGGATCAGCGTGTAAGTGTGAAGTTATCACGCTGACATAAGAAACCAGCAATCATTTACTCCCCTGCTGGCACAATTCATCTTCTCCTTGTCATTTATTTTTAGGCCTTGACTGTCCGCACATGAACTGAGCATGGCTCAGAGCGTTTACCCGTGCCGACAGGGAAAGACTTTCATACCTTCATCATGTTGCAAAAGACACTTGTACCGCGAGTGTCGTGAACGGGCCGTGTGATGTAAAGGAGAAGCTATGTTTCAGCTACACAATCCCCCCTGTGGGCGAGGACGTTCTCGTTCACTGAGCGCGTACGTTTTGGTACTCGCGGCATCATTTCTAATGTTCCTTGCGTCGAGCGCATCGGCTCAGACGCATGTTTCAAATCCCTATGTTGGCGCAAAGGTGTACGTCAGCCCCGACTGGACCAACGAAGTCGGTACCGCAGTCGCCACCGAACCAGCCGGCTCCGCGCTCGCAGAGCAGATGGCTGTAGTCGGAAATACCCCGACCTTCGTGTGGATGGACCATATAGGCGCTATTTACGGCGGCGCGGCGGGCGGCGGGCGGATGAGCCTCGCGCAGCATATTACCGCGGCAGCCAGCCAAGCCAATGGAGCGCCGATCGTTGTCCAGCTCGTCATTTACGATCTTCCCGATCGCGACTGCGCAGCTCTGGCCTCGAACGGCGAACTTAGCATCGCCGGCGGTGACACGGTTACCGGCCCCACCGGAGCCAAGGAAACATTAACCGGGACTGGTCTGCAGGAATACGAGAACGATTACATTACTCCCATCTTCGACGCCATGGCCGCAGCGCCATCGAATGTACGCTTCGTGCTGGTGGTCGAGGACGACTCGCTTCCCAATATCGTAACCAATACCGGCTATAGCTTTTCGATCGCCAACTGCGTCGCGGCCAACGGCGGCCAGAGTTATCCGACTTACTCGACAACCGGCGTATATGTGCAGGCGATTCAATACGCGCTCAACCAATTTCATTCGCTGCCGAATGCATATAACTACCTTGACATCGGACACCATGGATGGCTGGGCTGGACTGAGGGCGCAGGCCTTGCCTTTCCCTTCTACGCCAGTGTGGTGAAGGGAACCACGGCCGGGGTAGCCAGCCTTGATGGAATCATCACCAATACCGCCAACTACGGCCCAACCAAAGAGCCGTACATGACCGCGACTGAGTCGATTGGCGGTACCCCGGTGGACAACGCCACTTTCTATTCGTTCAACCCCGAAATCGATGAGGCAGATTACGCCCAGGAGTTTTATACGGGCCTGACAGGTGTCGGCTTCTCCTCCAACCTCGGGTTCATCATCGACACCTCGCGCAATGGCTGGGGCGGACCGCTCCGTCCGACCGGTCCAAGCACCAGCACCGTGCTGAACACATTCGTGGATGCAACCAAAATCGACGAGCGCGACGATATGGGCCAATGGTGCAACCAGGAGGGTCAGGGAATCGGCTCGTTCCCCACAGTGAACCCTGGTGGCGCCACCAATCTGATCGCTTACGTCTGGGTGAAGCCTCCGGGAGAATCGGACGGCGACTATCCTAATGGCGATACGAACGCTGCGCACCTCGCCCTTGGTGCCTCCCATGGCGATGAGAACTGCGACCCGGCGCATGACAATACGCTTGCCAATGGTATGGCGGTAGGTTCGATCCCGAACTCGCCCCCAGCCGGCACCTTCTGGCTCACTGAGTTCCTTCAGGACGTACAGAATGCGTATCCACCAATTCCAGTCGGCAACGGCTTCTCAGTCACAACCACCCCGGTGAGTGTGGTGCAGGGAACGACCGGGACAAGCAGCGTCACCGTCAGCGAATTTGGAACCTTTAGCGGCACCGTGGCACTGAGTCTAAGCACGCTGCCGGCGGGCGTCACCGCGGCCTTCAACCCTGCTTCTGTCAGCGGCTCGGCAGGCAGCACGCTTACCTTTACCGTCTCTGCCACAGCAGTCCCGGGAACGTATCCGCTGACGGTGACTGGGACCAGCGGCTCAACCACTGAGACTGCGGCACTCAACCTCACAGTAGCTTTCTCGCCACAATTCTCCATTACCGCCTCTTCCACGACGGTCAACTTGCCGGTCGGAACGAACCCCACCGACTCCTTCACCATCACTTTTGAGGGCGGGCTCACGGGGAGCGTATCGGTTAGCGCAACTGGCGTGCCTTCAGGCATGCAAGTTAACTTTGCTCCTTCTTCGGTGAACGCACCGGGCGGGACCATCGTCGCGAACTTCAGTGCACAGACCAGCACACCGGCTGGATCTTATCCGATCAAGATTGTGGGAACCAACGGCACAGTCACGAATTCCGTTACCATCACCGTCATCGTTCCGGGAACGGGCCCCACGCTAGCACCTTCAGCATCCACTCTGTCCGTTACGCAGGGCAAGACCGCAACCGACACCATCACGGTGACGGACGTGGGCGGATTCACCGGCAGCGTGACTCTTGTCGCATCCGGATTGCCAAGCGGTGTAACTGCGGCGTTCGGCACCAACCCCACTACCGGGACCAGTGTGCTGACGTTTACGGCCAGCAGCACTGCCACTGTCGGCGGCTCCACCGTCACCATCACCGGAACCTCCGGATCCGTGACCGCAACCACCACCATCGCACTTACCGTGATCCCAGCTTCGAGTTTTACGCTTTCGCGTTCGGCCTCCACTCTGGCCGTTACACGCGGCAGCAGCGCGACCGATACGATCACTGTAACGGACGTAGGCGGATTTACGGGCAGCGTAACTCTTGCTGCATCGGGATTGCCTAGCGGGGTAACTGCGGCGTTCGGCACCAATCCTACCACCGGCAGTAGCGTGCTTACGCTGTCAGCTAGTAGCACGGCTACAACGGGAGCGGCCACGGTCACAATTACCGGGACCTCCGGCAGCGTGACCGCAACCACAACCATCGCTCTCACTGTCAACCCCTCGTCAGGCTTTACGCTGTCACCATCGGCCTCGACTCTGGCCGTTACACGTGGCAGCAGCGCGACCGATACGATCACCGTAGCGGACGTAGGCGGATTTACGGGCAGCGTAACTCTTGCCGCATCGGGGCTGCCTAGTGGCGTAACTGCCACGTTCGGCACCAATCCCACCACTGGCAGCAGCGTACTCACACTGACGGCCAGCAGCACGGCTACAACGGGAGCGGCCACAGTCACAATTACCGGAACTTCCGGCAGCGTGACTGCGACTACCTCTATCGCGCTTACGGTCAACCCCATCGGGACGGGAAGCTTTACGCTCTCACGTTCAGCGGCTTCTTTGACCATCACCCAGGGCAGCAGTGGAACCGACACGATCACAGTGACCGATGTCAGCCCCTTTGCTGGCAGCGTAACTCTTGCTGCATCCGGCTTGCCCAGTGGAGTAACTGCTGCATTCGGCACTAACCCCACCACCGGCAGCAGCGTACTCACACTGACAGCCAGCGCAACGGCAACTGCCGGAACCTCCACGGTCACCATCACTGGAACCTCGGGTACATTAAGCGCGACCACGACGATCGCACTCACTGTGAACCCCTTAGTGAGCGGTGCTTGTGCGGTAACCTACACGATCTCTCCGCAAAACACCAGCCAGTTCGGGGGGACCATCGCCATCAAGAACAATGGAACCACAGCTCTGAGCAACTGGTCGCTGACCTGGACCTTTGCCAATGGACAAACCATCAGTGGTTCCTGGAATGGCGCCGTAACGCAGAGCGGAGCCAACGTCACTGTGAGCGAACAGGCCGGCCAAACGTGGGAGAACATCCCCGCCGGAGGGACCTACTCCGGATTCGGCTTTAACGGTACCTGGAACGGCGTCACCAATGCAAAGCCAACGGCCTTCTCGCTGAATGGAACGGCCTGCACAGTCAACTAGAACGTAACCGCGACGAATAGTCGCAACAACGGGAACGAGGCGGAACGGGTCGTTTGACCTGTTCCGCCCACCCCCGTTGCGACTAACACAAACTGAAAACCGCACGTGGAGGATCATCGATGCATTTAGCATTCACCAACTCGCACAAGCAGACGCGCTCCGGTCTAAGAACGGCGCAATGCGTATTTGTATTCACGGCGCTGTTACTGGCTTTCATCACTCCCCGCGCATCGGCCCAAGGAACTGGTTATTGGCATACCAGCGGAAACAAGATTCTCGACTCCAGCGGCACGGAAGTGCGCATAGCAGGAATCAACTGGTATGGTGCTGAGACCCCCGACTACCTTGTTCACGGATTGTGGGCGCAGGACTACCACACAGTTTTAAATAACATCAAGAGCCTCGGATATAACGTAATTCGCATACCGTTTTCCAACCAGTTGGTTGAAAGTAACCCGGTTCCCACTAACTACTCAAATTACGTAAACGGTCCTGTGAACCAGGCTCTTGTCGGGCAGACTGCGCTGGCGGATCTCGACACGATCATAGCGTATGCCGGTTCGATTGGTCTTCGCGTCATTCTCGACAACCATCGTTCCGAGGCTGGAGAAACCAATGAAGCCAGCGGCCTGTGGTACACGAGCGCGTACCCCCAGACAAACTGGATTGCCGACTGGCAGACAATGGCCAAGCGTTACAGCGCCAGCAAGTTCACATTTAACGGCAACCCAACGGTCATCGGCATGGACCTGCGGAATGAGCCGCACCTGTCCGGGGCTGGCGCCACGACGGGCTCTTGCTGGACCGGGGACACGGCGACCAATGGATGCCCCACCAGCCTCACTGCACAAAACTGGCCAGTAGCTGCTCAAGCTGCGGGAAATGCAATTCTAGCTGTCAACCCTAAACTGCTGATCTTTGTTGAAGGCAATGACTGCTATAGCGGCGTTTGTGGCTGGCAAGGCGGAAACCTGATTGGCGTTGCGACCCATCCTGTGACGTTGAGTGTCGGCAACCAGCTGGTCTACTCCGCACACGATTACGGTCCCAACCTATTTCAGCAATCCTGGTTCAACGGAAGCACCACGCCCGCCAGCCTGGATGCCACATGGAATAAGTACTGGGGATATATCAGTGCCGATAACATTGCGCCGGTTTGGCTTGGCGAATTCGGCACAGACAACTCTAGCGCGGACATCGAAAGCGCAGCCGCCGGCAGCCAGGGACAGTGGTTCGAAAGCCTGGTCGGTTTCCTCCAAAGCAACCCCACGCTTAACTGGACCTATTGGGCGCTTAACGGCGAAGACATATACGGCTTGCTCGACGGCAGCTATGATGCCACGCCGCCAAGCTCTCTGAAGCAGCAGGAACTGGAAAGCATCCAGTTCCCGTTGGGCGGGACGCCGACGCCGAGCTTCACGCTTTCAGATTCGGCTTCGGCGCTGTCGATTGCTCAAGGCAGCAGCGGTACTGACACCATCACGGTCAATGATGCCGGCGGATTCACTGGCAGTGTCACGCTTGCCGCCACTGGCCTGCCCAGTGGTGTGACCGCCACATTCGGTACCAACCCCGCGACCGGAAACAGCGTAGTGACCCTTACAGCCAGCGCGTCAGCGCCTCAAGGAAGCGCGGTGGTGACCATCACCGGAACCTCCGGCGCACTTACGCCGGCCACGACCACCATCGCTCTCACCGTCAGCGCCAAACAAACCGTTGGCTTTACTCTCGCACCTTCGCCATCGAGTCTGTCAGTTATCCAAGGCAGCAGCGGCACCAGTTCCATTACGGTGACTGACACTGGCGGATTTACAGGCAGCGTCACGTTTACCGCATCGGGACTTCCGAGCGGCGTAACGGCTTCGTTCAGTCCTGCTTCCTCTACCAGTTCCAGTGTGCTCACGCTGACTGCAAGCTCCACGGCTACCATCGGTGCGGCTACCGTCACTGTTACCGGAACATCTGGGAGCACAACTGCAACCACCACCGTTGCACTCACTATCAGCGCAAAGGTGACCGCTGGCTTTACGCTTTCCTCTTCGCCGACATCGCTCACCGTAAAGCAGGGCAGCAGCGGAACCGACACCATCACGGTAACGGATACGGGCGGATTCACCGGCAGCGTAACCTTTACCGCAACTGGATTACCCAGCGGCGTGACGGCTTCGTTCAGCCCGGCATCATCCACCAGTTCCAGTGTGCTCACGTTGACGGCCAGCGGTACTGCCACTGTCGGCTCGTCCACAGTGACCATTACCGGAACATCGGGAACCACGACGGCAACCACCACTGTCGCCCTCACGGTCTCTCCTTCCAGCAGCGGGGCTTGCACGGTTGACTACGTGATATCACCGCAGAACACAAGTGCATTTGGCGCATCCATCACCATCGTCAACGGACCGACTGCCATCACAAGCTGGACGCTGACCTGGAGCTTCGCCAATGGACAAACAGTGTCACAACTCTGGAACGGCATTGAAACCCAGAGCGGCGCGAACGTGACGGTGAAGAACGAGCCCTACAACGGAAGCATCGCAGCCGGTGGCACGCTGTCCGGCATCGGTTTCAACGGAACCTGGAACGGCACAACCAACGCAGTTCCCACGGCCATCTCGCTCAACGGCACGGCCTGCACCGTGAACTAGCGCTGCGGCTATACGCAGCGCGACAACCAATGCAAGCGTGGAGTGCTAAATGCTCTTGCTCCACGCTTGCAACAACAGTTCCAAGTGGAGACGGTGATCATGAGAATACCCCTGACAAATATTGTCGCGTCAACATTCTTACTCGTTTCCGCGGTGGCCAACGCGCAAACAGCAACAGTAAACTTCGGCACAACCTATCAAACAATCCGCGGATTCGGTGGTGCCGAGGCCTGGATGCCGGCGTTTAGTTCCGCAACGGAGAGTGCCCTGTTCGGCACGGGCAACAATCAGCTTGGGCTGACCATACTCCGCGTACGTATCGATCCGAGTTCGACGACGGGCGGCAGCAATTGGGCCACCGAGCTGTCGAATGCCCAGGGGGCTCATGCCCTGGGAGCGACTATCATCGCCACGCCGTGGACGCCTCCTGCGGCTTGGAAGAGCAACAACAGCACGATCGAAGGGACGCTGAACACCTCTGAATACGGCGCCTACGCCAACTACCTCAATGCCTTCACATCATATTTAGCGGCAGGAGGCGTGCCGCTGTATGCCATCTCCATGCAGAACGAGCCTGACGCCAACGTGACGTATGAATCGGCCGTCTGGACCGGGGCAACGATGGATGCCTGGGTAGCCGGCAATGCCGGTGTGCTGACAACCAGGCTGATCATGCCGGAGTCGGAGAGCTTCACTACGAGTCTTTCTGACCCAGCGCTGGACGATGCAAATGCGGTGGGAAAGATTGGGATCATTGCCGGGCATATTTATGGTGTATCTCCGAGCTACTACACGAATGCCGAACAGAAGGGCAAGGAAGTTTGGATGACCGAGCACTATCTGAGCCCCGCCAACGGATCGGCGTCGGCTATTGGCGATGCGATCACTGCAGCCCAGGAAGTGCACGCCTCGTTGGTGACGGGCCAGTACAACGCCTATGTTTGGTGGTGGATCGTGGACTGGCCAGCGGAGGGCTTCGTAAGTGGCCTCGCGGATACCAGCAACAATCCCACTTACTATGGCGCCGCAATAGCCCAGTTCTCGAAGTATGTACGTCCCGGATCTGTCCGTGCGAGCGCGACGGCGAATCCGGTTTCCGGCGTGGATGTTTCGGCTTATACGGGCAACGGAACATCCGAGATTGTAGCTATCAACTCGAATAGCTCCGCTAACACGGTTACCTTTGCTACCTCCGGCGAGACTCTCAGTTCGGTTACACCGTACGAAACTTCAGCCAGCGGTATGTTGGCACAACAGACTGCGATAGGCGTCTCGGGAGGCTCATTCATGTACACGCTGCCCGCGCAGAGCATCACGACCTTCGTGGGGACGAACGGGTCCGGCACGCCCGGGTTTACGCTGTCGCCTTCGGCATCCACACTCGCTGTGACTCAGGGAAGCAGCGCTACCGACACCGTTTCTGTGGCGGACGTTGACGGATTCAGCGGCAGTGTCACGCTTGCCGCCTCCGGCTTGCCCAGCGGCGTCACCGCTGCCTTCGGCACCAACCCAACAACGGGAAGCAGCGTGGTTACATTCACGGCCAGCAGCACGGCTACTACTGGAAGACCGGTCACAGTCACGATTAAGGGAGCCTCTGGGACCACGACGGCGAGCACCACCATCGCTCTCACTGTCAATACCAAACCGGTGTCTGGCTATACGCTTTCCTCTTCGCCGACCTCCCTCACCGTAAAGCAGGGCAGCAGCGGAACCGACACGATCACGGTAACGGACACGGGCGGATTCACAGGCAGCGTAGCCTTTACCGCGACTGGATTGCCCAGCGGCGTGACGGCTTCATTCAGCCCGGCATCGTCCTCCAGTTCCAGCTTGCTCACGCTGACGGCAAGCAGTACGGCCGCTGTCGGCTCGTCCACTGTCATGATTACCGGAACCTCGGGAACCACCACCGCGACAACCACCATCGCTCTCACGATAAGCTCCGCGGGCGGCGGCGGCGCGTGCACGGTCGACTATACGATCGCACCGCAAAACTCCAGCGCTTTTGGTGCGACCGTCACTATCAAGAACGGCGGGTCGACCACATTGAGCAACTGGTCGCTGACCTGGAGCTTTGCTAATGGGCAGACCATCGCAAGTTCATGGAACGGAGCCGTATCGCAGAGTGGCGCAAACGTGACTGTAAGCGAGCAGGCAGGCCAGACCTGGGAAAACATTCCCGCCGGCGGAAGCTACTCCGGCTTTGGCTTCAACGGAAAATGGAACGGCACCACCAACGCGATACCTACGGCGTTCTCGCTGAATGGAACGGCCTGCACAGTTAACTAGCCTGGTGCCTTCAGCGGCTACTGAGGCAGGGATAATGCGGGGCCACGAGACTGTCGCCTGCCCCGCATTCCCTCATCTCCAGGAAACGTTGATTGAGCAAACGCCAGCAACAAGGAAAGGCAACTCAAGAAGGAGATTCTCGTGAAAAAGCGGTCCGTATTTTCAATGTTGACGATAGCATGCGCAGCTTGTTTGTTCTTTCTCGGGATGTCGGCTCCGGCTTCCGCTCAATCCACGTGTTCGGCAACCGACGTGACCGCCCTTGACGGCGGTTTGTACGACTTCCAAATGAACGAATATGACTCTTCTCTTGAGGAATGCGCCACCATCAACGGGTTGGGCTTCACCATCTCTACCGCGGATTTCTCCAATGCCACGAATGGTTCTCCCGCGACGTATACATCTATCTTCAGGGGATGCCATTGGGGCACCTGCACGAGCTCAAACCCCTTCCCCATTGAAGAAAACAATATCGCTTCAGCGACCACCAGCGTCAACATCACACAGCCCTCCGGCTACAACAATGACGCCGCCTACGACATTTGGTTCAACCAGACTTCTACGACGTCGGGTCAACCGAACGGCACCGAAATCATGATCTGGCTCAATCATCAAGGTTCCATAGAACCCTTCGGTTCGCAGGTTGCTACCGCGACCATCGACGGCGCCACTTATGCGGTTTGGACCGGCAACCAGAGTTCGTGGAAGATCGTTTCGTATGTCGCTTCGACTCCTGTGACGTCAGTAAGCAACTTGAATCTTCTGCCCTTCTTCGCCGATTCGGTTTCCCGAGGAAGCTTGGAGTCTTCATGGTGGTTGATCGATGTGGAATACGGCTTTGAGATCTGGACGGGGGGCCAAGGCCTGGCCATGAGCGGATTCTCAGTCAGCGCCGCGGCCGGCAGCGGAGGGAGCGGATCATGCACTACAGTGCCCTCGGCGCCCAGCGGACTCACCGGAACGGCTGCTTCCTCCAGCGTCATCAACTTAAGTTGGACGGCGGATACGGCGCCGGCCAACTGCACCATAAGTGGCTACAACGTTTTCCGTAGCACCACCAGCGCCTTTGCTCCGTCTTCGAGCAACCAGATCGCCAGCGGAGTGACAGCAACCAGCTACTCCAGCACCGGCCTCTCGGCATCAACCACGTACTACTACAAGATCGAAGCGGCAGACGCTGCAGGCACATCGGTGTCATCGTCACAAGCCAGCGTGGAGACCCAAGCGTCTGGTAACGGCGGCTCAGGGTGCACAGTCGACTATGTGATTTCACCACAAAACTCAAGCGCCTTTGGAGCGGCCATCACCATCAAGAACGGATCGACCGCCGTAACCAGTTGGACGCTCACTTGGGCATTCGCCAACGGGCAGAAGGTTTCGCAACTCTGGAATGGCATTGAAACCCAGAGCGGCGCGAACGTGACCGTTAAGAACGAAAGTTACAACGGAAGCATCGCCGCAGGCGGAACCCTAACCGGAATAGGGTTCAACGGAACCTGGAACGGAACCACCAACGCGGTGCCCGCGGCGTTCTTGCTCAACGGGACGGCCTGCACCGTTAACTAGCAAGTTACGGCGACGCATGGTAGCCACAACTGGAAGGTGGCGGAACATTTCCCTTGATCTGTTCCGCCGATTCCGCACTGTCTTCTCGCCCCTGCTGTCTGCACATGTATTGCTCGGCATAACTGGGTATGTTATCCCGGTCCAGCCGGCCGCTCAATAGGAGAAATGGGTACGAGCCGGAACGCCTCATGCTTCCACACGACTATTCACTAACACGCTGCGCCATCGGCTTTCGCCGATAGCGGATAGGTTGCCCAGCCCGGGTATGATGCCGAACGTCGGGGGCCTCCAGCGTCAGACAAAAGGAGTGCACCATGAAACATCGAATCGTACGCTTGCTCGGAATAATCCTGGCAGCAGTGATTGTTCTGTCATCCGCGGTGACAGCTCAAACTCCATGCAAGGTGACTTATACAATTTCGCCACAGAACACCAGCCAATTCGGAGCGACGGTCAGTATTCAGAACCTCGGAACCACAACTCTGAGCAACTGGTCGCTGACCTGGAGCTTTGCCAACGGACAGACGATTGCCAATTCGTGGAATGGAGCTGTAACGCAGAGCGGAGCCAATGTAACAGTGAGCGAACAGGCCGGCCAGACATGGCAAAACATTCCAGCTGGTGGCAGCTACACGGGCTTCGGATTTAATGGCACGTGGAATGGAACGACCAATGCCGTGCCCACAAACTTCGCGTTGAACGGAACGGCTTGCAACTCGTCGTTGACTGCGACGACGACCGCGCTGACCTCCTCTGCCACATCCATAGCGACAGGCGCTACCGTTACGTTGACCGCGACGGTTTCGCCTTCGACGGCCACTGGCACTGTGACCTTCATGGATGGAACGACTTCGATCGGAACCGGAACGCTGAGCTCAGGCAAGGCGACTCTTGCGACCTCGTTCTCGACGGCAGGGACACATTCAATCACCGCTGTCTACGGCGGATCGACAACCTTCGCCGGCAGCACTTCGGCTGCTGTGAGCATCACCGTCACTTCGACAAAGACGGCGACGACGACCGCGCTGACCTCCTCTGCCACATCCATAGCGACAGGCGCTACCGTTACGCTGACCGCGACGGTTTCTCCTTCGACGGCCACTGGCACTGTGACCTTCATGGACGGAACGACTTCGATCGGAACCGGAACGCTGAGCTCAGGCAAGGCGACTCTTGCGACCTCGTTCTCGACGGCCGGTACGCATTCAATCACCGCGGTTTATGGCGGATCGACAACCTTCGCCGGTAGCACTTCGGCTGCTGTGAGCATCACAGTCACTTCGACAAAGACGGCGACGACGACCGCGCTGACCTCCTCTGCCACATCCATAGCGACAGGCGCTACCGTTACGCTGACCGCGACGGTTTCTCCTTCGACGGCCACTGGCACTGTGACCTTCATGGATGGAACGACTTCGATCGGAACCGGAACCTTGAGCTCAGGCAAGGCGACGCTTGCGACCTCGTTCTCGACGGCCGGCACGCACTCGATCACTGCAGTTTATGGGGGCTCGACGACCTTCGCCGGCAGCACATCGCCTGTTGTGAGCATCACAGTCACCTCTACGCTGACAGCGACGACAACGGCTCTCACGTCCTCTGCTACATCCGTATCCACCGGCACCAGTGTTACGCTTACCGCGACGGTGACGCCTTCAACGGCAACCGGCACGGTGACCTTCCTCGACGGAACAACCTCACTCGGAACCGGGACGCTGAGCTCCGGCAAGGCGACACTCGCGACATCGTTCTCGACGGCAGGGACACATTCGATCACCGCTGTCTATGGCGGATCGACGGCCTTTGCGACAAGCACTTCGAGCGCAGTCACCATCACGGTCACCTCGACGCTGACGGCGACGACGACCTCGCTTGCAGTATCGACGACGACTCCAGCGGTTGGCGCCAGCGTCACGCTGACGGCAACGGTTTCACCTTCGACAGCGACAGGCACAGTCACCTTCTTCTCGGGCACGACTTCGCTCGGAACTGGAACGCTGAGCTCGGGCGTAGCGACTCTGACGACTTCGTTTGCAACGGCAGGGACAGATTCGCTGACCGCTACCTACGGCGGCTCGACGACCTTCGCGACTAGCACTTCAAGTGCTGTGAGCATCACCGTCGGCACAGTGGCCTTAACCACCTTCCAGCAGCATTTTGTCGACCTTTACAATGACATTCACAGCTCCTCAAACGGGTATTTTGGGACTGCAACCAGCGGTGACAAGATTCCCTACCACTCGGTAGAAACCCTCATGGGCGAGGCTCCGGATTATGGCCACGAAACGTCATCGGAGACTTACAGCTACTGGATCTGGCTGGAAACGCTCAACGGCGGCCTGACCGGAAACTGGACGGGACTGCAATCTGCCTGGACGAGCATGGAAGACAACATGATCCCCAGTGCGACACTGCAACCGACCAACGCTGGCTATAACGCTTC
>Ga0302319_10008590_pt1 | contig 19838 bp, 13 predicted proteins | sample Bog_T0_2_FD_203319 | JGI IMG/M metagenome (GOLD analysis project Ga0302319, IMG submission 203319) | Peat permafrost microbial communities from Stordalen Mire near Abisko, Sweden - Bog_T0_2 | ecosystem: Environmental > Terrestrial > Soil > Wetlands > Peat | place: Sweden: Abisko, Stordalen Mire... | reverse complement strand
GGCTTCAAGGGCTTTCCTCCTAAAGAAACGCAATGGACAAGCTCACAGAGATCATGGCCTGGAAGCGCCGCGAGGTCGCGGCCGTTGCCCGGCCGGTGACGGAGGCCGAGCTGGCCGGGGCCGCGGCCGCCGCACCGAAGCGGCCCTCGTTCGCGGCGGCCCTCCGCCGCCCCGACGGTTCCCTTGCCGTGATCGCCGAGATCAAGCGGCGCTCGCCTTCCGCAGGCGAGATCCGGACGGCGGCCTCGGCTCCCGAACAGGCGCTCCGGTACCAGTCCGCGGGGGCCGACGCCCTCTCGGTGCTGACCGACGGCAAGTACTTCGGCGGCGCGCTCGACGACCTCGGGCAGGCCGCGGCCGCGGTCCCGCTGCCTTGTTTGAGGAAGGACTTCATGGTCGAGCCGTTCCAAGTGCTCGAGGCGGTGCAGTCGGGTGCCAGCGCAATCCTCATCATCGTGCGCGCCCTCGAGGACGATGTGATCCGGCGCCTTCATGGCGCCGCGGTTGCGGCCGGGCTCGACGTCCTCTTCGAGATCCACACGGAGGCCGAACTCGACCGCGCGGTGCGGCATGGCGCGAGGATCGTGGGTGTGAACAACCGCGACCTGGCAACTTTCACGATCGACCTCGGGCTCAGCGAGCGGCTGATCCCGCGCTTCCCCAAGAGTGTGATTGCGATCAGCGAAAGCGGCATCGTCCACGGTGTGGATGCCGCGCGGGTCCGGGCCGCGGGCGCGCATGCTGTCCTTGCGGGCGAGGGGTTGATGAAGGCCCAGGATCCCGGCGCCCTGATCCGGCAATTCCGAGGTTAGCAGGGTGTTGAAAAACTACGATGCCCCTTTCCCCCTCCGCGACGCGCGACCTGCTTGGGCGGCTCGACCACCGGCCGAGGCGCTCGCTGGGCCAGAACTTCCTCGTGGACGGCAACATCGTCAGGAAGTCCGTCGAGCTTGCCGGGATCGCCGCCGGGGACGCCGTCGTGGAGATCGGGCCCGGCCTGGGCACGCTCACCACGGCGCTCCTCGAGGCTGGCGCCGAGGTCTGGGCAGTCGAGCTGGATCCCCTGCTGCACTCCCACCTGGCGGCCGGGCTTGTCCCGCCCGCCCAAGGCCGGCTGCACCTTCTCCAGGGGGACGCCATGGACCACCCGCTTGCCGGCCTCCCGCCGTCCCGCGCCGGCAAAGGATTCAAGATCGTCGCCAACCTCCCGTATGCCGTGGCGACCCCGTGGCTCGACGCCGTGCTCTCGGGCCCCCTCCCCGACCGGATGGTCCTGATGCTCCAGCACGAGGCCGCCCAGCGGTACACCGCCGCTCCTGGCACAAAGTCCTTCGGGGCCATCTCCATCTTTCTCCAGGCGGCGTACCTCCCCTCGCGGGGGCACCGGGTGGCGGCTGCCTGCTTCCATCCGCGGCCGGACGTGGAATCGCTCCTTCTGACCCTGGATCGGAAGCCGCAGCCGTTTGTCTTCCCCCCGCCTGCCAGGGAACTCATCCGCGGCTGCTTTCAGCAGCGGCGCAAGCAGATCGGCGCCCTTCTGCGCGGGCGCCCGGGGACGTTGTCCCAGGCATGGCTGCGCCAGCTTCTGGCCCGGGCCCACCCGGCGGCGGCGCGTCCGGAGGCCATCCCGGTATCGGTGTGGGTCGAACTCTCGAGGCTTGTCGAAAGTTAGGAAGCTTGTTTGGCTTCCCCCCTGACAACCCTGCCCATGTTACGCCTAGCCTTCGCCTCGATCCTGGCCCTCGTACCGCTCGTCTCCCAGGCCCAGCGGCCCCCGGCGGGTCTGGTTGGCCGGATCGAGGGTGACACCTACATTTCCGCGACCGGAGCCTTCAAGATGACCATCCCGGTGAGGTCGGAACTCGGAGGCGTCATCTCCGACACCCAGTTTCTCGTATCCTTCCAGGATGACTACAGCACGCACATCAGCGTGGTTGCGGAAGCCCAGGACGCCACCGAGCGCTGGGAGCTCCAGACCCGCGGGATGAAGGATTACCTCAGGTATTTCTTCAACCATTACGCCTTCGACGAGTTCAAGCGCAACGACAAGGATGCCTCCATCCAGAGCGCGCTGTTCCTGCCGGACCTCTACGACGGGGCCCTCGTGGTCTATGTGCTCCTGCCGGGCGGATCCGTCTTCACCGGGGCCCATCCGGTCCTGGTTGCCCCGAAGACGCCCCCGGTCGCCAAGAGGGGCAATCTCGTCTTCATCAGGAACGGGTTCATCTACATCATCAGCACGGAGCTCGCCGAGCGCGTCACGGAGGGCAGCGCCTATACGATGACGACCCAGGAAGAGGATGTTCTCCTTCGGGAACGCCTGACGGACGTCCTGCACTCGATCACCTTCCTCCCCGCCCCGTCGGGCTCCTTCAAGTAGGCCGGGCGAACCGCTGGGTTGCCAGGTCCCGCTGGGAACGGAACACCGGGCGCAGCGCGTGGCTGAGATCGTCCTGGAGCCTCTGGAGCTTCCTGTACCGCGCCGCGTTTTCCGGGTTGGGCAGGACCCTGGTGCCTTCGTCGATGGCAACCGCCGCCGTCGTGAAGTCGGTGATCTTGGCGTCCTTGCGCCCCGACCGTCGCGCGTCGCACCAGGCGGCCTGCAGGGCGCCACCCAGGGCCGCGCCCTCGTCCTCGACCATCGCGACCACAGGCACCCCGAAGACATCCGCCATGATCTGCCTCCAAACGGGCGAACGGGCGCCTCCGCCCGTGACGCGGATTTCCCTGGCCCTGACCCCAAGTGCGGCGAGCCGACGGAGCCCGTAGTTCATGCCAAGCGTGACCCCTTCCATGGCGGCCCGGGCGAGATGCCCTGCGGAAAAGGTCGTCTGGTTCAACCCCAGGACCGCGCCGGATCCGTCCGGGACATTGGGGGTCCTCTCCCCGGAAAGGTAGGGAAGCAGGACCAACCCGTCCGCCCCCGGCTTGACCCCGGCAACGGCGGCATTGAGCTCCACATGGTCGTAGTCGAAAAGCGCCCGGATCCTTTCCGTGACGGTCGTGACGTTCATCGTGCACAGCAACGGCAGCCACCCGCCGGTCGAGGAGCAGAAGGCCGCGATCTCCCCCTGGGGGTCGACCACGGGTTTCGAGGAATACGCGTAGATCGTGCCGCTGGTCCCGAAACTTGCGGTGACCACGCCGGGGGCCACGTTTCCGGTGCCGATCGCCCCCATCATGTTGTCGCCTCCCCCGGCCGACACCGTGACCTCCCTTGCAAACCCATAGCGCCGCACGAGGTCGGCGCGCAGCAGGCCGGCGGCCTCGCTCGACGGGGAGAGCGGGGGCAGCCAATCCGCCAGGTTGCGGTCCACCGCCGCAACGGCCTCCTTGGACCAGGTCCGCCTGCGAACGTCCATCAGGCCCGTGCCCGAGGCATCGCCATACTCCATGAACCGGTTGCCCGTCAGGTGCAGGTTCAGGAAGTCGTGGGGCAGGAGCACCTGCCGCAGCTTCCGAAAATTGGCGGGCTCGTGGCGCTTGAGCCAGAGGATCTTGGGGGCCGTGAATCCGGGCAGGAAGGGCACGCCGGTCTTCCGGATCACCGCCTTCGCCCCGCCGAGCCTCTTGGTAAGGAGCGCACATTCGGGGACCGTGCTCGTGTCGCACCAAAGCTTCGCCGGCCTGATCACCCCGTCCTTCCCGTCGAGCGGCACAAATCCATGCTGCTGGCCCGACACCCCGATCCCACGCACGCGCTTCCCATCGATCGTCGCCGCGACCTCCGACAGCGCCGAGTCCAATGCGGTGACCCACTCCTGCGGGTGCTGCTCCATGTGGCCCACGGGCAGGCCCCCGATCAGCCGGTGCGGGGCCCTCGCAACCGCAACCACCTTGCCGGTCTCGAGGTCGAGCACCACGGCCTTCACGCTTTGCGTTCCTGAATCGATTCCGATGTAGAGTGACATGGGGTTTGGTCCTTCTTCCGAATCATCACGTTCGCGCCCCGGAGTCCAGAAAAAGGGGGCCGTTAAATGGCCCAAAAGTCCTCCCGGACGGCCGGGCCGGCCGTCCCTACCTCAAGTCACTTGCCGGAGGAGGCCTTGGCAAGCAGCTCCTCGGCGTGGGCGATGGCGCTCTTGGCGCTGCGGTCGCCAAGCATGCGGGCGAGCTCGCCCACGCGGGCGCGGCGGCTGGCCTGGATCGGGACAATCTCCACCACCGCGCGGTCCTTCGACTGGTCCTTCGTCACCACGAGGTGGCAGAGGGCATGCGCCGCAACCTGGGGAAGATGCGTCACGCAAAGCACCTGGTGGTTGCGGGCGATCGAGGCCATCCGTTCCCCAACCACGCTTCCAATCTCGCCGCCCACGTTTGCATCGACCTCGTCGAACACGAGCAGCGGCACGTCATCCAGGTCGGCGAGGACTGCCTTGAGGGCGAGCATCACCCGGGCAAGCTCCCCGCTCGAGGCGATCCGGCTGAGCGGCAGCGGAGCCTCGCCCACGTTCGGCGAGAACAGAAACTCGCAGGCACAGTCGCCCGTGGGCGTGAGTTCGCTGAGGGCGACAATGCGCACCTGGAACCCAGCCTGCTTGAAGCCGAGGCGGGCGATGTCCCGGGCCGCGATCTCGGCCAGATCCTTTGCCGCCTTTTCGCGCACCCGCCCGAGCTTGGCCGCCTCGCGGCGCGCCACGCCTTCGGCCGCGTCAATGTCGCGGTCGATCCTCTCCAGCGAACCGGCGAGGTCTCCCTGGGCCGCCAGGCGCAGCCTCAGGCTTTCGCGGGCAGCGATCACCGCGGGCAGGGCTCCGCCGTGCCTGCGCTTGACCTCGAGCCAGTCATTCATCCGCCCGGAGAGCCGCTCGGCGTGCTCGGGATCCAACTGGAGCTGCTGCCCGAGACCGGAAAATTCCGATCCCAGTTCGTTCAATTCCACGGCCGCGGCCTCGAGCCGGGCCGAGAGTGCGGCGCTGGCCGGGTCGAGCCCGGCAAGCCTTCGGGCCTCCCGCAGGAGGCCGCCGATCCTTCCCTGAAGCCCCTCGTCGCCAGTGAGACCCGCGGCAAGGGCATCCGCCAGGGCAATCAGCTCCTGCGAGCGGCTCATCCTTTGGAACTCGCGTTCCAGGGCATCGATTGCCTCCGCCGTAAGCTCGAGGGCGTCCATCCGGGCAAGCTGGTGGCGGAGGAATTCCACCTGTTCGGGCGGAAGCTGCGCCTCGCCGGCAAGGCGCTTGCGTTCATCGCACAGGCTGCGCCACGCGTCGAACTTCTCACGATATCGGGCCAGTGTTTCGCCGGCACGCCCGAAGAGGTCGAGCAGCTCGAGCTGGCAGGCGTTCTGAAGGAGGCGCCGCGGTTCGCTCGGCCCATGGAAATCGACCCAGTGCTCGCCGACACGCTGGAGGGCGGCAAGGGTCGCCAGGCTGCCGTTCACGGTGATCCTGGGCGGCTTGTCCCTGGCGAGGCTTCTCTTCAGGATCACCACTCCCTCCTCCGAGGCGGGCAGGCCGAGCCCCGTGAGCACGGCGTCGATCCGGCCCGGCGACTGGAAATATAGCGAGGCCTCGACGTCGCACGCGGGTGCCCCCTGGCGGATTACGGTCTTTTCCGCCCGCTCGCCTGCCAGCAGGCTCAGCGCCCCGAGAAGGATGCTCTTGCCCGCGCCCGTCTCGCCGGTGACCGCCGTGAAGCCGGCCTCGAAGTCGAGCTGGATCTCCTCCAGCAGGGCGAGGTTCCGGATCCGGAGCGATTGCAGCATGGTGGACAGGTAAGTGCACGAAGCTCCCGAAGCCCAATCATTTTTCACGCAAAGGCGCAAAGTTCGCCAAGTACAATGTGCAACCCGACCCCTTCGGTCCCGCCCCGGATTGGTTGAACGGAGCAAGACCCGGGAAATGGCGGAATGGCGACCCGCATCCGCGGGAAGGCATTCCGTCATTTCCCACGGTATTCTTTGCGTAACTTTGCGCCTTTGCGTGAAACCGGATCGGAATCAGGCGCGCTCGGGGACGGCTGCCGGGACGGCCGCCTCACCGGGCCGCTTGCGCTTGAAGCGCTGGCTCACCCGGTCGAGAGTCACATAGACGACCGGGGTCGTGAACAGCGTCAGGATCTGGGAGAGGATCAGCCCCCCCACGATTGCGATGCCGAGGGGCTTGTGCAACTCGGCCCCGACCCCGCCCTCCAGGGCGAGCGGCAGGGCCCCGAAGAGCGCGGCCATCGTGGTCATCATGATTGGCCGGAAACGGACAATGCACGCCCGGAAGATCGACTCCTCCGGGCCCAGCCCCTCGGTGCGTTCCACCTCAAGCGCAAAGTCGATCATCATGATGGCGTTTTTCTTGACGATGCCGATCAGGAGGATGATCCCGATGATTGCGACGATCGTGAGCTCGTTGCCGGTGACCAGGAGGGCGAGGAGCGCCCCGACTCCCGCCGACGGCAGGGTCGAGATGATCGTGAGCGGATGGATGAGGCTCTCATAGAGCATCCCGAGGATGATGTAGACGGCGAGGAGCGCGGCCAGGAGAAGCAGCGGCTCGGTGGAAAGCGACTGCTGGAACACCGCGGCGGTCCCCTGGAAGCTGGCGTGGATGTCGCCCGGGATGTGAAGCCTGGCCTCAATGGCGCCGATCGCGGCGGTCGCGTCGCTCAGCGAGGTTCCGGGATCGAGGTTGAACGAAATCGTGTCGGCAGGGAACTGCCCCTGGTGGTTCACCGAAAGCGACGTGTTGGTCCTCGAGAAGCGGGCCATGGCCCCCAGGGGCACCATCCTGCCGGACGCCGAGCCCACGTAGATTTCGTCGAGCGACTTGGGGTCGCTCTGGTACTTGGGGGAGACCTCGAGAACCACGTGGTGCTGCGTGAGCGCGGTGTAGATCGTGGATACCTGGCGCTGGCCGAAGGCATCGTAGAGCGTGTTGTCGATGGCGCTTAGCGAGACTCCCATGCGGGCCGCCGCGGCGCGATCGACGACCACGTCGGCCTCGAGTCCCGTGGTCTGAAGGTCGCTGGTCACGTCCTGGAAGTGGGGCGCCTTGCGCAGCTCGGCGAGCAGCGCGTTCGACCAGTGGTGCAGCTCGTCCAGGTCGGAGCCCGTGAGGGTGTACTGGTAGAGGCTCTTGGACATCCGCCCTCCCACCCGCAGATCCTGCGAGGGCTGGAGGAAGAGACCCACCCCCTCCATCTTGGAGAGCCTGCCGCGGAGCCGGCCGATCACCGTCAGGATCCCCACCTTGCGCTGCTCGAGGGGCTTGAGCTGGATGAACATCCGCCCCTGGTTGCTCCCTCCCCCCATGAAGGAGACCACGGAATCGATCGCCGGGTCCTTGAGGACGATGTCCGTGATCTTCTGCTGCTTGTCCTTCAGGGCCAGGAACGAGATGTCCTGGGATCCCTCGACAATCCCCATCATCTGCCCCGTGTCCTCGATGGGGAAGAACCCCTTCGGGATCACGACGTACAGGGCGACCGTCGCAACCATGGTGCCAAACGTGACCGCAAGCATCAACCTCTGGTGACGGAGCACCCAGGTCAGCCCCTTCTCATAGCCGCCCTGGAGGGAGAGAAACCGCGATTCCAGCCATCGGAAGAGCCTATTCGGCCGGTCCTCGGATGTCTCGTGCCGCAGGAAGCGGCTGCACATCATCGGGGTGAAGGTGAGGGATACCAGGCCGGACACCAGGATGGCGCAGGTCAGCGTAACGGCAAATTCATGCAGCAGCCGCCCGATGAGCCCCGTCATGAAGATCAGCGGAATGAAGACGGCGACCAGGGAAATGCTGATGGACAGGACCGTGAACCCGATCTGGCGGGCGCCCTTGAAGGCCGCGTCCATGGGCGTCTCCCCGGCCTCGATGTAGCGCACGATGTTCTCGATCACGACGATGGCGTCGTCCACGACGAAGCCCACGGCTACGGCCAGCGCCATCAGCGACAGGTTGTCCAGGGTGTAGCCGGCCAGGTACATGACGCCGCAGGTGCCCGCGAGCGCCAGGGGAACCGTGAAGCTTGGGATCACGGTGGCCCAGAACCGCCGCAGGAAGACGAAGACAACCAGCACCACGAGAGCGACCGAGATCAACAAGGTCACCTCAATGTGGTCGACCGAGGATCGGATCGTCCCGGTCCGGTCCACGGCCTGCCCCAGGCGGATGGCGGGGGGCATCCACCTCTTCATCAGCGGCAGGAGGGCGCGGATCCTGTCCACCGTCTCGATGACATTGGCTCCCGCCTGCTTGAAGATGATCAGCAGGACCGCCGGCTTGCCGTTGTACCAGCCCGCCTGGCGCGTGTTTTCCGTGGAATTGATCACGGTGCCGAGGTCCCCGAGCCGCACGGCGGCGCCGGCCTTCTGGTAGGCGACGAGCCCGCGGTAGTCCGCCGCCATGGGGAGCTGGTCGTTGACGTGGAGCAGGTACGAGGTGTCCGGCCCGTCGATGCTTCCCTTGGGAAGATTGGCGTTGGACGAGGCGACAAAGCTCCGGATGTTCTCCAGGCCCAGCCCGAGGGACGCAAGGTAGGCCGGGTTGACCTGGATCCTGACCGCGGATTTCTGGGCGCCGCTCACGACGACCTGGCTCACGCCGCTCACCTGGCTCAGCTGCTGGGCCATCACGTCGTTCGCGAAGTTGTAGACATCGCCCGGCGCCAGCGTCTCGGACGTGAGCGCCAGGATCAGGATCGGCGAGTCGGCCGGATTCACCTTCCTGTAGCTGGGCGCCGTCACCAGGCTCGCCGGAAGGTCCCCGGCCGCGGCATTGATCGCCGCCTGCACGTCGCGCGCCGCGCTGTCGATGTCGCGGCTCAGGTCGAACACAATGGTGACCCCGGAGCTGCCCAGGGTGCTGGACGAGGTGAGCTCGCTCACCCCGGAAATCTCTGCAAACCGCCGCTCAAGCGGCGCAGAGACGGACGTGGCCACCGTCACCGGGTCGGCGCCCGGCAGGCTGGCGCCGACGCTGATGGTCGGGTATTCAATCTGCGGAAGCGGCGCGATCGGCAGGACCCTGAAGGCGACAATGCCGGCCAGAAGCAGCCCAAGCGCCAGCAGGGACGTGGCGATCGGGCGCCGGATGAAGGGCCCGGAAAGGTTCACGGCTTCGAGGGCTCGGCCACCGCGGCGCTTGACGGTGCGGCGGCCCGGCCCGTGACCCAGGCGCTCAGCCGGTCCATGTACAGGTAGATGACCGGCGTCGTGTACAGCGTAAGCAGCTGGGAGAGCAGGAGGCCGCCCACCATCGTGATGCCCAGGGGCCGCCGCAGCTCGGACCCCGTCCCTCCCTCCAGGGCGAGCGGCACGGCGCCGAGCAGCGCAGCCATCGTCGTCATCATGATCGGCCGGAACCGGAGCCTGCAGGCCTGGTAGATCGACTTCTCCGGAGGCAGCTTCTCGTTGCGCTCGGCATCCAGCGCGAAGTCAATCATCATGATCGCGTTCTTCTGGACAATGCCGATCAGGAGCACGATCCCGATCAGCGCGACCATCGAGAAGTCGATGCGGCAGAGGTTGAGGGCCAGGAGCGCGCCCACCCCCGCCGACGGGAGCGAGGAGAGAATCGTGATCGGGTGGATGTAGCTCTCGTAGAGCACGCCCAGGACGATGTAGACCACCACGATCGCGGCCAGGATCAGCCACGGCTCGCTGGCCAGGGAATTCTGGAATTCCGCGGCGCTGCCCGAAAACGTGGTCTGCACCGTGTCCGGGAGGCGGATCTCGCGCTGCGCCTTCTGCACGGCAGCGACCGCATCGCTGAGGAAATATCCCTGGCGCAGGTTGAAGGAAACCGTTGCCGACGGAAACTGCCCCTGGTGCGTGATCACGAGGGGTGCGGTCTTGATCGAAATCCTTGCGAACGAGCCGAGGGGCACGAGCGTCGTCGCGGCCGGAGTCCCCCCGGCCGCGGTGCCGGCGTTGGCGGGCACGTAGATCTTGCCCAGCGCCCCGGGATCCCTCTGGTACTGGGGCGTCACCTCCAGGATCACGCGGTACTGGTTGAGCTGGGTGAAGATGGTGGAGATGATCCGCTGGCCCAGGGCGTCGTAGAGGGTGTTGTCGATGTCGGCCGGGAGGATGTTGAGCCGCGACGCCTTGTCGCGATCCACGTCGACATCGAGCTCGTAGCCGTCCGCCTGCTGGTCGCTCGCGACGTCGGTAAGCTGGGGAAGGCCCCGCAGCCGGTCCACGAGGCGGGGCGCCCATTGGGCGAGTTCGCCGGGGTCCGAGTCCTCAAGGATGTACTGGTACTGCGTCCGGCTCACGCGGCTGTCGATCTGCAGGTCCTGGACGGCCTGCATGTACAGCGTGATCCCCTCCACGCCCTTCACCTTTTCCCGGAGCCTGGCGATGATCTGGTCGGCCGAGGACGAGCGGCTCTCCCGGGGCTTCAGGTTGATCGTGAGGCGCCCGGTGTTGAGGGTCGCGTTGATCGTGCCCGTGCCTACGAACGACGTGACGCTCTGGACGTCGGGGTCGCGCATCACAACGTCCGTGATCGCCTGCTGGTGCGCCGCCATCGAGCGGAAGGAGATGCTCTCCGCGGCGTCGGTGACCCCGGTGATGAGCCCGGTGTCCTGCTCCGGGAGAAGCCCCTTGGGCGTGACGACGTACAGCACCACCGTGGCGGCGAGCGTCGCGATCGCGACCCCCAGGGTCAGCGGCTGGTGGGCCAGGACCCAGCGCAGCCCCCGGTCGTACCAGGCCAGCATCCCGGTGAAGAACCTCTCGGTCGCCGCGTACAGGCGCCCGTGCGCCTCGCCGCTCTCCGGGGCCAGCAGCCGAGCGCACATCATCGGGGTCAGGGTGAGCGAAACGAAGGCGGACACGACGACGGCGGCGCTCAGCGTGATCGCGAACTCCCGGAAGAGCCTGCCGACAATCCCCGTCATGAAGAGCAGCGGGATGAAGACCGCGATCAGCGAGAAGGACAGTGAAATGACGGTGAACCCGATCTGCTTCGAGCCCTTGAGTGCGGCCTCGAGCGGCTTCTCCCCCGCCTCGATGTACCGGACGATGTTCTCGATCATGACGATCGCATCATCGACCACGAACCCGGTCGCGATCGTCAGGGCCATGAGGGAGAGGTTGTCCAGGCTGAACCCGACCAGGTCCATCACCCCGAAGGTGCCGATGATCGCGAGCGGCAGGGCGACGCTGGGGATCACCGTGGCCCAGAGCTTGCGAAGGAAGAGGAAGATCACGAGCACGACCAGGACCACGGTGAGGAGGAGCGTGAACTGCACGTCGGCGACGGAGGCCCGGATGGTGGTCGTCCTGTCCGTGAGGATCGTCACGTGGATCGACGGCGGGATGGCCGTGAGCAGCCGCGGCAGGATCTTTTTGATCCGGTCCACGGTCTGGATGATGTTGGCCCCGGGCTGCCTCTGGATGTCGAGGATCACGGCCGGCTGCCTCCCGTACCAGCCCGCCAGCTTCGTGTTCTCGACGCTGTCGATCACCCGGCCGACGTCCTTCAGGCGGATCGGCGCGCCGTTCCGGAAGGCGACGATGATGCCGCGGTAGTCGGCGGCGGCCAGGAGCTGGTCGTTTGAATTGATCGCGTAGGCCTGGTGGGACCCGTCAAAGCTCCCCTTCGGGGCGTCCACGTTCGCATTGGCGATGGCGGTGCGGATGCTCTCGAGGCTCAGGCCCTGGGCTGCCGTCGCGGCGGGGTCGATCTGGACCCGGACGGCCGGCTTCTGGTTGCCCTCGATCGTCACCAGCCCGACTCCGCTCACCTCGCTCAGCTTCTGGGCGAGCAGCGTGTCGGCGGCATCGTTCACCTTGTCGATCGGGACCGTGGTCGAGGTGACCGCCAGCGTGAGGATTGCCGTGTCGGCCGGGTTTACCTTGTTGTAGACCGGCGGGTTGGGCAGGTTCGAGGGAAGCACGCCCGAGGCCACGTTGATCGCCGCCTGCACGTCCTGGGCCGCGCTGTCGATGCTGCGATCGAGGCTGAATTGCAGGGTGATCGTGCTGACGCCGAACGAGCTGATCGAGTTCATCGACGTGAGCCCGCTGATCTGCCCGAACTGCTGCTCCAGGGGCGTCGTGACCGACGAGACCATCACATCCGGCGCCGCCCCCGGGAGCTGGGTGGTCACCTGGATCGTCGGGAAGTCCACGTTCGGGAGCGCCGAGATCGGAAGGAGGGCGTACCCGAGCAGCCCGAGCAGGATCACCCCGACCATCAGGAGCGAGGTCGCAACCGGCCTGCGGATGAAGATTTCGGATACGTTCATGGGCAGCCGGGCGGGCCTGCGGATCCGGCCCTCAGTTCGCGCCGGCCTTCGCCGCCCCCGGGGGTGGGCCGGCCGGCGAGGACGGGACGACCTTGCTGCCGTCCTGGAGCTTGTACTGCCCGTCCACCACCACGTTGTCCCCCATGGAAAGTCCCTTGTCGATCAGGGCCGCGCCGCCGTCGATCTGGGCCACCTGCACGGGGACGGCCTTCACCGTGGAGTCCCCCTGGATCAGAAACACATAGGATCCCTGGGGGCCGCGCTGGATCACGCTCGAGGGAACCACGAGGCCCGCCTTGCGCGTCTCGACGAGAAGCCGCACGTTCACGAACTGCCCTGGCCAGAGCGACAGGTTTTCATTGGGAAAGGTGGCCTTGAGCCGGATCGTGCCCGTCGCGGGGTCGATCTCGTTGTCCACCACCGCGAGCGTCCCCCGGTCGAGCGGCGCCGTGCCGTCGCCCATGGCGAAGACCCGGAGTTTCGCACCCGTCGCCAGCAGGCGCTGGACCTGGGGCCAGTTCTGCTGCGGCAGGGTGAAGACGATGGAGATCGGCTTGAGCTGGGTCACGACCACGATGCCGCCGACGTCCGACATCTGGATGAAGTTGCCCTGGTCCACCAGCCGGATCCCGGTGCGGCCGGTGATCGGCGAGGTGATGTTGCAGTACCCGAGCTCGACCGCGCTCTGCTCGATCGCGGCATCGTCCGCCTGCACCGTGGCCGCAAACTGGTCCCGGGCCGCCTTCTCCGTATCCACGGTCTGCTGGTCGACCAGCCCCTTCTGGAGAAGCGATGCATTCCGCTCGAAGACGCTGGTTGCGTTCGAAAGCTGGGCCTCGTCCTCGGCCTTCCTGGCCTTGGCCTGGTCGAGCGCAGCCTGGTAAGGCCGCGGGTCGACCACGGCCAGCAGGTCTCCGGCCTTCACGTCCTGACCCTCCCGGAAGGCGACCTTCTGGAGGACCCCGTTGACCTGGGTGTGGATCGTCACCGTGTTGAACGCCTGGACGGTGCCAAGCCCGTCCAGGTACATCGGCGTGTCCTTGGCCTGGACCTTGCCCGCAACGACCACGACCGGGGGAGCCTCGGCCGCCTTCTGGCGGCCGCAGCCCGAAAGCGCGGTGAGCGCGGCCACGGAAACCGCCAGGGCGCAGGGGAGCGTTCTATTCATGGGTCAGACGAAAAATGGGTTCGCCAGCCTGTTCCCGAATCGGGGCATCGGCAAGCTCAACTCCCGGATTAACGGGCCAAAACGCCCGAGGTTGCGAAAAATCTCAGGCCGACGGTTCCGCGCGCTTCTCGATGGCAGCCACCCGCTTGAAAAGCTCCGGGAGGTGGGACCTCAGGGCTATGATCCGTTGCTCCAGCATCAGCGGGAGCGCAGGAGTGCCGAAAACGGAGGCGCCAGCAGGCACATCCCTGCTGATCCCGGATTGGGCCCCCACCTTCGCCCCGCGGCCCACCGTGATATGGCCCACGGTGCCTACCTGTCCCCCAAGCACGACATAGTCCTCCAGCGTCGTGCTTCCAGAGATCCCCACCTGCGCGCAAATGAGGCAGTGGCGGCCGATGACGACGTTGTGGGCCACCTGGACCAGATTGTCGATCTTGGTGCCCTCCCCGACCAGGGTCCGGCTGAAGCGCGCCCGGTCGAGGGTCGTGTTTGCCCCAATCTCCACGTCGTCCCCGATCTCGACCGTGCCGACCTGGGGAAGCTTCTCGTGCCGTCCGTCCACAAATTCGTACCCGAACCCGTCCGAGCCCACGACCACCCCCGGCTGGAGCCGCACCCGCCTGCCGAGCACGCACTCGGCAGCCACCACGACGCCCGGCATGAGCCAACAGCCCTCGCCCACCCGGGCCCCCCGCCCCACGAAGACGCCGGCCTGGAGGTGCGCCTGGTCGCCGATGATGGCGCCCGCCTCGATGACGCAGAGCGGCCCCACGGTGGCTCCCGCAGCCACCTTTGCACCCGGGGCAACCCACGCGGTCGCATGGACCCCGGGCGCGGGCTTCGGCCAGAGCGATTGCTCGATCCGGGAGCACAACCTGGCCAGGGCCAGCGACGGGTTTGCCACGGTCAGGAAGAGCTGGTTCGGTGCGGGCTCCCCCTCGAAGTCTCCGGGAAGAAGCACGACCGAGGCCCTGGTCGCGGAAACCTCCGCGCGGTACTTGGCGTTTCCAAGGAAGGAGAGATCCCCCGGCCCCGCCGACGAAAGGGCCGCGATTCCGCGGACAACCTCGGTGGTGCCTCCCTTCGCCCCAAGGGGCTGGACGATCGCGGCAATCTCGGCCGCCGAGAACGAAACCTGCATGGGAAAAGCGTGGGGATTTTGGCCCGCGGCGCAACCCTGCAGCCTCTCCCGAAAAAAAGAAGCCCCGCTCGCTGGGAGCGGGGCTTCGGGAAATCAGGCTCTCCGGGCGCTCAGTTCTTGGCAGGCGCCGGGGCCGCCGCGTCGGCGGGGGTCGCTGCCGGGGTTGCCGGGGTTTCGACCGGGCGCGACTTGGCGATCTCGATCGCAACCTCGGTTGTGATGTCAAGGGCGGGATCGGAGTAGAGAACCACGGGGACGCCCAGGAACGACGGGCCGGCCTTGTCCAGGAGGATGGTGGCCCCGTCACGCTTGGCGACGTCGGCCGCGGTCTTTGCGATCTCCTCCATGTACATGCTGCGGATCTCCTGGCCCCTCTGCTGGAGCTGGCGGCCCACGTTCTCCTGGAACTTCTGGATTTCAGCCTCACTCTGGCCGATCTCCTGGCGCTTCTGCTGGGCGGCGGCCTGGGCCTTGGCCTTCGCCTCGGTGGTCGCGGTCGGGTTGTTCGACTGGTCGGCAAGTTCCTTGTACTGCTCGACTTGGGCGTTGACGTCCTTGTTCATGCTGTCGAGCTGGGCCTGGGCCTTCTGGGCGTCAGACTTGAGTTTGGCCGTTTCCGCAATGGCCCGGTAGTGGCCGTCGTAGAGTTTCGCCATGTCCACAAAAAGGATCTTTGGGGCGGTTTGCGCCTGGGCAAAGAGGGCTGCCTGGCTGAAGGCGCCAAGAATGAGCAGGGACTGCAGGAGTTTCTTCATGAGATGGTGGTTTTCTAGGGTAAAAGGGTGAGTAGAGCAGAATCAGAACCGCGTGCCAAAGGAAAAATTGAACTGGCCGCCCTGGCGGTTGTTCTTGTCGCCGCGCAGGGGAAGGGCGTAGTCGAGGTCGAGCGGCGCTCCCATGACGAAGAGGCGGACGCCGAGGCCCCAGTCGTCGTTCAGGTTGTGGGGACTGAAGTCCATCGACCCCTTGTTCACGAAGCCTGCGTCGTAGAAGGCCGCCATGCGGATCGGGTCCACGAGGTCCCAGGAGTACTCGGCCGAATACATGGCGTAGGTCTTGCCGCCGAGCGGCTCGCCGAATTGGTCGCGGGGGCTCACTTCATGGTATTCGAATCCTCGCAGGTCGTCCGGGCCGCCGAGGTACCATGTGTCGTAGTAGGGCAGCACATGGGTGTCGCCGTAGGTGAACTTCACGCCGCCGCGGGCGATCAGGGAGATCACCTGGGCCTGCGCCTTGAAGGTCTCGAAGAACTGGGAGCCGCGGAACTCCACGCTGTAGTAGTTGTTTTTCCCGCCCAGGGGCCCGCCCGTGAAATTCGTGTTCAGCACGATACTGTTGCCGGACGTGGTATTGAGGATCTTGTCACGGGTATCGCGCGAGAGCGACAGGCCGACGCTCGACTCGTTGTTGTCGCCCGCGGCAGCCTGGATGACCGAGGACGCCCCGGAGGACACCCCTGAGATCTCGATCACCTGGTAGCTGTAGCTCAACTGGGCATCGATGAGCTCGAAGAGATGCTTCCGCAGGTACACCTGGGCCCCGAGGTTGACCTCGTTGTAGTACTGGCTGATGTAGTCGGAGGTTGTTCGGAAGATATTGAAGCCCAAGGTGATGAGCTTATCGAATAGATAGGGCTTCTCGTAGTTGATCAACGCCTCGTTGGAAAGGGCGCCCACCTGCAGGCGGATTCGGAACTTCTCGCCGTCGCCCTGGAAGACCGTATGGGCATTGAAGAGGTCAAAATTGGTCTGCGAGAGCTCGATGTAGGCGGTCGTCCGCTCCAGGGTGCTGTAGCCCACGCCGAAGGTCAGGCTCCCGGTCCTCCCCTCCTTTACGGAAACGCGGAGGTTCCTGCGTCCCGGGATGTTCGTGTCCTGGGATCCCGTCTCGACGTCATCGAAAAAGCGGGTGTTTTGCAGGCGCTGCTTGCTGATCTTCATCCGCACCGTGTCGAAGGTGTCCCCGGGGCCAAGGATCAGCTCCCGCAGGATGACGATGCTCTTGGTCTTCGTGTTGCCCTCGATGACGATCGACTCGACGTTGAACTTGTCGCTCTCGGTCACCTCGTACTCGATGTCGATGTTGCCCGAGGCAATGTTGGGGTGGCGGATCAGGCGGACCCGCGTGTCAAGGTACCCGTCCTTGCCGTAGAAGTCCTCCAGGCGCTCCGCGTCGGAATCCAGCTTGGACGGGGAAAAAACGGCTCCGCTCTTCTGCCGAACCACGCGGCGCAGGAGCGACGACGAGTGCAGGCGGTTGTTCGAGAACGAAATCTTTCCGATGTGGTACTGCCGTCCCTCGGCGACCGCGATCGTGAGGACCAGCCTGTCCGGCCTCGGGTAGTCGAACACTACCTTGTCCTCCGGAATGTCCACGTCGAGGTAGCCGTGCTCCCGGTAAAAGTCGCGGAGTTTGTCCAGGTCGTCCGTGAAGTCATCGTCCTTGAAGCGGCCCGTGCCCATGAGCCAGGAGAGGAACCACCACCGCTTCGTGTCCATCTCCCCGCGGAGCACCGAGGTCTTGAAGTGGGCGTTGCCGCTGAAGAGGATGTCTTTGATCTTCACCCTCGGGCCCTCGATGATCCGGAAGACGATCGAGCCGAACCCCGTGGACCGGTCCCTCTCGATCTTGTAGGTGACCACCACCTGGTTGTAGCCGTCCTTCTGGTAGAATTCCCTGATTTTCTCCGAGTCCTCCTTGACCTGGCGCTCGTCGAGCGCGGTGTTCGGCCGGGTCTTCGTCTCCTTTTCCAGCCGCCCGGACTTGTAGTGCTTGTTGCCCTCGTAGCGGATGGCGAGCACGCGGAACTTGGGGGTGACCTCGATCACCAGGTTGACCGTGTGCTCATCGACCGTCTCCCGCTTGATCTGGATGAACTCAAAGAGCCCGGTGGTGTACAGGTGCCGGATGTCGCGGTCGAGGAGGCCGTCATCGAAATCCCCGCCCGGGTGGACCTGCATGTTCGCCCGGACCACCTGCTCGTTGACGTTTGCCGTACCGACAAACTTCACGGTCAGGGTGCCCACCCTGAAAGTCGGCCCGGACGACGCCGGCTGGTCGGGCGGCGTGGTCTGGGCCTTCAGGGGCGCCAGGACCGCCAGGGGAAACAAACACGCGGCAACCAACAGGCAAACGCGCCGGAACAAGGGGTTACTGGGTGTAGTTTTCAAAGCGGGTGATTTGTCGGAGGAAAGTGAGGCGCAAATCTCCTACCGGGCCGTTTCGTTGCTTGGCAACGATTAACTCGGTCGGGGCCTCGTCGGTGGCGGGGCTGCCATCCTCGGAGTCCTTGGCGGGGCGGGTAAGCATGAGTACGACGTCGGCGTCCTGTTCGATGGCTCCGGATTCGCGCAAATCGGCCAGCCGCGGGGTGCGGTTCTCCTTTTCAGGCGATCGGTTCAACTGGCTTAATACAACGACGGGGAGGTCGAGTTCCTTCGCCAGCGCCTTTAATCCGCGCGACGCCTCGGCAACCTGCTGTTCCCGGGGCACCTGGGCATCGGTCGGGCTGAGCAGCTGGAGGTAGTCCACAAGGATCAGTCCGAGCTTGTGGCGGGCATGGAGCCTGCGCGCCTTGGCGCGCAACTCCATGATCGAAAGGTGGCTGGAATCGTCGATGAAGATGGGAGCCTTGGCGAACTCGTCGGCCGCGTCGAGCAGTTGCTGCAGTTCCTCGCCGTTTTTTGAGACCACGCCGTCCCGGAGCCGCCGCATGTCCACGTTCGCGCGCGAGCAAAGCATGCGCATCGCCAGCTGGGCGGCGCTCATTTCGAGGGAAAAGATCAGGGTGGCGACCGGTTCTCCCTTTTTCGGCACCGCGGCAGCCTCCGCAAAATTGAGCGCAAGGGAGGTCTTCCCCATGCCTGGCCGGGCCGCGAGGACGATCATTTCCTGCTTCTGGAATCCCCAGGTGAGGGTATCCAGGTCCTTGAAGCCGGAGGGAACCCCCGTGAACTCCCCCTTCCGCATCATCATCTTGTTGATGACGCTCATGGCCTCGCGGGTCGTGTCCTTCATCGTCTTTGCCGAGTCCGAAATCCGGTCCTGGGTGACCCGGAAGACGTTCTGCTCGATCCGGTCGATGAACTCGGGGAGCCCCCCCGTGAAGTTGAAGCAGTCCTCGACGGCGCCAGTGGCGACCTTGATCAACTCCCGGAGCAGATGGAGCTCGCGGACCTTGTCCAAAAAGTACTGGGCCTGGGCGGTCGTCGGGATGCTCCCGCTGATCTGCGCCAGGTAGGAATAACCGCCGACCGCCTCGAGCTGGCGTGAAGTCCTGAGCTCCTCGGCGAGGACGGCTATGTCCACGGGCGGGCTCTTCTGGTAGAGTTCGACGATCTTTTCGTAGATCACCCGGTTGGCCGCCGAGGTGAAGGCGGCGGGGGGCAGCTTTGCCTCCAGGCACCGGGCTATGGAGTCCGCCCCGTCCAGAAGACAGCACCCAAGCAGGTATCCCTCGGCTTCCTGGCTGTGCGGCAGGACGCGGGCCGCAACCGGCGTCTCAGGGCGCCGGAGGGAGGGGGGAGCTTCGTCGGCCATGCGGAAAAATCAGGGAAGCGGATTGCGGCGACTTCCGCGGCGTTGCCTCTTGGGCGGAAGGGCTACTTCCTGGCTTCGGGCTTCTTGTCCGCGACCTTCTTCTCCTCGACCGCCGGCGCAATGGGGTTTTCCGAGACAACGTCGAACGGCAGTTCCACGGTGATGTCCGCATGCAGCCGGATCTTGACCGTGTGCTGTCCCAGGGTCTTGACGGGCGCGTACAAATGGATCCTCTTCCGCTCGATCGAGAAGCCCGCGGCGACCAGCTTGTCGTGGATGTCCGCCGATGTGACGGCGCCAAAGGTCTTGCCGCCCTCGCCCGTCTTGACGGCGAAGGCCAGGCTCGTCTTGCCGAGCTTGTCGGCAATTTCCTGCGCTCCGGCCAGCTCCTGGGTCTCGCGTACGGACCGGCGTTTCTTCAGCGCCTCAACCTGCTTCCGGTTGGCCTGGGTCAGCGGAACGGCCACGCCGCGTGGCAGCAGGTAATTCCGCGCGTAACCGGCGCGAACTTTTACTTGGTCGCCCTCGCCGCCGAGACCTTCGACGGGTTTGAGTAGGAGGATTTCGCTCTGAGCCATGGGAAGGAGGGATGCAGGTTGTTAATGATTGAGTAAGAGGAAGCTACGGGGAAACGGATGCCGGAGGCCGAAACCCCTGACCCCTTGCTTCAAGCTCAAGGGGTCACTGGAATGGTCCTTTGCAGCAGTCGTGTCAAGCGTCAGGGAGGAGAAGGGGTCAGGGGGGTAAAATTTAAAAACCCCCCCGGTTTATGACATTTAAACCCTACCCCCTAGTCGCCCC
>Ga0302319_10008588_pt1 | contig 19839 bp, 19 predicted proteins | sample Bog_T0_2_FD_203319 | JGI IMG/M metagenome (GOLD analysis project Ga0302319, IMG submission 203319) | Peat permafrost microbial communities from Stordalen Mire near Abisko, Sweden - Bog_T0_2 | ecosystem: Environmental > Terrestrial > Soil > Wetlands > Peat | place: Sweden: Abisko, Stordalen Mire... | reverse complement strand
CAGATCAGTAAGGGCGGCGAAGTAGGCCGGGCTCAGTCCTCGCTCCGCCCCACAAACACGCTCGGAGTGAATACCTTCTTCACATGCAACCGCGCCTCACGCTGGCGATTCAGTTCCGCCTCCCGATCCAGCCGCGCCATTTGCTCTTCTCTCCGTATTTGCCATTCCGGTTTTCCCTGGTTCTCTGTGCTCACGCCACTCGCTTGGACCGTCGGATGCTGAATCTCTTTCCCCGCCACAGGGGGCGGGAGGTTCTTGGCCTTTTGAGGTTTGTAAGCTAATGTCCCTGTCAATCGCACGGCCATCCGCCAGAACTGTCTATAGCTTCCCTCATATCCACATTCCGCCAGCGCACGCCAAATTTCAACCCATGGCAGTCCAATTCCATGGGCCGTCCCCAACTCAGCCTCCAGTCCCTTCAAGGCCCGAGCCTTTAGGGATATCAGTCCCCGCCGCTCTCGGAACCTGTCCAGCAACGTATCAAGCTCAGGAATCCCGTTTTCTAAAGCAATGCGCATTGCACTAGAGTATGGCAACTATGGACCGATCTAGCAAGCCTCACGTGACAGATTTTTACTCATTTATGCTCAGAAAGACTCATAAACACTCAACAAGCCTCATTCTTGTATTCCGGTCAAGACGATACGGGTAAATGAGTCTTAATCTGGCTTTATGAGCCATTTATTGCAGCCGCAGGCTGCGCTTTCCGACGGTCGAAGATCGCCGGGAGGTTGGCTGTTTTGCAGCGGTCTTCATTGGGTACTGCAATAGTGGTACTGCAATAGTGGAACATAAAGCGCAGACGCACTTTGAAGATTTTCTCCAGACATCTCATTTGCTTTCAATCGAATTGTATGACGCACCGATGTACTTTAGATTGGCCATGTGCGTCATCTTGCTACTGCAATGTACAGTGCGTTATAGTGTTGCCATGTCGAGACCGAAACCACCCCATACCGTTCGCTACACGGTTCGCCTCAATCGCGCTCAGGGAGAGCGCGTTGCCGCCTTAAAGGCTCAACTCCACGCCAGGAGCGACAACGAGGTTTTCGACTACCTTGTCACGGTGGGCACCAACCAGCGCGACGACCTTGAGCAACTCGTCTACTCGCTGTTTGGGAATCTTGCGGACAGCCTTGCCCACAGGTTTCGGAGCCTAGAGACGGTCAGCCAGCTTCATCTCGCCTTGACGGACTCTTACATCAAGTACGCGCTCACGGCTCTTCCCGAAGTTCCCCAGTCGCTCATGGTGGGAGCCAGGGCGCGGGCAACCAAGATCTATGAGCAGGTGAACATCACCGCCGCCCGCGAGTTCCAGCGCCGGAGGGACTCGGACGCCTATTCCGCCGCAGAACTGGGACTTGAGGAAGAGTAAGGTTGCCGCCGCAATCTGGAAGAACCAGACGGCAGGAGGCCGACAGTTTCAGCGCGTCAGACTTGCTTTTGTTGTCTAAAGCTGGTTGACCAGGCGCACACTAAAACCGAAGAACTCGGGAAGGCAGACGGAAAGGCCGGCGAGGCCGCGGTCTGACGATATGCGGTCACGAGTCATTCCAGCCAGGGACAGACCGCCGACCGGGTGCTGATCCAAGTCGATACAGAGCTGGGTGCCAAAGACCTGCTCAATAGCCGCATGGCCTACTTCGCCGTCTCGCGCGGCGCATATGACGCGCAAATCTTCACCAACGACCGCGAGGAATTAGGCGCGGCGCTGTGGCACGATGTCTCGCACAGCAGCGCCCATGTGCCGGAGATGAAGCTGGAACAGAAGCAGGAGCTGGCCGTCACGCCGCAGCGGGAGATTGCGCAGAAGCAGGAGCTAGGAGAAGATTTTGGTTTGGGCCTCTAGTCAAAAAATTAGAGCTTGGACCCCTTTGTTGGAGTTTAACCGTTACAGGAGGTCGAAGGCCGTGAGGATGCCAAGAAGGCTTCCACGGGTTGGCCCCCTCACCAAAAGCACATGTTCGGCTTTGAAGTGATCCAATGCGTCCTTGACTGTCGCCTTCTCTTCGAACGTCTTGACGGGCTTTAAGACGGTTAGACCTTCTTCGCGGGCATTCTTAAGGGTCGTCCCAAGGCGTTCTTTGCGGGTTGACCCGTCCCTCTCTGGTCCCAAGTAGATGGCAATTGCATTGTCCGAGACGACGCACCACTCCTCTCCATCGGTCAGCTTTTCATCCTCCTCAAGCACCGGCAGGTAAGAGAAGGAATTCGCGAGCATCTGTTGACGAATGAATGCCAACGGTTGCCAGAGTTCCGCGCAGACTGGGCTTCGAACCATGAAATCCGAAACTTTTGACTCCAAGCAATGACTCAAAGCGTCCTCCAAGACGATCGCCAGATTGATCGCATGCGATGTCAGGTGCCGGGCAAAGGCGCCTTGATGCAATGCGTCGTTCCGAGCTATCCTCACATGCTCGTACAGTTCACCAAATGGCGCCATGAGGCCCCTAAACTCTTTCGGAATGTCCTCAGCCAGCGACGACTTTTCTGAAAGGCACACGAGCGCCTCGCGGTATTTGTTGAGTGTTCCTTGCTTTCCTTCAATGTAGTTTCCGAGCCTTTCTACCGCGTGGACAATCTTATCGAACGCCTGTGCGTCGGCTAACGCGGCAAGACGCGCGGTACGGAGGTCTTTCGCGAAGAACATCGCAGTCTCTCGGTTGAGCGGCTTCCGCTGGTCGTCCTTTTCTTCCCTCTTCGCCATGGCTCCCCTTTTGGTTCACTAATCAGCTTCGGCAAGACGAGCAGTTGACTATTGCACGGTGAGGGCGACCGTTCCCGTAGCCGTGGTGGTGCCTGAAGTGCCTGTTACGGTCACGGTGTAGGTTCCCGCTGTAGTGCCTGGATTGCCGGTGCCTCCTCCTCCTCCGCTACCACTACCCCCGCCGCCACAGGCGAGCACACCGCCAGAGAGAGCCACGAAGAACACTAGCATTCCGAGCATTGTTCGCCAGCTACGCCGCCGTGCCGGTATGCCAAAAAGAAGGATACCGGCCAAAGCCGCACTACCCGCCGCGTACCAGGGAACTCCGTTGCGTTTGGGAAGGACTAGAGCTGCGCTTGTTGCCGCTGTGGTTGTGATAGTGAGCGTGGCCGTCCCCGCAGAGGTGCCGGTAATGCTCACCGGGCTAGTCGGACCAAAGCTAAAGGTGGGCGGGTATTGGGCACCTGCCGGGTTGGAAGTGATGGCAGCGGTCAGCGCTACGCTGCCGGTGAAGCCTCCGCTGGGCGTCACTGTGATAGTGGAGGTGTTCCCCGTGGTTGCTCCAGGTGAGACAGTGACCGCCGTGCCGCTTACCGTCAACCCAGGCGATGGTGGGATCGTTACAGTAACTGAGGCGGTGCCACTGGTGGCGTTGTAATTCGAGTCACCTGCATAACTCACCGTGATCGTGTCGGTGCCAGCGGCCAGCGATCCGGCGGGAATGCTGATATTCGCGCCGCCACCGCTGAGTCCCGTGGTAGCAGAGGTGTAGGTGCCGCTAGTTAACGTCACCGAGCCGGTAGGTGTCGGATTGCCGTTTCCACCGCTAACTGCAACCGTCACCGTCAACGGTTGTGCCGTCGTGATGCTCGATAGGGATGGCGTCACTGAAACCGTCGGCGTGGTTTTACCAATACCAGTGCCGCCCAGCGTGATGCTCTGTGTGGAGTAACCTGGCGCTGTTGCGTTTAGATTGTTATCAGCCAGAACAAGCGAGCCGGTGAGAGTTCCCGCTGTTGTCGGCTCAAAACTGATAGGCAATTGGCAAGAAGCGCCCGCTGCTAATGTTCCGGCTGTTGATGAGTTTGTGCTAACAAGCGGGCAGGCCGTACCCCCGCTGCTGTCAAGGGTGAAGTTCGCGGCGATGCTCGGATTGTTTTCTGTCGAAAGAGAAGGAAAATTCAGCGTCGTATTGCCTAAGTTCGAGACCGTTATAGTTTGCGGGCTGTCGCTGCTGATGTTGCCTACCTGGGTCGAGGCGAAAGTCAGGGACGGCGGACTAGCGAAGTTCAACTCGTACACCCCATTCGCGCTGGCATCGCTGACGAAGACGTTACCAGCCCCGTCAACAGAGGCGCCACTGGGAAACCCGGTGTATAGCGTATGGACGGTTGTGTAACCACCGGCAGCCACAATCTCCTTTACCGCTCCAGATCCGGCCGCGCCACTGTTGAAGGTATCTACAACGAACACATTCCCATTCCCGTCCACCGCCACCTGTATGGGTGCACTGAATCCACTGCCCAATATGTTGATGGTGGGGTTGGATGGGATACTGCCGTTGACCGCCAAAACCTCCTTCACCACATGATTGCCGGTATCGGCGACGAAGACGTTCCCGCTCCCGTCCACCGCCACGCCTTCGGGAGTTTTGAAGCCGCTGCCCAGCGTAAGAGTTGCACCACCGGCCCCTCCCACAATCTCCACCACAGCGTTCACTCCAAAGTTAGCGACGAAGACGTTCCCGCTTCTGTCAACCGCCACGCCAGTCGGGGAACTGAAGACTCCGACCCCCAGCGGTGTGATGGTTGTATAGCCGCCCGCCTCCGCAATCTCGTACACCGCGCTATTGGCGTAGTCAGCCACGAAGACGTTCCCGCTACCATCCACCGCTATGCCATACGGTTCGGAAAAGAGATAGCCGCCCCCTCCGGGGCAATTGCTATCCCTTAGGCAGTTAACAGTCTTATAACCGCCAACAGCGAGAATCTCCATCACACCTTGATAGTTCGCAACGAAGACATTCCCACCCCCGTCTACCGCCACGTCACGAGGCTTGTTGAAGCCGCTGCCCAAATTGGCCTGAGTGCTGGGGGCATAATTCCCTTGTGTGGTGTCTGCAAAGATCAACTGCGGGCCAGTGCCAGTGCCGTACAAATAGCCGGTTGCCAGTGCGTTGCCCGATCCGTCTTCGAGCAACACCGCACCATACCGGGTTCCGGCAAACTTTGGCGCAAATGATACGGTAACCGTGCAGGCGGCACCGCCTGCGTATGCATTCCCCGTTGCGCAGGTTCCCCCTCCGGCATTTGTGAAATCCTGGGCAGTAGCTCCTTGCGTAAGCACCGAAATACTACCCAGTGTGCCCGCACTTTGGAAGGTCACCGTTACCGTCGCCGTCGTGCTGCTGCCAACATTGACGGAGCCAAAGTTCACAGGTGTGCCGCCCCAGGCACCCAGTGACCCGCCGCAGAGGGCCATCACCAAAACCGCAGAAACGCGCAATAACAGACGGAGTCTCTTAACTTTCACGGACAATCTCCATTCTTGCTTCTCATCAAGTATGCTACTCGCGTTTCACGGGTTAGCTGTGTCCCACAAAGGGTCAGAGTTGACCCACGACGGCACCCCTTGCACAAATCACCGTTTAGATTCCCTGCATGGGGAAATTTGTTGCATACTACCGCGTTTCAACCGAGCGCCAGCGGGTCAGCGGTTTAGGGCTTGAGGCTCAGCGCGAGGCCGTATCCCGTCACGTCGGCACCGGCCAGCTTGTAGCCGAGTTCACCGAGACGGAGAGCTGCAAGCGCCACACCAACCGCCCCCAACTACTCGCCACCCTTGCCGAGTGCCGGAAGCGCCGCGCCGTGCTCTTCATTGGCCGCCTTGATCGGCTGGCCCACAACGTTGCTTTTAACGCAAATCCGATGGAGAGCGGGGCAGACTTCATAGCTTACGATATGCCCAAGGCCAACCGGCTCAACATTCGGCCAGGACGAGGCCGAGAATGTACGGAACCAGTGTTAAATACCGGCTTGTGGCATGACGCCAGGTGTTTGGTTCCCTTCCTGCTTTCCTCTTTGCCCGTGACCCGAAACACGGACGGGGCGAAGTCACCTTAATTGCCCCGATTATTCGTTGAGGCCGCATCAATTGCGTTCAGGTAATTGTTCCAAAGTGCATGAAGTGGATGGTCAGCATCTTTAGCCTCATCTGTGAGTTGAAAGTGCTTATATGCGGAAAGTGCGCCTTCCCTCAATGTTTGGAGGGTGTTGTCGCTCTTGGCATCTTGAATCAACTGAAGCCAACCGTCAGGTTCGGGAGGAGACAAAACAGGATCGTATATCATGCTCAACACTGTACTACTTTGGGTTTAGAACCCCGAGCTGGAGCGCAGCCTCATCAGTGAACGGTCTCGCGCCGGGGTGCAGGACGCGCAGCGCCGGGGTGTGAAATTCGGCCGTAAGCCGAAATTGACCCCGCAACAGATCGCCCACGCCCGGAGGCTGATCGGCCAGGGCAAGGACCGGCAGAAGGTTGCCGCCCTTTTCAAAGTCGGACGGAAGACCTTATGCCGGGCGCTTGCGGCGTGAGATACCGGCCTCTACAACCGGCGCAGCGCCGAGCAGATAAAGCAATAGCCCCGCCTTGCGGCGGGGCTGACGTTATACGATCCCGACTGAGCGGGTGAAAATCTCATCCCAAAAGGATAGGGGGAAGGTTGCCCTTCCCCCTGTCCATCGTCCTTAGCCCTGGTCATGTGCCATTCGGCAGGGATGGCTCCAGCAGCGTTCATTACAATGATAGCGCAGATCAATTTCATGTCAACCACAAAGTTCACATACACCGCCGAGTTCGTTGCCAGCATCGACCGGGTTATCTCGCAAGAGAGGCTCTCTCGCTATCTTGCGGCAACCAAAGGCGATATTGGCGAAGCATTGGAACTGTACGAGCACAATATAGCCATTTCAGAAGCACTTTTCGGCTTTCTTCATGGGCTTGAAGTGGCCGTAAGGAACAGCATCCACTACACGCTTCGCCGCGATCTTGGGACGCCGACCTGGTATGACGGCGGTGTCGCGCTTCCCTGGTCCACTACCGGGGAGGCGCTTTCGTTGACCGCTGTAATGGCCGACATGGTTACGGAGGCAAAAGCGAAACTCCCGCCTACGGCGTTGCCCGGAAAGGTGATTGCCGAGTTGACTTTTGGATTCTGGCCCAACACTCTTACCAAAAGGTTTCACTCGACACTTTGGCTGCCCAGCCTACACAAGGCTTTCCCACACGCGACCGCGCCCCGCAGCATTATTCACTTGCGGCTGGAAGTGATCCGCCGTTTGCGGAATCGAATCGCGCATCACGAGCCGATCTTAACCTCGCACAATGAGGTATATACAGGGTTCAAAGATCAACCGTATATCGCTCTTTCGAGCATTCTGGAATGCGTGGAGTGGGTTTCCGAAGACGCCGCTCTATGGCTCAAGGCGCAATCCCGTTATCAGTGGGCCGAGGAGTTGCTTCTTGCCGTGAGCAAGAAGGGCGTCACTCTCTAAGGAGCCGCTGCATATAAAGCAGTGGGAGTGGGTATGCATTATTCCAACCCACAGTCCAACCCACAACTGCTGTTGTCTTGCACGACTTCCGCGTACTTTGGCAGTCCCCGCGGTGTTGTAAGTCGTTGAAAAACATAATCTGGCTAGATTGACACGGAAGAGGTCGCTGGTTCGAATCCAGTCGTGCCTACCATATTTATCAAGAACTTAGACGCATCTCCTTCCTTTGGCTTTGTCGCATTCTTGTCGCAAACTCCAAAACCACCCCACGAGCGGGCTTCGGAATCGCGCCGCTTTCGTTTCCTGAAGCCGGCGAAGACGCGAGAGGGCCGCTTCGGCTGCCCGCGCGCGTTCGGACCGGAACCGCCGAGGAACCTGGTCCCGACGTGCCGGTCGCGCTCAACTCGTCGTGAATGGAGTCCACCGTAGATCGGACGCCGCTTTCGAGCGATTGCATATAAACATCCGTGGTCGTGGCCAGCCGGGTGTGGCGCAACATTCCCTGGATGTCTTTGACGTGGCCCTTGTCTTTGGCCAACGTCGCAATGGTGCGGCGGATGACCTGGAACGTCAGTTTTGGCAGCCCCAGTTCTTGGGCCAGTTTGTGCAGCACCCGATTGCGGTAGTTGCCCGAATCGATGAACCCGCCTCCGCGTGCTGGAAAAATGAACGCTTTGGGATCGTCAGCGGAGGGGCCGCGCACGAGCTTCTTTCTCTGCTGCTCCTCGCGGCACTGCTGCCGCCAGGCAAGAAGTTCGTCCGCGAGCGCTCGGGCGATCGGGATCTTCGAGAGACTCGCTCTGGTCTTGCCCCAGGGGCGAATTTTCCCCTTGTAGGTGGTCTCTTTGATCTCGATCTGGCAGAGTTCTGGATCGAAGCAACTCCACCTCAGACCAAAAAGCTCGCTTGGCCGCAGTGCATTGGTCATGTCGAGAGTGAGCAGAATCCGGTCCCGCAACTGCAAGCTGGACAATGCGGATCGGAGCTGATCCCAACTGAGGATCGTCTTGTCTGTATCCCGCAGCGTCGAAGGAGCCTTTACAGAGCGCGCCGGGTCTTTGGGAAGAAAGTCCTGATCGACCGCCTCCCGAAAGATGGCCCGCATGTAGGTTCCAGCGTTCAACACTCTGTCCTTGGACCGTGTTTTGGCCAGTCGATTGAGGTGGGTCTGGAGAGCGAGCTTATCGATGCTTTCGAGCCGTACACCTCGGAAAGCATCGACGAGGTCGGCCTTGATGAGAAACTTCTTCACCTTGGCCGTCTCTTCTTTCCAATCCCCCTCTTTCAGTGGCAGGTAGCGATTTTGGACAAACCAATCGAAGGTGACGCTGCCGTTTCTTACAACCCCATCTTCTGCGATCTGTCCGGTGAGCCTCTTGATTTCGAGTTCCAGCTTTTCGCGCGCCTCGAACTTGGTCATCTCGGATTTCAGTCCGAGCGCGACCGGTGTAGAGACGGTCTTTGGTTGATTTGTGCAGGGGTCGATCACTGTACGGCGGAAGTATCCGTACCACTTCTTGCCGCGAATCGACACCCATCCCTTCTGATGCGATTTACCCATCGCTTCCTCGATTTCTGTGTGGGAGGAAAACGGGCTACCTCTATTTTACCGGCGTTTGCGCCGCAAATTGGAGGCATGTTCCCGCTCTCGCAGAAATTCTTCGATACCGCTGGCGCGGTAGCGCAGCACACCATCGCTCATGCGGATCACCGGCAAATAAGGCATTTTTCGCGACGAATGATCCCAGACCCAATCCGTGCTGACCTTGAGTTTCGCCGCGACTTCCTCCGCTGTCAGAAGTGGATCTCCTGCTGCCACAGATTGAATTGCAGGCATTGAGTTCATGCAACTGCTCCTCCTTCACTCTCTCGATCCAGAGAACCCTGTAGTGCCCGGCTCAGTTCATAGGTTGGTTGAGTAGCAGCGAACTGTCTAATGAATTCTGCGCAGAGCGTTATTCCGATTAGGAATAACGCTCATGAAGGATGGTCGGCATGATGGGCCTCGCGGTTGCTCATTCCCCTGAAACCTCCCGTTTGTTGCAGAGCCAACGGAGCGCATCAATGCAGCTATTGCAAGTTTTGATTGCACTACCACAACTTTCTTTTCGGTCAAGCGTCAATAAGAGAAACCGGCGCGGAATCTTTGCGTCCAGATCAGTAGCCGCGCCATTCAGGAGTTCAGTAGAGAGAAACGAAGCAGCCGTCACGATTGTGTTGCTCGGAAATAACCATTACTTGCCCTTGGACTTTTAGCCGGGAGGACGGGTATGGCACTACCGGAGATGCGACTTCTGCAAGCAGCAATCGTGCTAGCCGAAGAACTGAACTTTTCCCGTGCAGCCGCGCGGCTGCGTATCGACCAATCGACGCTGAGCAAGCGGATTGCCGAGCTTGAATCTCAAATAGAGATGCAGCTCTTCGTGCGGAACCATCAGACAGTGGAACTGACCGACGCCGGGCGGCATTTTGTAGAAGATGCGCGCAGTGCCGTGATGTACGCGGAGCGCGCAGTCACTGACGCCAGGGCTGCACTGCATGGCGCGGACGAAGTACTACACATTGGCAGGTCAGTCTATGCCGATCCGTTCCTGATCACGGCGATGCAGTCGATTCAGCTTCCTCTTTTTCCCAACCTGAAAGTGAAGCTCTGGAGCAATTTCTCACACGAACTCGCGCGCATGGTGGCCGCTGGGAATCTTGATCTGGCGCTGGTAGTGGCAATCCCCGATAGTTCATCGCTCAGCTTCTTGTCGGTTGCAGAGTCGCCTGGCTATATTGCCTTGCCGAAAAGCGACGCCATTGCCGGGAATGCTGAACTCAGTTTCAATGATCTGCGGACACACGAGTGGATTCTTCCCGCGCCGCACATCAACCCGTTTATCACTGAGATGATTCAGGCTGAGGCCGCCGCAAAGAACATCGTCGCGCCCGACACGCACACCTTTACAACTGCTGAGGAGGCATCAGCGCTTGTCTTAGCGCACAAGGGCGCGGCGTTCCTGACGCGCGAAGCTGCATGGCGGATTTCCAGCAATGAAATTGCCGTCCGTCCTCTGAACGAGGAGCACCCGAAACTCATAACCAGATTGGCGGTGCGTACCGATAACAAAAGGCGGCTGACGAGCGAGTTCGTTCATGCAGTAGGGCGCAAGCTGGTCAAGGTGCAGTCTCCACAAAAACGAAGCACTGCGTTAGCCGGCTGAACTACCTGGAGCGGGATCGTGTGTGCTGGCCACAGTGGCATCCACGTCTCGAATGACGATGTTGAGCGGGCCGTCTTGGCCGCACTTCGAGCATGGATAAATGCCGATGGCGACCGCCGTGCCGTCGAATTCATCTCGACGCGAAACGTTGCCACAGTGGACGCAAGCATGAAAGTGCGATAATTCTCGCCGGGATCGATTCGAGTTGCTTGCCATCTTTCCCCTCGCTTCGGTGGAGTGCCCGCTACAGCGGTCAGCGGTATCGTATTGGACGCGGTGTTTTGTAATTTGACGCGGAAGACAACTGATTTTCAAGTGGGGTAAGCGGTAGCAGATTCTCGAAATATGCATCCATGGGTTTAGCTTGATCGAAATCGGTCTCATTTCCCTGATGCTTGAGACCTTTCCTCAACTCCTTCAAGTCTGCGCATAGGTCAGCACCAAGCTCAAAGACTGGGCTGAGGCTGAGAGCGTCAGTGTAAATGCCATAGTTGTCAGCCTCCTCGACGAGTTCTTCGCGCGCCTCAAGAAGAGTAAGGCGCTGCGTGAAGAACTGCGGCTTGAGCTGCGTGCCCACAGGGGATTTCTGGCCACTTAAGAGTCGTCTTTTGCTGGGAAACAGCACTTGTTCGGATTCTTAATTGCTGGCGGTCCTTTCCTTGCTTGAAAAGTGGAAGCTCTGGCTAGCTTTCCACGACAACTGAAGAAGATGCCGTTATCTCCATTTCGGGTTCTGACAGCTTGGTTATTCGCGGTAGAAAGAGACTGAGCACGGCGGCAACGCTTGCAATGCCTGCAAGGAAGACAACGAAATCAGATTTGTAAATGCCGCCCGCGCTGTCGTACATATGGCCCATCCAGAGGGGGCCGGTAGCGCCGCCGATGGCGTAGGCGGTCCAAGTGAGACCATATAGAGCTGAGAAGTTTTTTCGCCCGAAGTAGCGAGCAAGCAAATAGGGCAAAACATCGGCTTCACTGCCAAGGCCGACTCCAAGGGCGGTCGCGCCCACTGCGGCGGTAACGCCAGTACCAGCGAAGGCAAGAATCAGGGTTCCGATGGCGGTGAGCGCCAGCACGAGGGTTTGGATTCGCCGAGCGGAAAATCGGTCAAGCGCATAACCCACGCACAGCCTTCCCACGATGCCGGCCCCGCCGCGTATGGAAAGAATCAGCGCGGCGCTCGATGCAAGGACTCCACGCTGCGCCAGTACCGCGGTCAGGTTGGTGACCAATCCGTTCTCACTGAAGGCTGAAAGGATGGTGATCGCGGCAAATATCCAAAACACCGAAGCACGTAGTGCAACTGCGACCGTTGCGCTGCTTTCGGCGGTGCTGTCCGCTTGGAGTACCGGACGCTCGGGCCGATTGCGCACCAGGACTGCGGTGAGCGGAATGCCAAGTAGCGCGATGCAGCCAAGAAATAGATACGCACTGCGCCAGCCATGATGCTGGATCATCCACTGCGTAAGTGGAGGGAACAGTATAGAGCCGACACCGCTGCCGGTGAGCAGCAAAGCCAGTGCCATTCCCCGGTGCGTGGTAAACCACGTAAGCACGGTGCGCGTGTAGGCGAATTGCGCGGTTGCATTGGCCACCAGTCCGAGCACAAAGAACGAGGCGTAGAACTGGACAATGTTAGGAGTGAGCCTGCTGAGCGCAGCCAGGCCAAAGGCGAAGATGATAATTCCGGGTAGAATGATGCGGCGCGGAGTAAAGCGGTCGAGCAGGATACCGATCACCGGTGAAACGAGCGCAACCGTAATCGCAGCCAGAGCGAATGCGCCGCCCATGGCTTCCCGTTTCCAGCCAAAAGCCTCGTGGAGTGGATCGAGGAACAGACTGAAGGTGTAAGGAACGATTGGAGCAAAGCTCACCATGACGCCGGTAAAGGCGGCGGCGAGCACGCCCCATCCGGGATAGCGTATCGCATTTTCCTGATCGGCAGATGGGGTGTGCGTATTCATTCGGCTCTCATTCTTTCGGCCATGGTTGCAAGAAGTTTCGGACGCACCGATGGGCGTGTCCATGGACACTCTGCGATGCAGATGCCGCAGGATGCAGCTTCGGCGAAGTAAGGAATGCAGCGGTCGAAGTTGACGTACCACCGTTCCACGCCGCGAACGACTTGTTTCTGAGGCGTGATGGCTCCGGGCGGGCAGTTTTGCGTGCACACCTGACAGTTTGTGCAGAACTGATCGGTGCCGAATTGGATGGGTTTATCAAAGATGAGCGGCATATCGGTGGTCACAGCAGCCAGCCGCACTCCAGCGCCGAAGCGAGGACTGATCAACGAGCCATGTTTGCCGAGTTCCCCAAGTCCGGCAGCAATCGCTGGAGGAATCAGCAGCAACGCGCTGGCCATCGGGCCAGGATACGGATCGGCGCCAAATCCCTGCGAACGAATCCAGTTGGCGAGTGCATAGGAGGATCGAGTGCCTCTGGAATATTGATCGCCCACATCAGAGACGCCCACGCCGTTGGTTTCATCGGAGGGAACCTCGCGCAGGCGCTCGTAGTTGTGCGCCAGCGCCAGCACAATTACCGTTGGGTGCTCCACGGAGTAGCCATCGAAGACATATTGCGGAGACATGGCGGCAATACCAACGTCATCGGCCTCATGGGAGAGAGCAAAGTGCTTCAGTGCCTCGGTCAATTGCTGGGGATTTTCCTGAATTCGCGTCTCTGCAACAGGCAGCAGCCGGGGATAATCGTAGGCGCCTTGAAAGGCCTCCATCGACCCTGGACATTTGCGCGAGGTTTCGTGTGTGAGCTGTTGCAAGCCACCCCAGTGATGTTGGTCCGGCGGATGCCAGAAGAAGGGCGAAGCCCTGCGCGGGATCGTTTCACCGAGACCATTGATCGGATTTCCTGAGACCTCGAGCAGCGCCAAGGTTTCCGGTTTTGCCTTCCAGGCGCCACGCGCGGGACGCCGCGGATTGATCTGTTCAACCATTGCAGTCCTCACTCGGAATCCGAGAACGGAGCGGCCAATCCGAAGCCGTTGGCGATGCGATTGAAAGCGGCAAAGAGAGCCGCGATATGCACCGCCTCGGCCACCTGCGTCTCAGTCCAACCAGCATCCATGACCTTCCGCACATCGTCGCGGGTAACGCTGGACGAGGCGCGATTGATTTGTTCTGCAAAGGTCAGCAGCGCTACTTCGGCACTGCTGAACTGTTGAGGCTGGAGTTCGCCGTTGCGCAGCGTGCAAACCTGCTGCGTGGATGCACCCTGGGCTTCGAGCATTACGCCATGACTTTCCGCACAGTAGGAGCAGGCGTTCTTCGCGGACAGATACGTGGCGATCATTTCCTTGATCCGGCTGCTCAGCAGGCTTGGGCCGAACAACAGGCCCTCGGAAATCTTCAACATGCCCTCAAGCAAAGCGGCGTTCGTGGCAAAGCACAGCACAATGCCGGGTAATTCTGTCCGGGCAAAACGCTCGCGGTATCGCGCGAACAGTGCCCGCACTTCGACACTTGCGCCGAGTTCCTGAATCAGGGGAATGTTGCTGGACGACGGCTCCAGGCGCGGCCTTGTACTCGGTGCGATCCCTACGGGGTGCGCGGCTTGAATATTAGAAGTCAATCAACACCCGATTCCGGCTGTATGCCCTGGTTTCAAATGGTTGATATGAACCTGCGAGTAGCGTTGAAGCGCGCATCACGGCAAATGGCCGAATCGATTGCTTCAACGCTGCTCTGAGGCCGTAGGCCAGGCGGGCCTCATCAATACATGAACTTCAAAGCAAATTGCACTTGACGTGGAGCCTGAGCGGCAAGAATGTGGTTGAATGTTGGAGAACTAATGTCGCAGTCAGGCAACCGGAAATTCGAGCGGTTCAGCAGGTTGAATATCTCGGCGCGAAACTGAAGATGGCTGGATTCGGTGAGGCGGATGTTTTTGAGTGCGGCGAAGTCCCAGTCGGCATAGCCCGGACCGATGTTGACGTTTCTGCCTTCGGTTCCGAATTGCCCGGCATTTGCCGTCGGATCGAGCCGATAGAATGCGCTCGCGTTCAACCATGCGCCAACCTGATGCGCACCTGAGTTGGGTTTGCCGACCAGGTTTGGACGCTGTGCCGAGAACCCGGTGATCTCCGGCGCGCTGCCCTCGGCCGCGACGTCGTTTGAGTCGAAGACCGTGAACGGTGTACCGCTCATCAACGTGGCGATTCCATCCATTTGCCAGCCACCGAGACCCCACTGGTACCAATTGCGCGGATGGCTCCAGAAGGGCAGCGCCCAGTCGTAGCTCCCAACCAAGCGGTGACGCGCGTCAAAGAGAGAAAGCCCGCGTTCTGCCGCTAGATTGAATGGATCCTGAGCCAAATCGTTTTCACCGGCAACCGGCTTTGCGGCCGATCCGGTGATGTTGAGCGACGACACGTCGTCGATCGCCTTGGACCATGTGTACGATGCGAGAAACGATAATCCGTGGCTGAAGCGCTTGTGCAGGCTGGCTTCGAGCGCGTTATAGGAGGAGTTGGCGATGCCTGCAATTTCTCCTGTCGAAGAGAATTTGCAATTGCTGGGTGAATCGGCAAGCGTGCAGCCCGAATACAGGCGCCGTTGATCGGCGTTGCTTGAATTGGAAATGAGTTGGCCGTTGCTGGAGCCGGGCACAAACACCGCCGGGTTTGCCTCAATAAACCGCGGCAGGCGCGTACCCTTGGTGCCGACGTAGCCAATTTCGAACAGCCAGTCGCGGCCAAACGAGCGTTGGAGGTTCAGGTCCCAATCCTGTGTGTAGGGCAGTGTCAGTGCGGGTGCCAGTGTCAGATTGGTCAGCGATGGCGAGAAGGCGCCCGCGGTTGGAGGATTGCCGTTGAATGGATTCGCGAAATTTGGCAGGCTCACCTGCGGTGTACCGAGGTAAGGCGGAGCGCTGATGGGAGCCTGCAACGGCCCGCCCTGTCCCGTGTAATAGGGCTCATAGAAGATTCCATACGAAGCTGTCACAAGCATGTTGCCCTGATTGTCCGGCGACCACGCCAAGCCAATCCGTGGGGCAAAGGCCGTCTTATCGGTCGGAATGAGGCCTGCGGGCACACCGGAATCCCCTGGATACAGCAAACCCGTTGGCGCGCTGGGCATGACCGTGGACTGCTTGCCTGGCTCAAACAGCGAAAGCATGTTGTGAGTTTCCGTATACGGCTGTGGCAGTTCATAGCGCAGGCCGGCATTGATGGTGAATCGCGAGTTCACCTTAAAGGTGTCCTGCACATAGCCGTTCGCACTGTTGCCGCGAATGTGGCGCGAGAAGTTGCCAATCCCTTGCAAAAAGACGACCGGTTGGCCGGTGAGGAAACTGGCGAACGCATCTGTTACCGGAAAGGGCGCAAAGACGAAGAAGCCGTTGGTCGCGATGCCTTGCAGCACATTGATTCCCTGGTGCTGATAGCCGCCACCAAATTTCAAGTCGTGCTTTCCGCGCACCCAACTAAGCGAAGCCGAGTAATCATAAACGTCTTCGTAAGTATCGCGCGGACCGGTGATGGGGTCGCCAACCGAGGCATAGCCGTTTACCTGAATAAAGGGAGGTCCGTCAGCGATTTCAAGGCTCGGCGTGTACTGGAAACCGAGGCTCGACGGCAATTGATGGTCCTCGTGCTCGCCAAAGAGGAACTTGTTTCGCAGGAAGGAGAACCTTCCAATGGCGATGATCGCGGTTGAGAAGGTGTGCGTTTCATCTGCCACAAAGTTCTGCGCACGCTGGTCCTCTCCCACGGGAAAACCCGGCACGCTAGCGCCGCCAGGGGAGAGTGGATCTAGCTGCGATAGCTGGTTGAACATGTAGCGAAAATTCAGAGTGTCGCGAGGATCGAGGTAGTGGCTCACCTTGAGGCCAAACTGATCCGTATTGTTGCTCAAGTTTTGCGTCGCCGAAAATAGGTTTGTTCCGTCGTTTGGAAGCGGGAAGAAGCTCAGCAGGGTTGTAGAAACCGAGTTGATTTGGGCGGGTGGAATCAGGTTGTTTGGGTACGGAGCGTTGGCGAAGACGTTAAAGAGTTGGTGAGCGGAATTTTTGCAGATGCCGGCAGTAAACCCCTCGGGACAGAGTTCCGAGAAGTCGCCGGTGCGTTGCTTCACCGAGGGTACGGTGGTCAGCGCCGTCTCCCCTTGCCGATTGCGGAAGCCCTCATAGAAGCCGAAGAGAAAGGTCTTGTCCTTCTTGATGGGTCCACCCGCCGTGGCGCCAAACTGGTTCTGCTTCAGCGGCTCCTTGGTCAGCGCAAAATAGTTGTTGGCATCAACCGCGTCGTTGCGCAGGAACTCCCAAAGCGTCGCATGGAACTGGTTGGTGCCGGAACGTGTGAGAATGTTTGTGGTTGAGCCAAGCGCATTGCCGAACTCGGCATTCGCACTGTGCGTGATGATGCGAAACTCGCTGATGGCGTCAACGGGCGGCTTCAAGATGAATCCGCCATCCACGCCGTTAAAGTTGTTGGCTCCATCAATCAGGAAGTTGTTCGACTCCGGGCGTTGACCATTCACGGCATAGGCTTGTCCATCGCGCAAGGATCCGCCAGCTTCGGCTACGCCAGGAGTCAAAGGAACCACGCCCGGCTGCAAGAGGCCAAGTTGCGAAAAATTGCGTCCATTCAGCGGCAAATCTTCCAGTTCGCGTTCTTGAACGACCTTGCCCATGCTGGTGACGGTTGGCTCAATCAACGATGCGTCGGCGCTCACCAGAACCTGCTCCGTTTCAGACCCTACCAATAAATGAGGCGAGACGGATGCCGTCTCATTGACACTGAGCGTGATTCCGTCCTGCACATATTCCCGAAAGCCCTTCGCCACAGCCTCAAGCCGGTAGTGACCAACCGGCAATTCCAATAGGATGTAGTTGCCATTGCGGTCGCTCGTCGTGATCCGTGACAGGCCTGTATCCGTTTGCCGCGCTGTAATCACGGCGCTTTGAACCACAGCGCCACTGGGATCGGTAACGGTTCCTCGGATGTTGCCTGTGATCTGCTGGGCATGAATACAGGCACAAAATGGAATTGCAAGCAGCAGCGCTTTGCAAACTGCGTTCATATGTGTTGACCTCTCAGAAAGGGTGGAACTGTGTTGGAACCTTGATCTTCTTTGCATGAAAGTTCAGGTGAATTCACTCCATGCACGTCAATGATCTGGCGGGAAGCGCGCAGATGAGATTACCTGAGTACGGCACAGGAAACCGTCCTGCAAGCTGCACGCATCAACACTAGCGATTTTGTCGGTGCAGTGTCATGCATCGACCGATGGAAGATAAGGTCAATCTCAGGTTGGAGCGGTACGTATTTAGATGCGCATAACTATGTGCACGCGCGCGTTCGCCGCGCGTTGTGGAGGCCGGGATTGTGTTTATCTATCGTGAAGAAGTCAAATACCCATGCTCGGCCAGATGTTGTCCCATTTGCTTGTACATGCCATCGTCGCGGGGCTGCCAGGTGCCGAGGCCATCTACATAACGGTTGTACATGCAGAAAGCCGCCGCAATCAGCACCGTATCGTGAATCTCAATGTCGGAGGCGCCCTCGCGCCGCGCTCTCCCCACGTCTTCCGTGGTGACGAGCTTTCCGCCGCGCTGAACCTTGCCCGCAATCGACAGCAGCGCTTTCAGCTTCGGAGATATGGGCGCTGATTCAAAGTCGGATTTCACGCGGAGTACCAGATCGTCGCCGCCGAGATGACACGCTGCGGCCGCGCCGTGGCTGGTTTGGCAAAAATAACAATCGTTGCGCGATGAAACGTAAGTTGCGATCAACTCGCGTTCTCCGGGCGAAAGACTGTTGGCTTCGTGCAGCAGTACATGTGCCAACTCACGCATGGGCTTTGCGGTCTCCGGGCGAAAGGCGAATCCTCCACTGATGCCGGGCATCCCTTCAGGCAATTTGATATGCGCCATCTCATCTCCTCAGTTCTTCGCCGGAGTAGCCGGCAGGTAGGCTTTGCTCGTGTTGACGTACCCATCGCGGGCCGTAATCTTTCCACGCTCCCTATAGAGGGCCTCATCCTGTGGCTGCACGGTTCCAAGACCATCCACATAGCGGTTGTACATGCAGAACGCTGCGGCGATCAGCACCGTATCGTGAATCTCGAAATCAGTTGCTCCGTGGGCGCGTGCCTGCGCTACATCCTCTGAAGTCACCAGCTTGCCGTCACGCTGCACCTTGCCGGCAATCACCAGCAACGCCTTCAGCTTGTCAGAGATGGCAGCGTGGGCAAAATCTGCCTTAACCCGTCGCACCAGCTCTTCATCGCCTCCCATATGCGCCGCTGCTATGGCGCCATGGACGCTCTGGCAGAAGTGACAGTCATTGAGATAGGAAACGTAGGTCGCTATCAGTTCTCTTTCTGCCGGCGTTAGGCTGTTCGCTTCATGCAGCAGAACCTCCGCCAGATCATTCAGGGGATGAGCCGTCTCCGGCCGGAACGCCATGGCTCCGCGGATTCCTGGTAGTCCAGGGGGAAGTGCGATATGTGGCACCGAGTATCCGTCCTTTCCCGTAAGTTCAAATCAAATCGTTTTCGCTTGCGCAATGGACTGATTGTGCCAGGAAATGGAACTTGCGGCGACACCCTTCATGATGCCGTCACAAGGGGGAGACTCCAACCTAGCAGCAGACCTCTATCGATCTCTACATCCTGAAGGCACGATTCGGCCTCCATCGAACGGCGTAGATTGCCCATTAATGGCGGGCCTTCTCCACTCATGGGATGAGCTTTAGTTCCAACTTTGCGTCGATTCCCTAATGGCATATGCGGGAATAGCATGATTGACACGAATACCAAAAGGTGAGGCCACTTCATGAAACGCATTGTTCTATTCTTATGTCTTGCGTTGACCATCACGGTTCTGCCACATGCAGCCGTGGGGCAAAGCGCAACCGCCTCGTTACGGGGCGTCGTCACGGACGTAACCAAGGCCGTAGTCCCCGGTGCAGAAGTCGTGATCACATCCATCGGAACGGCCCAGCAGCACGTTGAACGATCCGACAACAATGGCGAGTTCTCGTTCCAGCAGCTATTCGTCGGCGACTACCGGGTGGAAGTTCGATCGCGCGGCTTCGCCACATGGGTCAATTCGCGAATCCATCTCGATGTCGGAAACCAGTCCCAGATAGTTGTACAGCTGGTTCCCGCTGCGGAACAGCAGACCGTGGAGGTCAGCGCCGAGGCCGCTGGACTACAAACCAATGAGATCGCGCAAGGGGCCGTGGTGAGCGAGACCGAGATTGCGAATCTGCCGCTCAACGGCCGCAGCTTTGCGCAGCTCGGCATTCTTCAGCCTGGAGTGCGTCCAACCTCTGCGGGTTTGACCGTGCAGAACAACTTCCGTCGAGTCGGCCAAAATTATGAAGTCAACGGCATGCGTCCGGAGTCCA
>Ga0302319_10008587_pt1 | contig 19841 bp, 18 predicted proteins | sample Bog_T0_2_FD_203319 | JGI IMG/M metagenome (GOLD analysis project Ga0302319, IMG submission 203319) | Peat permafrost microbial communities from Stordalen Mire near Abisko, Sweden - Bog_T0_2 | ecosystem: Environmental > Terrestrial > Soil > Wetlands > Peat | place: Sweden: Abisko, Stordalen Mire... | reverse complement strand
TCCCAGCATTGTCTTTGGACCGGGTGACATTGCGCAGGCGCATACAACGGATGAATGGATCCGGTTGGACCAACTGGAAAGCGCCAAAAGCTTAATGGTCCGGTTCCTCAGTTCCATGCCCTGAACCTTTGTTAAGCTTGCGAACAACCCTGACACCCATTAAAAGACTCGCGCGGTCAGACCCGGGAAATGGTTTGTGATCCCAATTTAAACCCAAAATCAAATAGTGACTGTTGCATGAGCACCGAAAAAAGCGAGACCATCCCGACGATTGACCACAAGCCGCACGCGGCGTTTTTCCGTCAAAGCGGCTGGCTAATGCTCACCGCGGTGGCGGGCGGGGTGCTGACCTATTTGGTGCACTTTTTGAACAAGGTGGTCAACCCGGCTGAGTATACGGCCTTCGGGGTATTGCTCACTCTGGTGGCCTGTCTGCCGGTGGGGCCGGTGCAAATGGTCTTCACGCAACAGTCGGCGCTGGCGCTGGCCAACGGCCGGCTGGGGCAATTATCCAACCTGATCCGGCTGGGTTTCATCTGGATCCTCCTCCTTTGGGGACTAGGTGCGGTAGGAGTGGTGATATTCCAACATTCGATCGTCGCCGGCTGGCATCTGCCCGGGGTCCTTAGTTTGTGGGTAACGTTGTTACTGGTGCCTTTGTCCATGTGGACGCCGGTTTTTTGCGGGGTCTTGCAGGGGCGACAGGATTTTTTCTGGCTGGGCTGGTCCGCGGTGCTGAGCGGTGGCGGACGGGTGGTAATAGCCGTGGTACTGGTGATGGTGTTCAAGCTGGGTGCAACGGGCATGATGTTGGGCGTGCTCATCGGCGTGCTTTCCGGGGTGCTGATTGCCATCTGGCGAACCCGTGATTTGTGGACGTTGCCGACGGAAAAATTCAACCTGATGGCCTTGATGCGGGACGCGACGCCGTTGATGTTTGGCTTTGGCGCCAGCCAATTCCTGTTCACCTCCGACACCATGTTTGCCAAGCCCTATTTCACGGATGCGCAGATGAAACCGTACGTGCTTGCCGGCACTCTCGCGCGGGCCCTGTTATTTCTGGTCATGCCGCTGACCGCCGTGATGTTTCCGAAACTGGTTTACAGCCGGGCGAAATCGGAAAAGAGCAACCTCTTCGGATTGGTCGTTCTCGGCACGGCGGTATTGTCGGTTTGCGGTGCGGTGGGGCTGTGGATTGTCGGCCCGTACGTGGTCAGGTTTATGGCACACCCGGAGGACGTGCCGGGAACCATGGCGCTGATTCCGTGGTACGCGGGTGCCATGGTGCCACTGGCCATGGCCAACGTGCTGGTGAACGATCTTTTGGCCCGCGGTATTTTCAAGGTGGTTCCGTACATGGTTTTATTGGCGATCGTCTATTGCATCAGTCTGCCGCAAATGCTGTCGCATTTCCCCGGCCATATTCAGCTGGTCCTTCAGACGCTCGGTTTTTTCAATCTACTGCTGTTCGGCCTCTGTGCCTGGTTTACCTGGGGCATGAAAGCCCGGCAGGGTGTTGCTAAAACCGCTTGAGGGGATTCGTTATTCCAAGTTCGGAAGAAGTTCGTCGGTGACCTTGTTCTTTTCCTCCGGGGGCCGGGACTTGGCCGCCGGTTTTTTGGCCGGCATTCCGGGCGCCTCTGGCGCCGGGGAAACCACGGGTGTTGGGGGAGTTGTTGGAGCGGAGGCTGTCGAAGGAGTCGCGGGTGCGATGGGCTCTGCGGGCGCGGGGATTTCCTTTTCTTTCTCCTGCAAACGAATCAGGGCGGGGCGGATTAAACGGCCTTGCAGGGTCAATCCCGGGGCGAGGGTTTCCGCTGCAACCCCCACGGCCGGCGGTGTCTCGGTACCATGCACACGGTGACGCTCGGCGTCAAAAGGTTCGCCCGGCTCAGCGGCAAACGGGAGCAGGCCTACCCGCCGGGCGGCATCGCGGCAGGCGTTTTGAAAATGGCCAATTTGGTCCGCCAGTTCGGGCTGCCCGGAGCGGTTAGCGGCAGTGTGCAGGGCGTAAATATGGTCGAGAATGCGCACGACCACCTGCAACCAATCGCCCTCGACCCGGCGGAGTTTTTCCACCTCAAGCCGCAGGGCCCCTTTTTCCGCATCATTCATTTTTTTCTGGAATTCGGTGAAGTCGCGGACCTCCGTCGTGATGCGATCGGCAATTTCGTGGGCGGCGGCGGTGGTTTTTTCCGCCTGGCCCTGGGTGGTTTCCTGCACCCGCGCCCATTGATCGGTCACGGCGGAAACCTGCGTGGTGAATTGTTTGAGGTCCTGGATTTTTTCGGCGACTTCCCCGAGGGCGTTCAATTCCACCAGCTTGGAGGTGGCGCGATATTCCAGCATGAAAGGCAGGCAGCCCAGGAGCGAGCCCAGCGCGACGGCGCCGGTGGCCAAGCCAGCCTCGGTGGCGGAAATCGGGTGTTTGGCGCCCCAGGTCAGCCCGGCGGCGGCGGCGATCAAAATGGCGTCCGCCAGCAGGAAGGGCCATTTGGGAACTTTCCAATCAGAAGCTTCACTCATGGGAGAATTATCCCCAAAAACCGTACTTCACGCAAGCCAAGCGCGCAAATTCTGCTCGACTAAAAGATTCCCTCGGAAATCATCTGCGCGTGCGAACTTGCGTGATTTTCAACCCGGCGGCGCGTGGCAACCGCGCAAAAAATTTCCGCCGCCATCTGGGGACGATGGCTGGAGATTGCGCCTTCAAGGCCACGGCCGCGGCCGGGGACGCGCGCCGGCTGGCGGCAGAATCCGTGGCGGAGGGGTTCGAACTCATTGTGGCGGTGGGCGGTGACGGGACCGTGAATGAAGTTTTAAACGGGATCGGCGATGCGCCGGAAGGATTCAGCCGGGCCCGGCTGGGGGTATTGCCGCTGGGGACGGTCAATGTGTTCGCCCGCGAAATGAAGATCCCCCTGCGGCTGGAGCGCGCGTGGCAGATTTTGCGGGCTGGCAAGGAGGTGCGCATTGACCTGCCGCGGGTGGAATTCATCGCGGCCGGCAAGACGGAGCGGCGTTATTTCATTCAACTGGCCGGGGCGGGCCTTGATGCGCGAGCCATTGAACTGGTGAGCTGGCAATTGAAGAAGCAGGCCGGGCCGCTGGCCTATGTCCTGGCCGGCCTGCAGGCACTGGCCGAGCGCCAACCCCGGACCCGTGTGCGCGCGGATGGACAAATTCTGGAGGGGGAAATGGTGCTGGCCGGCAACGGAAAATTTTACGGCGGCTCCATCGCCGTTTTTCCGGAGGCCGACCTCGCGAACGGCTGGCTGGACATCTGTATTATCCCGCGCCTCAATCTGGCCACGCTCCTTCGCTGTGTCCCGGATTTCCTGCTGCACCGGCGACTGCCGGAGCGCCACGTCAAACGCATCCGCGCACAAAAATTCGAGTGGATCAGCGACTCCAAAGTGGCATTTGAACTGGATGGCGAGTGGATCGGCCATCTGCCGGCGACCTTTTCCATCGAACCCGGCAAATTGCGCGTGGCGGCGCCGTGACGGATGGGGTTTGGCACCCGCCACCTAATTCCTTTGAATAATCAAAGAGTTGTGGTTGTTCGAGGCGTCTACTGCTGCCGCAATGACGTACCGCAGATTCCCCAATCTGCTGTGTCGCGGGTTTCCAAACCCGCGGACCTTGGCATTGCGGAAGGTTCCCGAAATTGCAAGCCCGCGCCGACTTGGAAGTCGGCGACACAGCCGGTTGGGAAACCGGCGGCACCCGCTTTCCGGCTTGCGCTTGCCTCACTGGTGTTGCCTCCCTATCCTTGGTCCTTCTTGAATGAGTGAAATCCTGGTCATTGGCCATCGTAATCCGGACACCGACGCGATCTGCTCGGCCATCGGCTACGCCGATTTTAAACGCCGCACCGGCATGTCCGAGGCGATTGCCGCGCGCTGCGGCGACACCAACGACCGCATCGATTTCGTCCTGGAAACGTTCCACACGCCGGCGCCGAAATTTGTCGCGGATGTCTCTCCCAAGGTCGCGGATGTGATGCAGCGGAAAATCCTGAGTGTTCGCCCGGATTCCACGGCGGCGGAGGCACTGCGGCTGATGGATGAAAAAAATCTCCGCATCCTGCCGGTGATGGATGACAACCGGAAATGTCACGGCCTCCTCTCCCTTTTCAAGCTCAGCAAGTTCCTGTTTCCCGCGGTGAACCGCGGCAAGAATTCGCGCGAGGTTTTGTCCTCGCTTACGGGACTGGCCCAGACGCTGGGCGGCGAACTGGTGCTCGGCTTCCATTCGGATCGCGAGGAGGAACTGATCCTGACAATCGGGGCCATGGGCCTGGATTCCTTCGCGAAGCGGCTGGAGCAATTTCCGTCGGAAAAATTATGCGTGCTGGTGGGCGATCGTCTGGACATCCAGGATTTCGCCATTCGGAGCAGTGTGCGGGTGCTGATCATCACCGGCGGGGGGCAGGTGGATCCCGGGATCATGGAGACGGCCTTGCGCAAACGCGTCAGCGTCATCGTTTCCCCGCACGACACGGCCACCACCGCCTCGCTCTGCCGCGCCTCCGTGCCGGTGCGCCATGTGCTCAACGAGGAGTTTTTGTGCTTTCGCGAGAACGCCCCGCTGGCGGCCGTGCGCGAGGAAGCGTTGTCATCGGGTTATTTTGTGTTTCCCGTGCTCGATGGCGAGGGGCAGACCGTGGGGATTTTGTCCAAGACCGACTTCCTGAAGAACGTCACGCGGAAGCTGATCCTGGTCGATCACAATGAACTGTCGCAGGCGGTGCAGGGCGCGGACGAGGTGGAGATCATTGAAATCATTGATCATCATCGCATCGGTTCCCTCGCGACCCAGCAGCCGATCCTGTTCCGCAACGAGCCGGTCGGCTCAACCTGCTCGATTGTGGCGGACTGCTATTTCCGGGGCAATGTGGACTTGACCCCCCAGATCGCGGGCCTGCTGCTCGCCGGCGTGGTCTCGGACACGTTGAACCTGACTTCCCCGACCACCACCACGCGTGACGCCGAAATCTTGAAGCGCCTGGAGTCGATTGCCGGACTGAATGCGCGGTGTTTCACCGAAAAACTTTTTGCGTCCGGTTCGCTGCTGACCCTCAAGCCGGCACCGCAGGCGGTGACCACGGATTGCAAGGAGTACGAGGAAAACCGCTTGAAATTCAGCGTGGCCCAGATCGAGGAAGTGGGCTTTGAGCAATTCTGGAAACGTAAAGAGGAATTGCTGGCCGCGCTGGAAAATTATCGTGCCGCCAGCAAGTATCATTTTTCCGCTTTGCTGGTCACCGATGTGACCACGCAGAACTCGCTGCTCCTGCTGGCGGGCAACGACAAATTCGTGAAGCGGATTGATTATCCGCGGTTGGAGGCCGGGGTTTATGAGTTGCGCGACGTCGTGTCGCGCAAGAAACAGTTGCTGCCCTACCTGACCCACTGCCTGCGCAGCGTGGAAAAAGGCGTCAAAGCCAAGGCGTAATTCAGGCGGCCAGCGGCCCGCCCACGCCGATGCCGTGGCGGAGACAATACGCCCCGTTAGCCACGTACTTTTGCGCCCACCTTTTCAGGCCCTTGCGCTCGGCGGCCGTCAGTTTGCGTACGACTTTCGCGGGCGCTCCCAGCACCAGCGAGCCCGGGGGGATTTTCATGCCCTGCGTCACCAGCGCGCGCGCGCCGATGAGGGATTGCTTGCCGATGACCGCGCCATCGAGAATCACCGCGCCCATGCCGACGAGCACTTCGTCGCCCACCTGGCACGCATGCACGATGGCGCCGTGGCCGACCGTGACCCAATTCCCCAGTACGCAGGGATAATCATCCGCCAAGTGCAATACCGCGTTGTCCTGGATGTTCGAGTGATGGCCGACAACAATGCGGTTGATGTCGCCGCGCAACACCGCGCCGTACCAGACGCTGGCGTGGGCGCCCAGCGTCACGTCGCCAATGACCGTGGCGGTCCGGGCGATATAAACACTTTTGCCAATTTTTGGCGGGTGACGGAGAAACCGGTCGAGTTGACGATCAAGCGCGCCCATGGGGCAAAACTAGTTCAAAACGGGCGGGAAAACAATTTCAAAGCAAATTCGAAATGCCGGCGGGCGCCTGATTTCATTTTGAAACTGGCTGAACATGTGGCAAGGGTAAGGGTCGAATGTCTGTGCTAAAGACTGAGCCCAAAGATCCAGCCAAACGACCGGCGCCCCGGCGCCGGTTGCCGCGGTCGTTCAAGGATTTGACGCCGGCCAGGCATTTCAAGCCGGCGACGTTTTTTCGCGAGCTGATCCTGAAGGGCTGGTTCACGCCCCGCCACGGGCGTCCGCGCCGGCCGGTTTTCCCCAAGTTAAAGTGCGGTGAAGTGGCGATCACCTGGATCGGGCACGCGTCCTTCCTGATCCAGTTCACCGATTTGAACGTGCTGATTGATCCCAACTTTGCCAACTGGCTTTTTTTGCTGAAGCGCATCAAGCGCGCGGGCTTAAAAATCAAGGATTTGCCGCCGATTGATCTGGTGTTGCTCACGCATGCCCACTTTGACCACTTCCACAAGCCGACGCTGCGGCGGTTGCCGCATCCCAAAATCGGCATCATGCCGCGCGGCGTGGGGGATCTGGCGCAGAATCTCGGCTTCAGCCGCGTCATTGAGCTGGAATGGTGGGAAAGCTTCTCGCATCGCGACTGGAAGGTCACGTTCACGCCCAGCAAACATTGGGGCGCCCGGACCTTGCACGACCAGCATCGCGGCTACGGCGGGTTTATTCTCGAGCATCAGGGGCGCAGCATCTATCACGCAGGCGACAGCGCCTATTTTCACGGATTCAAGGAGATCGGCCGCAAATTCGCGCCCGAAATCGCCCTGTTGCCCATCGGCGCGTATCATCCGGAAACCTTCCGGCGAGTGCACATCGGGCCGGACGACGCCGTGCGCGCGTTCAAGGATTTGCAGGCGAAATTCATGGTTCCCATGCATTATGGCACGTTCAAATTGTCGTTCGAGGAAATGGACGAACCGCCGCGTTGGCTGATGGAGATTGCGCAGAAAGAGAACCTGACCGAGCGGGTTAAAATTCTGGAAGAAGGTGTGCCGAAGGTGTTTTAGGACTGCGTCGAAGCCAGGTCATCGCAGCGGCGGGCGAGGGTAAAATCTTTCTCGGTCAAACCGCCGGCGTCATGGGTGGTCAGGGCGAGGGTCACTTTGTTCCAACGAATGTCAATATCCGGATGATGCTTGAATTGTTCGGCGAGATCGGCCAAGGCACCGACAAATTTCATGGCCGCCGGGAAGTCCTTGAATTGAAAGGTGCGGGAAATGACCTGGCCATGGCGTTGCCAGAGGGGCAGAGTGTTCAGGGCTTGCTGGATTTGCATCTCATCCGGTTTGAGCTGGCCGGCGGAAAAAAATTTCATGGCCGCCACGTCTTGCCGGGCAATCTTCCGGGACAGACTCATGCTGGTGAGGAGCGACCAGATCCAGGCCAGGGCAAAAAGACCGAAACCGGCCCCCAACATTTTGAACCTGACCGGCGGGGGCGGAGTGTCGCTGAACATTTGGCCGTAATAGGGAACCATGACGCGGACAAACCAAACCACCACGAGAATAAATCCCGTGACCGACAACAGCAGTTGACCGACGCCCTCAACCCAGCGGCGGGCGACGATCGAGCCAAGGCCGGGCGTGGCGAGGAGGTTGAGCAGCGTTGCGTTCCGCGCCGCGGTGCGGCTAATGGGCTTTGGCGCTGAAGATGGTTTCATAGCCGTACATGACAATGGCGATGCCGATAGGAATGGTGAAGAGAATACCCACACCGCAGCCCAGCACTCCGAGAAAGACGATTAGATATGCCAGCATGGTCAAACCAAAGACATGCCACCAATGGCGGTTTACCTGTTGCCAGCTGGTTTTCATCGCCGCTCCGAGGGACAACTGTTTGTCAATGATCAGCGGCAGGGTAAATTGCCAGCAGGTGGTCAGGTACGTCAGCGGAATGAGGCAGACCAGGAGGATGGGCAGGGCGGATACGTAGGCGGAGCCCATTTGCGAGAGGAGCTTGAACGCTTCATTCGGGTTCGTGTTCTGACCTTGCGTTTGCAGTGCCTGGAGCTGATGCACGATGGGATTGGTCCGTTCCGCGATCACATAACTTGCCGGCGCCATGCAGAGACCGGCGGCCATCTCGATCAACAGGGTTGCCAGGAAAAGCGGAGCCCAGCATTTCTGGAATCCGGAAAAAATCTCCCCGAGGTTGGTCGTCTGGCCGCGGAGGAGCTTGAGATAGATGATATAGATCCCGCCCATCAGCGGCCCAATCACGGGCGCATTGAGGGCAATGATCAGGAATCCCAGGGCCACGGTGGCGGCGGTGGAGGTAAAAATTTTGGTCAAAGCCGTCACCAGGGCGAAGTTGATGACGGAAGACACGGCAAGTTTGATGGCGATGAAAACCAGGACAGTAGCGAACACGGTGCCGAAGTTTTTCTTGGTCAACTCCCAGCCCGAAGACATGCAGCCACCGAGGTCGAGTTCATAATCTGCGTTTAAGGAATCCGGATTGGCTTCCGGGCCGGCCATTCCCGGGGCGGCGGAAACTTGCAGGTCGGCGAATTCGGGGAATTTCTCGAGTGGGCGGAACTCGGCATCGCTGGTGGCTTTGACCAGCGTTTTTGCGTTCAGCCGGCCTTCCACGAACCATTGGCGCAAATCTTCCGCGCTGATCGGTCCGTATTCCTTGCCATCCCCGCCGATGATGATGTAAGTGCCCATAAGGTTGTCGCGTGATGCTGTTTCTAATGGATTAGCCGCGCGGGCGCAAGGTTTTGCGCAAAGAATCAGCAAACCGGCGGGCGGCAGTGCGCCCGCCTTTCATCGCTTATTTAGCCTGAAGCCATACCCTCGTGCGAGGTTAACTTTTTGCGCGATACTTCAGGTTGTAATCCAACAATCCACGATCCAAAGAGTCGTGACCGCCGGCGAAAAGCCATTTTTCTTGCGTGCGTCCGCGGTCGGGTGTGTCTATCTTCCAAATTCATTTTTATGGCTATCTTAAAACCTTTTGCCGCTTTGTTGCCCAAACCTGAGCTTGCCGCCCAAATCTGCGAGCTGCCTTACGACGTGATGTCCTCGGAAGAAGCCCGGGAAATGGCGCGCGGAAATCCGCTGAGCTTTTTGCATGTCAGTAAACCGGAAATTGATCTGGCCCCCGGCACGGATTTGTATTCGTCGGAGGTTTATGCGCGTGGCCGAGAAAATTTCCAGCGGCTGATGGAGCAGGGTGCCCTGAAGCCGGATGCCAGGCCAAACTTCTACCTCTACCGTCAGATCATGGGCAGCCATGCCCAGGTTGGTCTCGTGGCGGCGGCCAGTTGCGAGGAATATCAGAAAAACATCATCAAAAAACACGAGTTCACCCGCCCCGACAAGGAAGACGACCGCGTGCGCCATATTGAAACTTTGAATGCGCAAACCGGACCCGTTTTCCTCACGTATCGGGCCACGGCAGCCGTCGATGACTTCGTCGCCAAAAAGACCCGGGAAAAGCCGGCCGTGGATTTTACCGCCAAGGACGGCGTTCGGCATACCTCCTGGACGGTGTCCGCTCCGGATGAGATCCAATTGATCGAGTCGGAGTTTGCGCGGATTCCCTGCTTGTACATCGCCGACGGGCATCACCGCAGTGCTGCCGCCAGCCGCGTGTTTCAAAGCCGGCACGGCCGGGGGGAGAGCGGCCGTTTCCTCGCCGTCATCTTCCCTCATAATCAGATGCAGATTCTGCCTTACAACCGGGTGCTGAAAGATCTGAATGGCTGGACGCCTGACCAGCTCATGGAAATGTTGCGCGCCGTTTTTGTGTTCAATCCCGAAGGCGGGCACCCGAAACCCAGTCGCAAACACGAGGTTTCCCTTTATCTGGCTGGAAAGTGGCACTCCATGATTTTCCGTCAAAATCTCACCACCGGATTGAAACCAGTGGACCAGCTCGATGTCACCCTGCTCCAGCAACATGTGCTGTCCCCGGTTTTTGGCATCGGGGATCCGCGGACCAGCAAAAAAATCAACTTCGTCGGCGGTATTCGGGGCCCGGAGGAATTGGAAAAGCTGGTTAACAGCGGCGAATACGCCTGCGCTTTTTCCATGTTCCCCACCAGCATCGAGGATTTAATGACCATTGCCGATGCGGACGGCATCATGCCTCCGAAGAGCACCTGGTTTGAGCCCAAGTTGCGCGATGCCATGTTCTCGCATTTGATTTGAAGGTTGGGGGACGGGTGCTCGTCTGGTCGCGAGCGGGGTGGCGGGCAACGCGCATTTGCATGTCCGGTCCGGTTATTTCATGATTTAATTCACCTGTGGCAGCCAATCGACTTGAACGCAGTTTGCGGGCGACCTTTATCGGGATCGCCGTGAACATTGTTTTGGGTGCCGCCAAGTTTGCGGCCGGCATCCTGGGTCATTCTCATGCGCTGATCGCGGACGCCACCGAGTCCTTCGCGGATATTTTCAATTCGCTCATCGTTTGGCGGGGCATCGTGGTGGCCGAGGCCCCGGCGGACAAAGACCATCCCTATGGCCACGGCAAAGCCGAACCGCTGGCCGCCGCTTTCGGCGCCGCCATGCTGCTTTTGGGCGCCGTCTGGATTTCGGCCAAGGCCTTGAACGACATCGCCGCGCTGGGCAATCCCGCTTCCGCCGCCTTGCGCGAGCCGCCGCGTGCGTTCACCCTCCTGGTTTTGGGGTTGGTCGTGGTGGTCAAGGAGGCGCTGTTTCGCTTCGTCTTGAGCGAAGGCACGGCCATCGAAAATACCGCCGTCACCACCGATGCCTGGCACCATCGCAGTGACGCCATTACTTCCGTCGCCGCGGCCGTCGGTATCACGATTGCCTTGATGGGCGGCCCGAAATATGTGGCGGCGGATGATTTCGCCGCCATTTTTGCGGCGATCGTGATCGGTTTTAACGGTTTCCTGCTGCTGCGCCCCGCCCTGAGTGAGTTGATGGATAAGGCGCCGGATGAGGAGCTCAATCAAAATGTCCTGGCCATCGCCGGAACAGTTGCCGGCGTGGGACGCGTCGAAAAGTGCTTCGTGCGCAAGATGGGTTACCACTTTTACGCCGAGCTGCACATCGAAGTTGACCCGCAAATGACGGTGCAACGTTCGCATGAAATCGCCCATGCCGTCAAAAACCGCGTGCGGGAAAAATTGCCGCGGGTACATGATGTGCTCGTCCACATCGAACCACTGCGCCAGGCCTCGGGGCAGCCGTTGCCATGAGCCTCGCCACGCACTTCAAAGGCTGGGCCAAGCCGGGCATTGTTCCGCCGGGCCCTGCTGCCGGTGCCACGCCTGAATCCAATGAAACTCTGGACGCGATTAGCGGCTATTTCCGCTTGTTTCAACGGGCCGACGGCCATCGTTTTTCCACCGACGACATTTTGACCGCGTGGTATGGCACCACCTGGTGTCCATCCGCCAGGACTGCGCTCGATCTCGGCAGCGGCCTGGGCACCGTGGGCATGATCGCTGCCTGGCGTCTACCTGGAACAAAATGGGTGACCGTTGAGGCCCAAAGCGAGAGCGCGGCGCTGGCCCGCAAGTCGGCCCGCTACAACGGGCTGGAGGACCGGTACGAAATTCGCGAGGGCGATTTCCGGGATGCGGCCATGCTGGCTGCGAAGGAAAAATTCGATCTTATCACCGGCAGTCCACCCTACTTCCCGCCCGGTCACGGCGTGACGAGCGATGACCCGCAAAAACTGGCCTGCCGCTTTGAACTGCGCGGCACGATTGCCGATTATGCGGCGGTGGCTGCCCGCCACCTGGCACCTGGTGGTTTTTTTGCCTTTGTATTTCCGCATGAATCCGCCCAGTTCGCCCGCGTGGTCGCCGCCCTCCGGGCGGCCGGCCTGGTGCTGGTGCGTAAACGTCCCGTGATTTTTCGCGAAGGGGATGCGCCCCTCATTGCCCTGTTTGGCTGCATGCGCGCTGACGACCTGCCGGAATTGTTTCGCGGCCAAACCTGGACGGAGCCGTCGCTGACGATTCGCACTGCCGACGGCAAGATCCACCCCGAATACTCCGCCGTGAAACTCTCGATTGGTTTTCCTCCCTGAACTACAAAGGCACCTTGGAACGCCAGACTGGCGATGGTTACCACTGGGGTTCGCCAAAGGAAGTGGACCATCTTTTCTCCGGCAATGAAATGGAATTGGCCGTACCACGCGCCGCGCTCGGCATCGCGCCAGATTAGTCGGCGTTTGATTTTAAGTGGGCTGACAACATTCAGCAAACTGGTGACTGGAGTGATTTCACCCTCAACGGCGACGCCGCGCCGAATGATCGCTATAACTTCCGCGCCATCTTTTCCCGGCCCGCCGGCGAATGGTACTTTCGCTCAAAAAATAATTTGAACCTTTACCCCGCGTCCTTCGTCTAAGTTGGCGTGGTTGTCTCTAACAAGGTTGAAAAGTACATCCGGGCGTTCACCCTGATCGAATTGCTGGTGGTTATTGCCATTATCGCGATTCTGGCGGCGATGTTGCTGCCGGCACTCGCTTCCGCCAAGCAGCGGGCCTGGACCACGAGTTGCACCTCCAATCTCCATCAAATCGGCCTCGGGATGCGGATGTTTGCGGACGATAGCAGCGACTTTTATCCCGAATCTGGCGATGACATCTACTGGGGTGCCACTGACTCGGTGACCCACAAGGCCAGCTGGATGGAGCAAGCGGTTTCTTATGTGGGAAATACCAATGCCTACAATTGTCCGGCCAACGTGCAACTGCCGATGAATATGCGCGGTCCGTTCAATTATTTCAATGGCGCGCGCGCGGCTTATTTGCTCGCCAGGCAGTTTGCCGCGGTCAAGAGCACCGCAATTTTGTTTCCCTCGGCCTACGTTTTGTCGGGAGATACTTGCGGCATCCCCAATCAAACGCCCGGGGAAGGCAACGGGCTGAGTTTCGACCCGCTCGACGCGGACAAAGACGATTACAGCCAGAATTGCGTCGGCGGGGCGGCCAATGGCACACCCGCGGAGCTTTGGCAGGTGCATTCCACGGGCCAAAACATCCTTTTTTCCGATGGTCACGTTAAATGGTACAAAGGTTACAATGCGGCCGAGATGACCTTTAACTACACCGCCATGACCAATTGGATGCAGTAATTCTTCCGCGCCCGGAATCCGCGGGAACCAAATCCCGCTTGGCACAGCCTTCCCGTTCTGGTTAATTGCCCGCGCCCGATGACAAGATTCCCCGCAATTTTCGCGCTGTGCCTGCTCGCCGCGCGGCTGGCTCTGCCGGCTTCCGCTCAGGATGAGTCGAGGGATATCATTGAGGCCCTCAGCCGGGTGTTGCCGGGTTTGCCGGAGGGGCAGATGTACTACGATAGCGCCAGCGCCACCATGTACTGGACCAACGGCGTTTATTTCCGGCATCCCGACAAGACTGGCGATGTGGTTCTCACTGCCGACAGCGCTTCCTTGAACCAAAAAACCGGGGACGTTGAAGCCGACGGCAACGTGCGCATCGAATCCGGCGGCCAGCTTTGGGTGGGTGACCACATTAATTACAATTTCCTGACCCACCGGATGACGAGTCAACAATTTCGCACCGGATCTGCGCCGGTCTTTGCGGCGGGGGCTAATCTGGCCGGCCAAGTCCAGTCGGTCCACGGGTCAACCACCCGGATGACCGCGACCAATGCCTTCGTGACCACCGACGACGTGGCGGATCCATTTTATCGTGTGCACGCCAGTCGCATCGTGGTTATCCCGGGAAAATCGGTGCAAATGTGGGACGCCGTGTTTTATCTGGGAAAGGTGCCGGTGTTTTATTTTCCCTACTACGAACGTGATCTGGGTGATCGCGTAAACCACCTGACTGTGCAACCCGGTTATCGCAGCAGTTACGGCGCGGAACTGCTGGCGACTTACCGCTGGTATCTCGGTGATTGGGCGGACGGAAAAATTCATGCCGACTACCGCACCACCCGCGGTCCGGGCTTCGGACCGGATGTAAACTTGAATCTTGGTCAATGGGGCAACGCTTCCTTGAAATATTATTACACCCACGATTACCAACCCAATCGTTACGAACTGAATCTCAACACCAACGGAGTACCCGCCCTGGGAAATATCCCCCATAATCGCCAGTACTTTAACCTGGGCTGGCAGGCCACCCCTTACACCAATCTCAACCTGAAGGCCCAGATCAATTATCAATCTGATCCCCTGATCATTCACGATTTTTACCCGGGCACGTATTCGAGCGATCCGCAACCTGATACTTTTTTCGAGGCCAACCAATATTGGGACAACTGGAGCCTGGATGCCCTGACCACGCCGCGCGTGAACAGTTTCTTTGCGCAGGTCGAACGCCTGCCCGACGTGCAACTCACTGGTTTTCGCCAGCAGGTCTTTGACACGCCCATTTATTACGACAGCCAGAGCTCCATCGGTGTCTTTCGCGCTTATACCAGCACCAATGGCAATGTTTATACGGCTACCAATAATGTTTTTGACCCCAACACCGGCTTTTACACCAATTCCAGCGCGCGCTTCGACACTTTCCACCAGTTCACCCTGCCGTTGACCTTTTTCAACTGGCTCAATGTGACCCCGAATGTTGGCGGTCGCCTGACCTATTATACCCGTGGAGATATGTCGGCGCCGCCCCAAAACGATATTTACCGGGAGGTTCTCAACACCGGCGTTGGTTTCTCATTCAAGGCCTCCCAACTCTGGCCGGACGCCACCAATTCACTGTTGCAGGTGGACGGTTTGCGCCACATCATCGAGCCTTCCGCCAATTACGTTTTCGTCCCCGATCCGAGTGTGCCCCCGGCTCAACTGCCCCAGTTTGACAGCGAATTGCCCAGCCTGATGCTGCTGCCGGTCGATTTTCCCGATTACAATGATATTGACTCCATTGACACCATGAATGTCATGCGTTTTGGCCTGCGCAATATACTGCAAACCAAGCGCGACGGGCAGTTGCAGGACCTGGTGAACTGGAATTTGTTGATGGACTGGCGGCTCGACCCGAAGGCGGGGCAGACTTCGCTCAACGATCTGTACTCGCAACTGTCTTTTCGTCCGCGCACCTGGCTGACTCTTGAATCACAACTGCGGTACAATATTGACGACGGCAATCTTAACCTCGCCTTCCATCAAATCACCTTCGCGCCAAATAATCGCTGGAGTTGGGGGTTGGGCCACTGGTATTTGCGCGGCGGAACCTGGGGCAACGGCATTTGGGAAAAGACCGATTACCTTACCAGCACATTCTTCTACCGCTTTAATGAGAACTGGGGGGTCCGGTTTCAGCACAATTTCGATGCCACTTCCGGTCGATTGCAGTCCCAGTTTTACACCCTTTACCGGGATCTCCGTAGTTGGACCATGTCGGCCACGTTTTATGTCCAAAACAATCTGGGAAGCGGGGCGAGTTATGGCGTCTCCTACCAATTGTCCCTCAAGGCCAACCCTGTTACAGGTGTGGGTGGGGATAGCGTCAGCGCCTACCCGCTCCTGGGTGAGTAATTTCTCTGCTCCAAACGCCTGCTACTCCGGATATCCCTCCCAAAGCCACGCCAGCGCCCCGGGCAAAGTCTGCCTTTTCACCCGCATATCGCAGTGCCGCGCTCCCAGGGAATAGGTAAACTCGTAGTGATAACCTTTGGCTTTGAGCGCCGCCGCCATGCGCCGGTTGGCCATCACCCAATTGTGAAGGCTTGCCTCATCCTTCTGATTGCCCAGGTCATCCTCGCCAACCTGCAACCATACTCGTAACGGCTTGGGTTCGCCGGCGGGGATCAGATGTTCGTGATACTCCCACGCGCCATGCGGCGAGGCCGGGTTGGTCGGCGATTGCTGGTTCACGTAGGTGCCCGAATAACTTAACACCCGGTGATATAAGTCCGGCCGGAACCAGGCCATGGTAAAGGCCGCGGCGGCCCCGGAACTGCACCCCATCACGGCCCGTCCTTGCGGATCTTGGGTAAAGCTAACTCCGTAGTCCCTGCCAATCCGGGGGAGCACTTCCGTCTCGATGAACTCCGCGTATTTTCCCGAGAGCGTGTCGTATTCCAGTCCCCGTTCGCTTCCCTGGGCGTCGCCGCCGCCCGAATCAATCATGACCGCGATCATTGGCGGCAGGCGATGGCCGGCGATCATGTTATCAAGCACCACCGGCAGAAGGTTCGTGTAACCCCGGCCATCCTGCACCACGATCAAAGGCGCGGGTGTTCCGAATCTGTATTGGTTTGGAATGTAAACGCAAACCGGGCGGTGATACGGCACGACGCCAGGCTGGTTTTTGGCAATGCCTGGATAAATCCGGCTGTCGTGGGAGTCCATCGTGAAGCAATGGAGCGTGCCGTGCGGGATATCCATGCGCACGACGGTTTCCGGCGCGTCGCGGTAATCCGGACCAATCGTAAATTCGCCATCCGCAAACAGATTTCCAGTCCATAACGAGCTCGCCATCAGGGTCACACCAAGACAGAATCTTAGGTTTTTCATAGCCTTAAAGGTGGGGTTAACGCCAAAGGAACGTCAATGGTTTGTCGCCGGCCGCCGGCGCCAAGGGTTGCCTTCAGTCATCCGCCGGTCGCCCCAACCAAGGCTAGTCCACCAGCAGCGAGATAATGAACGTCGAACCGCGTCCGGGTTCGCTTTGAACCTCAATCACCCCGCGATGCTCCTCCACAATCCGGCGGGTGATGGATAGGCCGAGTCCGGTGCCGTTTTTTTTGGTGGTGAAAAACGGCTCAAACAGGTGGGCCAGAGTGGCCGGGGTGATCCCCGTCCCGGTGTCGTTGATCGAAATATTCAAACGCCGCAAGCCATCCTCCCCGGTCACCAGTTCAGTGCCGACGACCAATGCGCCGTTGTTGCCGACCGCCTCCACGGCGTTCAGCAGCAAATTCATGAACGCCTGTTGCAATTGGGATTCGTCGGCGTTGATCAGATCATGCCCGGCGCGGTATCGGCGTTCGAGGGTGATCATGCTCCCGCTCATCTGATGCTCCAGCAGACGGACGGAATGATCCAGTAATTCATGGACATGGATGGCGGCAAATACTTTGGGCTTGGGCGCCGCGAACCGCAGCATTTGCGTAACTAGCGCATCGATCCGCTTCAATTCCCGGCGCACCACCACCGTCATCTCGTTATCCTCCCCTTTTTGCAGGAGCAATTCAATGAAGACGCTGATGGAAACCAATCCGTTCTTGATTTCGTGCGCCAGACTGGCGGAAACCAGACCGAGGTTGGCCAATCGGTCCAGGCGGCGCAGGTATTCCTGAAAATCTGTCCCCGTGACGGAGGAAAGTTCCGTTGGCTGACTGGTTTTATTGTCTGAACCAAGGGTTGACATTTTGCACACAGACCCGTTACCCCATCACCCGAACTGATTGAGGATTTGATCTCACAGTAGTGCTGGAATTGGCAGTTTCAAAGCAAAAAACGTTAAAACTTTAAATTTCTTTCGTTGAATTTTGTGACATCTTGGCTGCGGGTGGCTAATTTTACACCCGGTAATGAAAAACACTTTTAACCGCATTGAGTCCGTCATTAACGCCATTCGCCGCGGCAAAATGGTGGTCGTGGTTGACGACGCCAGCCGTGAGAATGAGGGCGACCTGATCCTCGCCGCCGAAAAAGCCACCCCCAGGAACATCAGCTTCATGGTGCGTTATACTTCCGGCGTGATTTGTGTGCCCATGGTCGGCGGGGAATTGGATCGTCTGGACCTGCCTCTCATGACCCAGCAAAACATGGAGCGCATGCGTACGGCTTACACCATCTCCGTGGATGCGACCCGTGGCGTCTCCACCGGTATCTCCGCCGCCGATCGCGCCCACACCATCCGATTGCTGGCCGATCCCGGGACGCAGCGCGGTGATTTGGTCCGTCCGGGCCATATATTCCCGCTCCGCTATCGCGAGGGCGGCGTTTTGCGTCGCGCCGGCCACACGGAGGCCGCGATTGATCTGGCCCGCCTCGCCGGCCTGCGCCCCGCTGGCGTCCTGGCCGAAATTGTCAACGACGACGGCTCCATGTCGCGTTTGCCGCAGCTCTTCAAGTTTGCCCGCAAGCATAAGCTGGAAATTTGCACCGTGGCCGATTTGATCGAATACCGGCGCACCCGCGAAAAACTGGTGGAGCGCGTGGAGATCGTCAAGTTACCCACGGATTATGGCGATTTTTTGCTGCATCTGTATCGCTCCAAGGTGGATGGCCAGCATCATTTGGCCCTCGTTCGCGGCGATGTGACCGGCGCCCGAAATGTCCTCGTACGTGTGCATAGCGAATGTCTTACGGGGGACGTTTTCGGGTCCCGACGTTGCGACTGCGGGCCGCAACTGCATCAAGCCATGCGCCAGGTGGCCGAAACGGGCTGCGGCGTGATCCTGTATATGCGTCAGGAGGGCAGGGGAATCGGGTTGGCGCCAAAAATTAAAGCTTACAAATTGCAGGAGCAGGGTTTGGATACCGTCGAGGCCAATGAAAAACTCGGCTACGGGATGGATCTGCGGGAATACGGCCTGGGCGCACAAATCCTCGTTGATCTGGGGTTGAAAACCATTCGGTTGCTAACTAATAACCCCAAGAAAATCGTCGGCCTCGAGGGGTACGGCCTGCAAATTACCGAGCAGGTGCCGATCCGCGTTAAGCCTAACCCACACAACGCAAAATACTTAAAGACGAAACGGGAAAAGTTAGGTCATTTGCTTTAACCCCGGCTGGACGCCTGCCTCAATGCGTGGCTGGAGAGCCGGGCCGTTCCTGAATTTTTTATGCTGCAAAAAATCAGTGCCAAAAAAACCGCCGCTCGCGGCGGTAATTACGCCATTATCGCCTCGAAATACAACGCGCTTTACGTGGACGCCATGTTGCGGGCGGCCCGGACGGAAATCCGTCGCGCGGGCGGCAAAGTTCAGGTTGTCCGTGTGCCGGGGGCTTACGAAATTCCCGTGGTGGCCGCGCGCCTGGCCCGCCTGGCCAGGACGGATGGCCGGCTTTCTGCCATCCTGTGCCTGGGTGTGATCCTGCGGGGAGCCACCACCCATGCCCAGCATATTGGCGAGGCCGTCAGCAACGCGCTGGCACAAATTCAGGTTCAACACGAAATCCCCGTGATTCATGAGGTGCTGTTGCTCGAAAATCATCAGCAGGCCCGTGAACGTTGCCTCGACAAAAACCATAATCGGGGCAGGGAAGCCGCCCAAACCGCGCTGGAAATGGCGCGTGTCATGCGCAGCCTGCCAGGTTGAACTGCGCGACGGGTGATGACCATGCCCTACCTGCTGATTCTGGTCCTGGTCGCTTGCGCGGTGTTCTTTTACCGTGCCGCCGAGTCCGAAGGCGAATCCGTCTGGATTTGGTGCGGCTTGTCCCTCTTGATTTCCGCGGTGACGCTGTTTTGGCTGCACTGGGGATGGTTGGGTGCTTTTTCCTGCCAGCTGGCTCTTTTTGTGGGCATCACCCTAATTCGCATGTGCCGGGAAAAGTGATGGAAACCAGTCGCTTTGACCGGGGTCTGGCAGCTTGTGAAAGTTTTCACAATTTACTTGTCCGTTTTTCATTCCAATGATAATTTTCATAGCCTATATGAGAACATTTCTGGTGCTTATTTTGGGGTGGGGATTGGTTTCGAGTTCCTTATTAACGGCCGCCGATATCACGGGTGTCATCACTTTCAAAGGCACGCCTCCCGCCGAGAAGGAAATTGTCCCCTTGGAGAACGACCCCACGTGCGGCGCGCTGCACACGGAAAAACCCTTCACTCATTTTTACGCGGTTGGAGCGAACGGCGGTCTGGGTGACGTGGTCGTCTCCCTCAACGTGACGGGCCAATCCAC
>Ga0302319_10008586_pt1 | contig 19842 bp, 17 predicted proteins | sample Bog_T0_2_FD_203319 | JGI IMG/M metagenome (GOLD analysis project Ga0302319, IMG submission 203319) | Peat permafrost microbial communities from Stordalen Mire near Abisko, Sweden - Bog_T0_2 | ecosystem: Environmental > Terrestrial > Soil > Wetlands > Peat | place: Sweden: Abisko, Stordalen Mire... | reverse complement strand
GGGCCTCGGAGAAGCCTTCGACGGCAAACTTGGTGACGTTGTAAAAGCCCCAGCCGGCGCCGCCGATGAGGCCGCCGATGGAGGACAGATTGAAGATGTGTCCGCTGCGCCGCTCGCGGAAATGCGGTAGGAAAGCCTTGGTTACGCGGATCAGCCCATACAGATTGGTCTGGAACATGGGCTCGAACTCGGCTTCGGAGACTTCTTCAATGGCGCCGTTGACGCCGTAGCCGGCGTTGTTGACCAGGACATCGATATGGCCGAACGCGGTGAGCGCGATGGCGGCGACGGACTCGATCTCGGCGGGCTTGGTGACGTCGAGTGCGAAGATGCGGGCGGTGTCGGGGTAGAGGGTGGGCAGGTCGTCGATCTTGGAGGTGTCGCGGGCGGTGGCGATGACGCGCTGGCCGCGGTGGAGCAGCTCGCGGGCCAGCAGCGCGCCGAAGCCGGACGAGGCGCCGGTGATGAACCAGACGCGGGGGGTGGGGGTATCGGACATGAGGGCGGTCTCCTAATTGTGCCGCCCGGTGCAAACACGGCGGCGACTAGGTTGTAGATGCGGAAAGGGCGCATGGTGGCGCAAAGGATGAGCAGCAGGGGACAAATGGACGTTTGTATAATATATCGATTTGGATATAATTGAGGAATGAAAGAAATCGAGTTTCTTGGGGATTTGAAAGGGCAGAGATTTGCCAATGTATGCGATGCGATTGCCGATACGCCGGAAGAGGCGGCGAACTTGACCTTGCGCTCCGAACTCATGGATGAGATTGAGGCGATCATCAAGAAGAGTGGCTGGACGCAGAAGGAAGCGGCGAAGCGGTGTGGAGTGACGCAACCGCGGATCAACGACCTGCTGCGCGGGCGGATTGCGCGGTTTTCGCTGGATGCGCTGGTGAATATCGCCTCAGCGCTTGGGCGCAAGGTTCGGGTGAGTCTTGAGGATGCGGCGTGAGGCCCGCTGCGTTGACTTTTTCGCCTGCTTCGTTCGGATGGATTGCTCCAAGGCCTCGAATTCCGGGGCGAGGGCGTCGTACTTGCGCTTGACCTCGGGGTTGGCCAGCGACCTAGCCATGAACTCTTCGAACGAGGTCGTCATTGGGCCCCCTTTTCTCTCCCAATTCTAAGGGAGGCTGTTGGTGAGCGGGGTTTTCGCGGCGTCCCTACAGGACGCCAAGGGCATTTTGGGGCGGCTGACCCCGGGTTGCACCCTTCGTTCGCCGCGGCGAACGAAGGGTTCACCCGGGGCTACTTTCAGGTCGTATCTCCGGGGCGCCTTTGGATTGCCCAGCTGTGGAGACGAGTAACTTCCGGATTGGCGACCATACGCCCACGACCGTTTACTGTTTCGTTATTTCTGCATTAACAGTGGGTGCTGGAACGTTAAAATGCTCTTGTGAACTGGCAAGCGTTCATTGATTTTCTCCATCGCTGGCAGTGGCTTGTCGCGGCGTTTGCTGCTGGCGTGCCGACCGTTTATTACGGCCCAAAGAAGGTAGTGGAAACTTGGGAGTGGTATGTAGACCGTTTCCGTGATCGACCAATCCTAGAAGTTTTACGCGAGGTGCGAATCCCAAAGAGGCTCGGACCTTTCAGTCCGATTGGCCCCGGAGAGACCACCCACCCGACGATCAAGGCCATAGCGCAACACGGGAGTTACAGCGTCGATGACCTCTCGCAGGTACTCAACCGTAGCCATCGCTCAATTGGGAAATCCCTTCGTCGTCTCAGGGCACAAGGGAGAATCGAGCTTGATCATGGCGGCTATAAGCTCAAAGCGTGATAGTCCAGTGTCAACTACCCGATTGAGCGAGGCAGAACAGGGGAATGGCAATGAAGACCCCGTTGACCGTGGTCGTAGCTCTCGTCATGATCGTAGGTTGCCACAACTCCAAGGAACGGATTGAGGACACCTACATGGTGACGGCGCACACCGTGGTCCAGCTAAAACCCGTTTACTTGGGTGGTCAATTACAGACCGGAATCCCGACGCAGGAAGACGACTATATAGTGGCATACGGCGCGGATATTATAAAGGTCAAATATGCGAGTTCCCAGACCAGTAGTGCAAAGCCAGGCGACTTCCCCGGCACTGGGCTCCACGAACATCGGAACGATTCCGATCCAGATTTAAGCCAAGTGCCACAAGTGGGTGTGCCGATCCGACGCTGTAAATTGAGCAAGGACGTTATGCGGGACGGCAGTCCAATCATCGCAACGCAACCAACGTCGGAGCCATGCATGATTCAGATCGGAGACACTTTGCGGTATGAGCCATCACCTAATGCGGGAAATTTTACCTATGTGAATTTCGACATTTTGTCTGAGAAGACTCGATAAAAGAATAGGGCAAGGACCAGGCCCTGTAGGCCCGTCCAGATGTTTATTCCGGCAAGATACTCCCTCTGGTTGCCGGATGTGCAAACCGTGCATTGGCATGGCGGTCCCTCAATGAAATAAGCCGCTCTAACATCCTGTTCCTGAATCACCGGCTAACCGGAAGTTATCGGATTTCTCGTCCTTGTCACGCTGGGTCGCACCCCGCTTTTCTTTTGAGTCGCGTTGGCCTCAAGACGCTCGGCCTCTGCCAAGAGGGTATCCGCTTTCCTCAGTAATTCATCGGCCTGTGCCTTCAGAGAATTGGCGCGTTCGCGCAAGCGAATGGATTTTGGGATAGCTGCGGGCTCTTTCGGTTCTCTCCATCCTGTCATGGGGAAAGTCTAAGCGATTCCGGTCGGTTAACCGTCAAACCGGAAGTAACGTTCGACTCGACGCGAAAAACGGGTGCAGACTCGTTGGGATTCTGATTGGTCTCCCCATGCCTATCGAGTGGTCCCTTCTCGCTATCTTCCGGTGCCGCCCACAGTCATCCTGTCCAGCTTGATCGTGGGCATGCCTACGCCTACGGGGACCGACTGGCCGTCTTTGCCGCAGGTGCCGATGCCTTCGTCGAGCTTCAAATCATGCCCAACCATGGAGACGTATTTGAGCGCCTCGGGGCCGTTGCCGATCAGCGTGGCGTCCTTGACCGGGGCGGTGATCTTGCCGTCTTCGATCAGGTAGGCCTCAGAGGCGGAGAAGACGAATTTGCCGTTGGTTATATCAACTTGCCCGCCGCCAAAGTTGACGGCGTAGAGGCCGCGCTTGACGGATTTCAGGATGTCTTCCGGGTCGTCGTCGCCGGCCAGCATGTAGGTGTTGGTCATGCGCGGCATGGGGATGGACTGGTAGCTCTCGCGGCGGCCGGAGCCGGTGTTCTTGGCTCCCGTGAGCCGCGCGGAAAGCTTGTCGGTAAGGTAGCCGCGCAGGATGCCGTTTTCGATCAGCGTGGTCTCCTGGGTTGCCGAGCCTTCGTCGTCGACGTTGAGCGAGCCGCGCCTCCCGGCCATGGTCCCGTTGTCGACGACCGTGACCTTGGAACTGGCCACCGATTGGCCGATCAGCCCGGCGAAGGCGGAGGTCTTCTTGCGGTTGAAGTCGGCCTCCAGGCCATGGCCCACGGCCTCATGGAGCAGGATGCCCGGCCAGCCGGGACCGAGGACGACCTCCATCTCGCCGGCGGGGGCGGGGACGGCGCCGAGTTGGAGAATGGCTCCGCGGGCCGCTTCCTGGGCCAGGTGCTCGGGGCTCTTGGAGCCGGTGAACTGTTCGAGTCCCGATCGCCCGCCGCAGCCGGCAGCGCCCTTGGTGGTGATGTCGCCCTGCTTGGCGATGACGAAGGCGTTGAGGCGGCAGAGGGGCTGCGTGTCGCTGGCGAAGGCGCCGTCCGAAGCTGCGATGAGGATGCGGCGCAGCTCTTCGGAATAGCTTGCCCGAACTTGGACGATGGCGGGAGAGTAGGCGCGGGCGGCGCGATCGACGCGGAGAATGAGCTCGAGGCGCGCGGCCAGATCGAGATCGAATCCGCCCAGCGGAACGGGGTAGAGATCGGCGGCGGGGGCCTCGACGAAACCTTGGACGGTCTGCTTGGCGGGGCCGGAGGCGATGAGCGCGGCGGTGCGGGCGGCGTGGAGCAGGCGCTCGGGGCTCAGGTTGTCCGTGTACGCGTAGCCGGTGCGCTCCCCGCTCAGCACGCGGATGCCGCATCCGGCGCTGGTGCCCTGCGAGGCGGATTTCACGATCTGCTCGTCCACGCCAAGCGAGGTGGCGGTGACCGACTCGAAGTAGAGGTCGGCGTAGTCGCCGCCGGCGGCCAGGGCCTCACCCAGGCAGCGCTCCAGCAGCCGCTCGGTGATGCCGAACTTCTCAAAGAAATAACGCTTGTGGCTGCCTGCGGGGGAAGGGGACGGGTTGGTCATGGTGCTTTCAGTCTACGCCGAACGGGAGCAACGGAACGCGGATCGCTGGTTCCACTGCGGAACGGCTTCCCACACCTAGTGCTTCTCTTGGTGCGTGTCCTGGAATGCTCTTTTCCCGGCTGGATGTCCATGCTACATTCGTGGCATGAAAAAGATTCTCCTAGCCTCCCTGCTTCTGTTGGTGTTTGCCAGCCCGGTGTTTGCGGCCGGCCATCACCATCATCATCACCACCACCATCACCACGCGCACGCCTAAAACGAATCCCGGTCCCAAAGCTGCAACCCTGCGGGACCGGGCCGCACTTTTTTTGTGATTACCGGCGCGGACGCACAGCCTGAAAGCTGGTAAAGTTCGAGCCATGCCTGATTTGGACGATCTACGTTTTCCCATTGGGCGCTTCGCCCCGCCCGCCATGAGCCTGCCGGGTGTGCGCTCCGCGCATATGCATACCCTCCGCCAGCTGCCGGAGCGCCTGCGCGCCGCGGTGAGCGGCCTGACCGACCAGCAGCTGGACACGCCCTACCGCCAAGGCGGCTGGACGGTGCGCCAGGTGGTGCACCATGTGGGCGACAGCCACGCCAACTGCTATATCCGCTTCAAGCTGGCGCTGACGGAAGACTGGCCCACCATTAAAACCTACGACGAAGCCGCCTGGGCCAACCTGGCGGACAGCCGCTGGCTGCCGGTCGAGCCCTCCCTGGCCTTCATTGAGGCGCTCCATGCGCGCTGGGTTGGGCTGCTGGAGTCGCTCTCCGACGAGGACTTCCAAAAGGGCTTTCAACATCCGGAGCTTGGCCGGCAAAACCTGGCCAAGGTGCTGGCGCTCTATGACTGGCACTCGCGCCACCACACGGCGCACATCACCAGCCTGCGCGCGCGGCTGGGCTGGTAAAGGCGCCCATGCCCGGGAGCGCGGCAGGGCCCACGGCCAACCAGCTTGCGCAGAGCATTGAAGAGTTTCTCAGCGACCATCCCGCGGCGGCTGTGCTCGAGGATGGGCGAGTTTTGTTTGACCTGCGCTCGGCCCGCTACGCGGTGAGCGAGCAGCATGGGCGCTGCCTGTTGCAACTGTGGTGCGACGAGCGCAACCTGGTGCGCACCGTGGTGGAGATGCATGAGCGGGCGCAGTGCCTGCGGCTCATCACCCGGCGCATGGGCGCTACCAGGCCACAGGCGCTAGAACTGGTTCCGACCAGCGACCGGCGCACGCCCACAGCGCGCGAGGCGGCGCGGAGAAACTACCAGCGGCTGCTGGAGCGGGCGCTGACGCGGCGGTTCATCGGCGCAAAAGTGGATGGGCTGCGCTCGGCGATGGACCTGGAGCACAGCTTTGGCCCGGCCTATGTGCGCGGGCGCCTGCTGAAAGGCACGGCGGCCGAGGCGGTGATCGGGGTGAGCGAGGCCGAGTCCGGCGCCATGGTGGACGGCGTTCTGACGCTGGGCATTCTGTGGCTCGACCATTGCCGCCGCAAGGGCGATGGGCGGCGGCACTTTGGCGGGCTCAAGGTGATTGTGCCGGCCGGAGCCTGGCGTACCACGGCGGAACGGATGGCCTGGCTGAACCACGCGGCGGCAGAGTTCCAGCTCTTTACCCTGGACGAGCGCAGCGAAGAGCTGGAAGCGGTGGACTTTCGCGACACCGGCAACCTGGATTCGCGGCTGGTGCACGCCTTCTCCGCCGCGGCCGCGGTGGAGCGCTGCGCTCCCGGAGTCGCCCGGCTGATGGAACTGGTTCCGGCCATGGCCAGGGAGCGGGTCGAGGTGCGCGCCACATCGGCCAGCGAAGTGGGGCTCTTCATTCATGGGCTAGAGTTTGCGCGGGTGCGGCACGGGTTTGCGCCTGGTTCCTTTGCGCGCGAGGACGAAATCACCTTTGGCGCCGGGGCCAACGAGACGCCGCTCACCGAAGCGACCGAAACGATGTGCAGCGAACTGCTCATGCGGTTGTTCCGCAGCCGCCGGCCGGATGGCGTGCATACCGATCCGCTCTTCCGCATGGCGCCCGAGCGCTGGCTTGAGGCGCGGCTTCGCGCGGAGATCGCGGAGTTGCTGCCCGGGCTGCGGCAGGATCTGTTGTATACGCAGGTGCCGGCCCTCTCGACCGGTGACCGCGGCCTGCTCGACCTGTTGACGCTCGATCGCAACAGACGTCTGGTGGTGATTGAGCTCAAGGCCGATGAAGACCTGCACCTGCCGCTGCAGGCGCTCGACTACTGGATTCGGGTGCGGGCGCTGAACGACGACCGCCGGCCCGGAGTGGGCAACGACGGCGGCCGGCAGCTTTCGGCCTTTGAGCGGCAGGGCTACTTTGCCGAGTCAGAGGTCTCCCCGTTGCCGCCTCGGCTGCTGCTGGCCGCGCCAGCCCTGCGCATTCACCCTGCCAACGAGCCAGTGCTGCGCTACTTCTCCCCGCAGATCGAGTGGGAGCTGATCGCCGTGACCGAGCACTGGCGGCGGGAGCTGAAGGTTGTCTTCCGCAAGCGCTGCGGGGACGCGCGAACGTAGAGCCTTTGCCTGGAGGTCTTAGTGAATGTCCGCCATGGTGGCGTTCAGGCCTTGGAAGATGCCGTCGTATTTGCCGTTCTCGGCCGCAAAGCGCAGGCCCTTCACATTCTCCACCAGAATCTCCGCGGGCGTGGGCTGCTGCTTCAGAATCTCCATCACCTCGGCGATGAAGGCGATCAACGGCATGGCGCGTGGGTCTGCAGCACCACTCATCAGGTCGGTCGCGACGTAAGGTGGCGCCAGTTCGAGCACTTCAATCTGCGTGGCCCGCAACTGGTAGCGCAGCGATTGCGTGTAGGAATGGATCGCGGCCTTGGTGGCGCAGTAGGTGGGAGTGAGCGCCAGGGGGAGAAAGGCCAGTCCCGAAGAGACATTCATGATGACGGCATGAGGCTGCTGTTTGAGATGCGGCATCAGCGCGGCGGTCAGCCGGATGGGCCCCAGCAGGTTGGTGGTCACAATGGCCTCGGCGTCGGCCAGGTCTTCCTGCTGCGCCAGCAGCTTCTCCGCGCGCATGATGCCGGCGTTGTTGACGAGCACGTTGAGCGCCGGGAACCGCTCGGTGACCTCCGCGGCAAAGGCGCGGATCGCGGCGGGATTCTCGATGTCCAGCTGCAAGGCCTGCATGCCGGGGTTGGCGGCGATGGTTTCGTCGAGCGCATGGCGGCGCCGTCCGGCGATCACCACATGGTTGCCGAGTTTGTGCAGCTCTTCCGCCAGCCCGCGGCCAATGCCGGAGCCGCCGCCGGTGATGAGAATGGTGTTGCCGGTGAGATTCATCGAGGAGTTCCTCCAGGAAGAATTCTAAAGCGGAACCCCGAGGTCGCCGCCCGGGAACAGCCGATCGAGACACATGCAATCCTCCGCAAGCCGGTTTTGGCGGAGGCGTCGCGGCGCTATCCTCGCCTCCACGAGCCACTGCTTGTGCGAAAAACGCAGGAATGGCCATGCACGTGAAAGCTCTCTACACGAGGCAAGAATTTCCCGTGAAAATGTGATTTCGAACACATCATTCACGCCAAACCCGATACACAATGAATCGACTGAAGCTCGGTACGCAGTTTTTTTCGGGCCGTGATCATCCACTTCGGCAGAGTGCCGATTGGATCCTGTGTAGAAAGGAATCTTCGTGACGAGCCAACTTCTTGACGAACTCGAAACCCATTCATCCGAGCCAGCCTTACTTCGCGATGCTCCGCCCGCCACGGCCTGGGCGCCCTTCAGCGCTGAGTCCTGCGACTTGCCGCGCGACAGCGACTACGCATCAGGGGCGATGGTGGAGGAAGAGAACTGCCCACGCGGTGTCCTGGTGGCAGTTTGCCTTGAAGCCGTTGTCGCCCTGGGCATCTACGGCGGATGGCATGCAGTTCATCTGGTTCGGTAAGTCAGGGGACAGCTGCTACCCGGCGAAGGCTTGACGAGCGCTGCCGCGGAGTTCGGTCGCGTCGGTCGCGGATATTGAGGCTCGGCCAATTCGACGCGGAGTCTTCGTTCCGCCGATCGCTGCATCGCCGGCTTACTTTCTGAGTTCAACGGCAATCAACTGGCCGTCGACCGTCTTGTCTGAACTCTCAGCGTATTGCACCTTTGCCTTCATGCCTTCAAAATCCTTGCAGGGATTCATGTCGCCCTTTGGAGTGAAGCCAAGAACGGACAGATCGATCTTCAGGAAGTTGTTGGTGTAGAGCGAAACAGGCTTCTTGCCGGTCTCGACCTGGAATTCAATCACGGCGGGATAACTGCACTGCACGCCGCGGATGACTCCGAGAACGATGTGCTTCGGCCCGCTGGGCGGCTCGGTGGGATGCTTGGGCTCAGACACAACGTTGACCACCGTCTCCGCCGTTTTGATGTCGACCGGGCCGGTGGGCGGCTTGGTGATCATGGCGCCCGGCTTTGCGCCGAGAGCCTGGATCGACTCGATCTCCTTGATCCTGCTCTGCAACATCGCTGCTTCGCCGGGATCCTTTGGCACCTTCGCCGCGTTGCGCAGGACGGCGGCGGCATCGTCGTAGCGGCTCATAGTCATCAGCACTGTTGCCGCATTCATGCGATAGGCGAGGTTACCAGGGTCCAGCTGAATTGCTTGCACATTGAATGTGTGAGCTTCGTCCAGCTTCTCATGGCGCATGGCCAGCAAGCCGGCCAGCTGGTCGTAAGCCGGGGCGAATTGAGGGTTCAGGCGAATGGCCGCGCGGAGGCTGGACTCAACTGCGGAGTCGCTTGCTCCGTCAGGGGTGCTCATCGACAGCGCGGCAAAGTAATAGTTGGCCAGAAAGCTCTGCGAGTCCAGCTTGACCGCCTGCTCATACCACTTGCGGGCCGCATCCCTGTCTCCATCGCGAAACGCCATCGAGCCCATGGTCTCGTGCGCCTGGGCATTGGCGGGATCGGCCTTTAGCACCGCGTCGAGCAGCGTGCGCGCATCCTGCGTGCGCGGCATGGTGGCGCAATTCTATCAGCATCGCTGCGCGAGATGAGCCGACACGCATGGCGGGGGATCAGTCCACACGCGCCTGGATTTCAAGCGATTTCTTCAAGCTATTCCTAAGTCCGGTGACAAAATGCCGTCGGCATTATCTGTCTTTTCGGAGGGAGCAGGGGCATTTATTCCCTTGAAAGCGCGGACGAAAGCGGCAGGGCTTCAGCCTTGGGCTCCTAATACTACAGTTGTAGATCGGAGATTCCGGAGGGAGCAGGGGGTTTCAACCCCATGAACGAGAGCAAGATTGCGCGGCCTTTAGGCGCGGGCCATTGTCCTTTTTCTGCAACAAGGAACAAGTACAACTGTAGTACTAATCCCAATCAAGACAATTTCCGGACCTGAAGGCCAATCTCGTCGCTGCGCTCGTCAGGGGCATAAATGCCCCTGCTCCCTCCAAAACATCATTTCTTCGACTTTGGCGGGTGATAGCCCTGCCACAAGTATTCGAGCGCTTCGGGCAGGGTTTGCTGGCGCGCTGCGCGGTCCACGTGACCGGCGTTGCGGACAAACACAAACTGATACGTGTAGTGCTTCGCGGCCAGCACCCAGTCGTGCATCTCGTCGCGCATCACGTTGGGGTTGAGCAGGTCGCGGTCGCCCACTTCCATCCACAGGCGCAGCGGCTTGCGCGGCGTGCTGGGGATGAGGTGCTCGTGGAACTCCCATGCGCCGTGCGGCGATTGCGGATTCGACGGCCACTGCTGGTTGACATAGGTGCCGGAGTAGGTAAGCACGCGATGGTAAAGCTCGGGGTGATACCAGGCCATGATCAGCGCGCAGGAGCCGCCCGAGCTGCCGCCCGTGGTCGCGCGGCCGTCGGGATCGTGGGTCAGCTTGACGTGCGCCTCGGCTTCCACGCGCGGCAGCACTTCGGTCTCCACAAACTCGGCGTAGCGGCCTGACATGGTGTCGTACTCCAGACCCCGCTCACTGCCCTGCGCGTCGCCGCTGCCGTTGCCGATGGAGATGGCGATCATGGCTGGCACTTTGCCTGCGGCGATGAGGTTGTCGAGCACTGTGAAGAGCAGCCGATCGGGGCCATCCGCGCCGACGATGAACGGCGCGGCCGTGCCCGCGACATACTGCGCGGGAACATAGACGGCGACATGGCGCGTGTACGGCGCGGGATGGCTGGTGGTGACGATGACCTTCGCGGGATCGCTGGGGTCAGGCGTGCCCAGCGGGCCGGGGTCGCGGGCGATGCCGGGATAGAGCTTGCTGTCGGCCGAGCTCAGGTTGAACTCGATCACTTTCCCTTGCGGCACGCCCGGCTGTGCAATGCTCTCAGGCGCGGGTGGATGCGTGGGGCCCAGGATGAAGTTGCCGTTGGCATCGGCGGCGGCGTTGGCGCCGTCGGTGAGTTCCCTGGCCGCGACGTAGCCCGGCGTGTGCGGATCGCGCGTGGGTGGCGTGGGACGCTGCGGCGCAACGGGCGCGGGGCGCGGCGCGGCAACCTGCGCAATTGCGGCGGAAGCAGCAGCCAGGAGGCCGACGAGGAGGATGACATGCAGAGAGCGAGGCATAGGGCACTCCGGCCGCTGAACTCGTCAGCGGCTCCAGAGCACAATGGTAGTGCAGCAAGGCCCGGACCGCGATTTTGTTTCTTCACCTATTTCTTTGCCAGGTCCTTGGCGCCGTCGAGATGCTTGTTCAGCGCGGGCAGCGTGGCGCTGGCGTAGGCCTTCACGTCCGCGTTCTGCGCGTTGTTCGATTCCTTGGTGTAGACGCCGATCGCCTCGGTGTGGCCGGCAACCATGGTGTGCGCGTAGCGGGAGTCGAAGGCGGCGCCGTTCAGCTTTTCAAACGGAGCGATCATCTTGTTGTGGGCGGCGTCCAATGCTGTGGGGACCATGAGGCCGTCTTTGGCTGCGAGGGAGGTGAGCTGCTGATAGTCGCCCGTGTGATCAGTGACCAGCATCTCGGCGTACGTCTTCACGTCCGGGCTGGCGGCCTGGTTGGCGGCCATCTGGCCCAGGTGAGCTTCCAGCATGTCGGTCTGTGCGGCCATATCCACAAACTGCTGGTCGGTCATGGAGCCCTTGGCGGCGTGCTCCTTCTGTGCGGATGCGGCCACGCAGCAGAGAGCCAAACAACAAACGGTTGAAAGGATGCGTTTCATTTTTGTCTTTCCTCCTGTATAGAACAGTTGCGCAGGAGGGGGTTAGGGTTATCCGGCCCTCGAAAGTAGGGTTTTGTGGCCGGAAAGCGCGCCCGTCTTCATGCGAATATTCGATGGATACCAGCGTTGATTTCGGAGGGAGCAGGGGCATTCATGCCCCTGAAAAGTGCTTCGGAGGTTCTGGCCTTCAGGCCCGGGATTCTGTGGCCGGGAATGAAAGGTCCAAGGGTCCCACCCTTCGCCAAAGGCGCGAAGGGGCACGCGGCAATGGGTGGATATATGTTACCATTGAGCAAATGGTAGAGATCCGGGAATATCTCGGGCGGGACGGGCGCAATCTCTTCAGCGATTGGTTTGCACGGCTCAACTCCGAGGCCGCACGCCGGGTGACGACCGCGCTCTACCGCGTGGGGCTGGGAAGCTTCTCCAACGTAAAGGGTGTGGGCGGTGGAGTCTTTGAATGTCGCATCGATTTCGGTCCGGGATACCGGGTTTACTTCGGCAAGATGGCGAGCGGATCGTGATTCTGCTCTGCGGCGGTAGCAAGAAGCGCCAGCAGGATGACATTGAGCTACCCGCCGAGTGCTGGCAGGATTACAAGAAACAGCGGAGGAGCGAGCCATGGCGTTGACGCGGGATTTTCGAGAGACGGTGCAGGCGCGTGTGCGCAGCGACGCGAAGTTTCGGCGCGGGCTGCTGAGCGATGCGGTCGAGGCGCTGCTGGCGGGTGAGGCGGCGCTGGGCCGCGAAATTCTGCGCGACTTCATCAACGCCACGCTGGGCTTTCCGGCGCTGGCGGAGAAGACCGGAATTCACGTGAAGACGCTGCACCAGATGTTCGGACCCAAGGGCAATCCGACGGCGACGAATCTGTTCAACATCATCGCTTGCTTGCAGGAGCATGAAGGGGTGCGGTTGCAGGTGGTGGCGTAGGGGTTTGTGTTTTGCCGTCCTTCGCAAGAAGCGCGAAAGATGGTGCACAGATGGTTCTCTGCGCCATGCTCGGCCGTTTACAGCCAGCTCGCCAACTCGTCAACAGAAAGCTCGACATCGCGCAGGATCGCTCGCAGCAGACCTGGACCAATCGTCTCTCCGGAATGTACGGGAACAGTAGTTGCTCTGCAGTCAGGATGCCTAATACTACAGTTGTAGATCGGAGATTCCGGAGGGAGCAGGGGGTTTCAACCCCCTGAACGAGAGCAAGATTGCGCGGCCTTTAGGCGCGGGCCATTGCCCTTTTTCTGCAACAAGGAACAAGTACAACTGTAGTACTAAGAAAGACATGACTTCCGCGGGTTCGGTCCACGGTCAAGCCCGCTCTTTCGAGGGCGCGGACCAGTTCTCTTCCCTTGAGGCGTGGAAGGCGCGTCATACCGTGACTTGCTGAATGCCGACTAGTTCCAGCGCGCCGGGAGGGTTCTTCTCCTCTTCAAGGCACAGGGCGATGACCTCGCGCACCCGCTTCATCAGGGTGTCGAGGCTTTTCGCCTGTGTATGGCAGCCGTGGAGGGCTGGAACGGCGGCAACGAGAAAGCCCTCTTCGTCTTGCTCAATCAGAACGGTGAATGTTCTCTTGGGCTTCATGCGCAACCTCGCGATCTAACTTTATCACGAACTGAAAGGTCGCTTCGGGTGTCGGAACCAGGATCGCTCATTGAGCTTCATGGGCGGGTAATTGTTCATTTCTTCAGCGGCTTCCGTGCGAAGTAGTAAAGCGCGAACGCCAGCGCAGCAAACGCCAGCACACTCACGTAGTTGTTATCCAGGAATGTGTGCGGCAGGTTGAGCAGGTCGCGGTTGTCGTAGTAGGTGGCTTCAACCGCCTTGAGCGCCACGCCGATGAGGCCCACGATGCCGCCGGCGGCGATCAGGCCACTCGCGAACAGGGAGCCGGGTGAGATTTCGCTGTCGGTTTCTTGGGCGTCTGCGCCGGCTTTTTGGGACGCCTGCTCGACCAGCCAGCGGATTACGCCGCCGACGAAGATGGGCAGCGTGGTGCCGATGGGCAGGTACGCTCCGACGGCGAAGGAGAGTGAGCGGATGCCGAGCAGCTCAATGGCGATGATCATGGCGACGCCGAGCAGGACCAGTCCCCAGGGAAGTTTGCGGCTGAGGATGCCGTTGATGACCGTGGCCATGAGCTTGGCCTGCGGGGCCGGCGCGTTGACGCTGCCGATGCCCTGAATCCAATGCACCTCGATCTGGTGCGAGGCGGGCGAGTAGAGATACTTGCCGTCCTGCAGCTCTGTCGACCCAATCGCGTTCAGCACGGTGTACTCGGAGCGGGCGTGCTGCGTGCTGGTCTTGTCATTGGCCACGACGCGGATCTGCGTGGGCAGCTTGGCGCTGTCTTGCTGGATGGCGACGCCGGGATGATTGGCGTTGATGTCCCAGGGTTGCGCGGCGGCGTGGAACTCTTGCAGGCCGGTATTCATCAGGTTGAGCGTGAAGCCGATGACGACGGTGGAGACGACGACGCCGATCATGAGCGCGATCTGCTGGAGGCGCGGCGTGGCGCCGATGATGTAGCCGGTCTTCAAATCTTGCGAGGTGTCACCGGAGTTGGAAGCGGCGATGCAGACCACGCCGCCGATGGTGATGGCCAGCGCGCCGAAGGAGGGCGCGGTCCAGCCCATGACCAGAAAGACAGCGCAGGTGGCCATGAGCGTGGCGATGGTCATGCCGGACACCGGACTTGCGGAAGACCCGACCAGGCCGACGATGCGCGAGCTGACGGTGACGAAGAGAAATCCGAAGACGACGACGAGGAGCGAGGCGGCCAGGTTGGCAGCCCATCCCACAAATGCGCCGGGGACGGGCTTGAACTCCAGAAACACAAACATGAGCGCGACGAGGATGAGCGAGCCGACGGCGACCACGCCCATGGAGAGATCGTCTTCGGTGCGGATGGGCTTGGCCTGCGCGGCGGCCGCGCCGGGCTTCATGTTGCGAAAGCCTGCGCCGAGGGCGCTGAAGATGGTGGGCAGCGTTTTGAGCAGGGTGATGAGGCCGGCCGCGGCCACGGCGCCCGCGCCCATGGGCTTGATGTAGGTGGCCCACAGGTCGTTGGGGCTCATCTGCGCAATGGGCACCTGGCCGGGGTAGACGGGGTGTCCGAGCTCTTTGCCGAAGAAATAAATCAGCGGCATGATCACCAGCCACGAAACGACGCCGCCGGCAAAGATGACGCCGGCAACCTTGGGGCCGATGATGTAGCCCACGCCGAGATACTCCGATGTGGCGGAGGCGTTGATGGACGAGCCCTTGAGCACGTGGTCGGGGCCGAAGTCGGGATCGTAGCCGGGGTTGCCGGGCCAGCCTTTGAAGAGGTACTCGTTCTGGAAGAGGGTGTAGAGCGCGCCCAGTCCCAGGCCGAGGAAGACACGGCTGGCCAGCGACCCGCCGCGCTCGCCGGAGATGAGCACGTCGGCGCAGGCGGTGCCCTCGGGATAGGGAAGCTCGCCGTGCTCCTTGACGATGAGCTGGCGGCGCAGCGGAATCATGAAGAGTACGCCGAGCCAGCCGCCGATGAGCGCCAGCATGAAGATGCGCGAGTACTCAAGATCGAAGCCGAGAAACACCAGCGCCGGCAGCGTGAAGATGACGCCCGAGGCGATCGACTGGCCGGCGTTGCCGGTGGTTTGGACGATGTTGTTTTCCAGGATCGACGCGCGGCCGAAGGCCCGCAAAATACTGATCGACAGCACGGCGATGGGGATGGAGGCGGCCACGGTGAGCCCGGCCCTCAGGCCGACATAAACCGTGACGGCGCCGAAGATGATGCCGAAGATGGAGCCAAGCAGGATGGCTCGGAAGGTGAACTCGGGGCGGTTTTCTTCCGGTGCAACAAAGGGCTTGAATTCGGGCATGGAGCCTCCAACAAAGCTGCGCGCATGGGCCGCGCAAAATTTCCCTGAAGGGGGAGTGTAGCAGTCAGAGGGTGGAATTGACATAGAGAGAGACGCGGCCGGGTTGGCGAACCGGCCCCCGAGCGCGTAGGGTAATGTGCATCCCGCAACTAGCGTTATTGGAGACCGGATCAGGCATGAACAACCCCGCACTCGCACCGAAACCAATGCAGCGGCTGCTCTCGCTCGACGTGCTGCGCGGCGTCACCATCGCCTTCATGATCATGGTGAACAACAACGGCGGCTCCAGCTCGTGGCGATTCATGAACCACGCCGAATGGAACGGGCTCACGCCGACCGACCTGGTGTTTCCCACCTTTGTGTTTGTGGTGGGCGCGTCGATTGTGTATGCGTTTCAGGCGCGGCTCAAGCGCGGGGCCACGCGCTCGCAGCTGGCCTGGCATACCGTGCAGCGTGCGGCGATACTGTTCGCCCTGGGCGTGTTCGTCAACGGCTTTCCGTTCTTCGCGCTCGACCATCTGCGCATCTACGGCGTGTTGCAGCGCATCGCCATCTGCTACCTGGTCGTGGGGCTGTTCTACCTGTGGGATCAGCGCGTATGGACCAAGGTGGCTGCGCTGATCTTCTGCCTGGTGGGCTACTGGGTGTTGCTGCGTTGGGTTCCGGTACCCGGCGCAGGCATGCCGGGCCGCGACATTCCTTTCATGGACCAGACGCAGAACCTGGTCTCGTGGCTTGACCGGCTGCTGATGCCGCATCATCTTTATCTCGATTGGAGCGGTCCCAATCTGCACAATGTGCGCGACCCGGAAGGCCTGCTGAGCGATCTGCCGGCCTTTGGTACGGCGCTGCTGGGCATGCTGACAGCGTTCTGGCTGCGCGGGCAGCGAGCGGTGAAAACAACGGCGCTGGGCCTGGCCGCAGGGGCGATCACCTGTCTCGCGCTTGGCTGGCTGTGGTCGCTTGAGTTTCCGTTCAACAAAAATATGTGGACCAGCTCGTTTGTGCTGGAGGCGGCGGGCTGGTCGCTCACGGTGCTCACGCTGTCGTATGTGGCCATGGACGTGTGGGGCTGGGGCCGCGGCCAGAGCAAGGCGTTGGTTTATCCCTGGCTGGTGCTCGGCTCGAACGCCATCACCGTGTATATGTTCAGCGAAGTTGTGCCCGGGCTGATCGAGCGCATTCACTTTACGGCGGATGGAAGGACGACCAATCCGCTGGCCTGGATTTCGGATCATGTTTTTGCGCAACTGCCGACTCCGGGCCTGGCGGCGTTTGCGTACTCGGTCTTCACGCTGGCCTATTGCTTTATTCCGGTCTGGATACTGTATCGCAAGAAGATCTTCGTGAAGGTATGACAATCAAGCAGAAATCTTTTGGAGATGGTGACGAGTATATGTTGAGATTTGGAACGTCAATTTTGCTCTCGGTTGGTGCGCGCGCGGCAGCTCTCAGTCTGGCCGTGTGCGCTTTTGCACTGGCACAGGCGCACAGCGGCGCGAAGCGGATTGCCGTGCCGCCGCCGCCGATGGGCTGGTCGTCCTGGAACAGCTTCTCCAACATCGTCGACTCGCAAATCATCCAGGAACAGGCGCGCGCCATGATCTCCACCGGCATGGCCAAAGCGGGCTATCAATACGTCAACATCGACGAGGGCTGGTGGCTGGGCGAGCGCGATGCGGACGGGCATTTTGTCATCGATGCCAAGGCGTGGCCGGCGCTGGCCGCGGGCGAACATGCGGGCGACATGAGCAACATCGTCCGCTACATTCACGGGCTGGGATTGAAGGCCGGCATCTACACCGACGCAGGCAAGGATGGTTGTAGCCTGTATCCCGACCTGGGGCCGGTGCATGAGCACGTGGGCAGCGAGGGCCATTACGAGCAGGACTTTTTGCAGTTCGCCCAGTGGGGCTTTGATTACGTGAAGGTGGACTGGTGCGGCGGCGACAAGGAAAAGCTGGACCCCGCGGTGCAATACGCGGAGATTGGGCGCGCCATCGCCAAGGCCGAGGCCGCGACCGGCCATCCGCTTTATTTTTCTTTGTGCGAGTGGGGCAACAACAGTCCGTGGACCTGGGCTCCCAACATTGGCGGCGCGCCCGCGGATGTGTGGCGCACCAGCGGCGATATCGTCGCGCCGATTGTTCCGCACCGAGAGCACAGTGGACGGCTGGCCAGCTTCCCCGGCGTGCTGTCGAACTTCGACCAGGGCATTCATCCCGAAGCCGAGCACACCGGCTTTTACAACGATCCCGACATGATGGTGGTGGGCATGCCGGGGTTGACCGACGCGCAGAATCGCGTGCACATGAGCCTGTGGGCCATCTCCGCTGCGCCGTTGCTGGTGGGCGCGGACCTGACCACCCTGAGCGAAGCGACCCGCGCCACGCTGACCAACGCCGAGGTGCTTGCCGTCGATCAGGACGCGCTGGGGTTGCAGGGCGTGAAGGTGTCCTCGCCAGGCGATGGGCTTGAGGTATGGTCGAAGGCGCTGGCAGCGCCCGGAGAACGCGCCGTGCTGCTGCTCAATCGCTCCGGCGACGCGGCGCAGATCACCGCGAAATGGTCCGACCTTGGCCTCGAGGATTCTTCCGCAACGGTGCGCGATGTGTGGTCGCACAAAGATGCCGGTGCATTCAGCTCTTCCTACTCGGCGACGGTTGCGTCGAACGACGCGGTCATGGTGATTGTGCGCGGCCATGAGAGCAAGCTCAGGGAATATCGCGCATTGCGCGCCGACATGGACAAGAGCCGCGAGACTGACTTTGCGCAAGTTTCCTCGCATGCGGCGATGGCGCGGGTGCGGATTACCTACACCAATTCCAGCAGCGCGCCTGCCTACGCGGAGCTGCGCACCAACGGCCACATTGCAACCCGCGTCGCGTTCCCGCCCACAGGCAACACGCCAGGCGCAGTCTGGATTCAAGCGCCGCTCGATCGCGCGGGCGACGGCAACGTGCTCGGCTTCGTAGCGATTGGTGACGCAGGGCCAGCCATCGAATCCATCGCAGTCCAATAGCGCGGCTGGGGATCAGGCTTCACGCAAGATCCCTAGCGGCCGGAGTGGTTGTGCGCGACGGGTTGCACGGCTGTTGCCGGCGCCGGCGGATGCGCCGCAAGATCGGCGAGCGCGGCCTGCAATTCGGCGAGCAGCGTATCGGCCATTTGCTGCGTGAAGCCGTGGCGGATGAGGATGCGCTGGATGACGAGATCTTCGCGGTGGGGCGGCATGGAGTAAGCGGGAACCAGCCAGCCGCGCGCGCGCAGCCTGTCCGCCAAATCGTACAGCGTGAAGCTTGAGGCCGCGGCGTCGCGCAGCTCCCAGCAGAGGCCAGGGATGCCGCCCTGGCCGTCGTAGAGGATCCGGAATGGCCCGAGGGCGGCGATTTTTTCTGCGAGAGACCGGCCCAGCGCGGCGCATTCTGTTTGGATCGCGCGATAGCCCTCTCTGCCGAGGCGCAGAAAGTTGTAGTACTGGCAGATAATTTCGCCTCCGGGGCGCGAAAAGTTGAGCGCGAAGGTGGGCATGTTGCCGCCCAGATAATTCACATCGAAGATCAGCTCTTCGGGCAGGTCGTGCTTTTCACGCCACAACGCCCAGCCCACGCCGAGCGGGGCAAGGCCAAACTTGTGGCCCGATGCGTTGATGGACTTGACGCGCGGCAGGCGGAAGTCCCACAGCAGGTCGGGCTGCGTGAAGGGTGCGAGGAATGCGCCGCTGGCGCCATCGACGTGGATGGGGATGGCGAGGCCGGTTTCCGCTTCAAGCTCGTCGAGCGCGGCGCTGATGGCTTCGACCGGCTCAAATTGCAGCGTGAAGGTGACGCCCAGCGTGACCACGACCCCGATGGTGTTTTCGTCGCAGCGCTTGAGCACTTCTTCCGGCGTGAGCAGCAGGCGGTCCCCTTCCATGGGCACTTCGCGGATTTCCACGTCGAAGTAGCGGCAGAACTTGTGCCAGCAGACCTGCACCGGGCCCATGATCAGGTTAGGCGCGTCAGTCGATTTGCCCTCGGCGCGGCGGCGCTTGCGCCAGTTCCACTTGAGCGCCAGTCCGCCCAGCATGGCCGCTTCGCTGGAGCCGGTCGTAGAGCAGCCGATGGTGCTCGCAGCCTCCGGCGAGTTCCACAGGTCGGCGAGCATGTGCACGCAGCGCTCCTCAATGGCCGCCGTCTGCGGATACTCGTCCTTGTCGATCATGTTCTTGTCCGCCGACTCGTCCATCAGCCGCTCGACCTCGGGCTCGATCCAGGTGGTGCAGAAAGTGGCCAGGTTCTGCTGCGAGTTGCCGTCGAGGATGAGCTGCTGGTGGATGGTCTGGTAGACGGCCTGGGAGTCGAGGCTGGTCTCGGGGAATTTGTAGCTCGATGCGGTCGCGTTCACGGCAGCCGGGCTTGCGGGCGCAGATGTGCGATCCGATTTGAGGTCCTTGGTATTGTGCAGGGGCATGGGGCTCTCCTGATTGCCTGAGAGTTCGAGTCTATTGGCTGGCGGCTGCGGAGGGAAAGAAAAGCTGGTGAATCGGGAGAGAAAAGCGGCGGTTTCGAATGAGTTTTCTGGCG
>Ga0302319_10008584_pt1 | contig 19845 bp, 15 predicted proteins | sample Bog_T0_2_FD_203319 | JGI IMG/M metagenome (GOLD analysis project Ga0302319, IMG submission 203319) | Peat permafrost microbial communities from Stordalen Mire near Abisko, Sweden - Bog_T0_2 | ecosystem: Environmental > Terrestrial > Soil > Wetlands > Peat | place: Sweden: Abisko, Stordalen Mire... | reverse complement strand
CGGCAATCGTCAGGACTGGTCCGGGGGCGGAAATTTCCAGGGAATTGAAGAAGGCATTCACGAAAGAACCAGTGTCCACGTTGAACGCGGCGAACATCTGGACGGGCGATCCGGCCGTACCGGCCAGGGTCCCGCTCCAGGTGCCCAGGACCGTGGAAGTCGTCCCGGAGAGCACGCTTAATTTATAAGTGTTCGCGGTTGACAAGGAGAACAGAACGGTAACCCCACTGGTGGTATACGGGATGTCGCTATCGCTCGCGCCATTGCCATCCCAAATTGTATAATCTGCCTGGCCGCCCGCATAATAAAAGGCGAAGCGAGTGGGCGCATTGGTGACAATGGGCGGCGGGGGGGTGTCGCTACCCGCGAGGAAAGCGGTGTTGTTGTTGCTGTTCTGCAAACAAAAGCCCAGGGCGCCGGAGGAGACGCCGGCTGAATTGGCGAACTGGACACTGAAGATCTGGCCGATGGCCAGGGAATTGCTGAAACCGCGTGAGGCATAAGCGTAGGGCGGTCCGCTCCCGTTGGCATACAAGCCCCAGGCATTTCCATCAGTATCGATCGAGCCCGACGGCGTCTGGATGAACCCGTAGTATTGGCCGCCGCCTTCAAATGTCCATGGCTGGAAACCGTAACCTGCATTCTGGCCGCTTGTTCCCCAGGAGCCATAGTTGGCCTCGCTGTCAAAGGCGATGCCCGAATTGACCGTCACATTCACCACCAGAGAGGTGGCCGAATTGCCCAAAGAACCCCTGGCTACCGCGGTGAGCGCAAACGTGCCGGTGGGGACGTTGGTCAGGCTGAAGCCATAAGGCGGGGTAGACGAGCCACCGAGCCGCAGTCCGTTGGAATAGTACGAAACGTTGGTGAGGCCGCTGCCAAATTGAGAAACGTCGACGGTGATTGGAACGCTGGACCCGGGAGCGAAATCCGCATTGTTGGCTGGCGCAGTAATGGTGATGGGGGAGGCGGTGAGGAAAGAGAGGCTGTACGGCGCAAAGAGGGTTTTACCTGAGGCTGAGCTGGATGCCGTATTGCTCACCGTGATGGTGACTTGGGTGCGGGCCGGCCAGCCGCTGCCGGTTGGTGTGAACGTGAGCGTGTCGTTAGGCTGCAGGGTCGTGGACCAACTGAAGTTGCCGCTGACCGGCGGGACCGTACTGAATGCAGATTGCGCGCTACTGGTGTTCATGGAATCGCTGAACTGCAATACCACCGGCGCGAACAAGGGGACATTGGCCGTCCAGTGGCTTGGCGAATTGCTGACTACCACCGGATTCAACGGCTGCCAAAGCGAACGAGCGATGAAGATTTTTGCGGCAAGTGCCGGCACGATGATGTTTGGCGTCTGAGAGCCTGAGGTCAGTGCATACGTTTCGTTGGTATTCAATAGATTTACAATCACGGTGCCCGTCGGGTAAGTCAGAGTGTTCGGCGGCAGGGTGAGGCTGGTGTTGTCCGTGTTTAGCACCACAAAAACTTCCTCGTTGGTGAGAATCCGCGAATAGGTAAAAAATCTCGGGCTGTCGGAAACATAAAACCGGTTAACGTACGAGCCGAGCGAAATTGCCGGATAGAGACGACGAAAATTATTGAGTTTTTCAATCCACTGGAACAAAGGGTGGGTCATGTTGAAATTGTCCGCGCCCGGTGCGGCCAATGATTCCACAGTACCATTCGTGTCCTTCCATTCTCCGGCGAACATGTCTTCGCGGCAGTCAGGGTCCGTCGTCCCGTCAAAACCCTGTTCCGTGCCATAATAGAGGCAGGGGATCCCCACCGAAGTATAAAGAAACGCCAGCGCTGCCTCCAGTGCATTGGTGTTGCCGCTGGATTCAAAGCTGCTCAAAAAGCGGGGGTTGTCCTGGTTATCCAGGAAGATGACCTGCTGAGCCCAGGTCGTGGGATCGTAATAGGTCTGAAGATTGTTATAATGAGTTTGAATCTGCTCGGTGTTGCCCCCCGGGCCGCTTGGGGTGGCAAAAACATTATTCAGGTCATAATACAGCGGATAGTCTTCCGTGGACTCAAATTCATAGGGCCCGCCGTCTTCGGTTCCGGTGTAGGGGCCGGCCACGCTTTCCGAACCATTGTCGACCTCGCCAAAAATAAAGAAATTCGTATTCGCGCTGGTCGCCCCGTAGGGGATATTCGTGCGTGTGAAAGCATAAATTGCCGGGCAAAACGCCTGCCAGCATCCGTGGTCCACTTCCAAAACCGTATCCACCCGGAATGCATCCAGCCCGATCTGGTTGATCCAGTATTCATAGATGGCGATCATATTGGTCTGCACATAGGGTGTTTCGGTCTTTAAATCATTCAATCCATCGAGCCAGCCCAGCGTGACGTCCTGCGTGTTGCCGTAATTGTCAATGTAGCCATAGTTGTGCCACAGGTTGGTGAGGCTGGGATTGGCCGCCGAGAGGTTGAATGGCGCGGGGTAAGTTTTGCCGGCGTCGACATAACTCAAATCATAGCCGGCGGGATAATTAAAGGCGGGCCAGCCCGGACCGCTTCCCGTCACGAGGTCCCCCGCGTGGTTCACCACAATGTCATCAATTACCTTGAGTCCGCGCGCGTGGGCCGCCTGTACGACGTTCTGCAGGTCGGTGATCGACCCCCAATGCGGTGCCAGCGCGTAATAATTCCAGGCACTGTAGCCGTGGTATTGCCCCTCCGTGTTCAGGACGATGGGCGAAATCCAAATCGCCGTGGCCCCGAGGGCCTTGATGTAATCAAGCTTTTGCTCCAAGCCTGCAAAATCGCCGCCATGCACCCCCATCGGGTCGCCTGGATTATAAGTGCCTTCAGCATTATCGTTGTTGGTGTTGCCGTCGTAAAAACGGTCAGTAATGATTTGGTAGATGCTTTGTGCCTGCCAAAAGGTGTTCGAATTTTGCGCCTCGAGGCCGGTTGCCAAAATGGAAGCCAGGCTGGCAATCAAAAGAACGCAAACCCACGTCCGCCGGGAACGAAGGGCTAAAACAGCCATTCCCGGGCGAAAAAAGCGCCGGCCAGCCGGTGAATAAAATTGGGGTTTCCCATTGAAATGTTCGCGCATACTTAGGGCGGGTTAACTATAAAAATAATAACTTATTATCGCAGTTTGGCAAGTATTTCATCTTGTTTTCGCTGACCCGGGGCGGGTGCCATCCTTAAACAACCCAAGGAATAACTTCACGAATAGGACGTCCCTGTCGAGGTTGGAATACGATTGGGAATTGGTGCGCGAAAACGATTTTGCGGCGCTGGCGCCGGGCTTGTGCCGTTACTTGCTTTTGGCTTCGATGCTGGCGAAGAGGCTTTCCAGGTTATTAAAGGGCTGGCTGGTGGCGGCCCGCGTCTGCAAAACCTTGCGCAGATAGTCCACGGCCTCGTCGATGTTCCGCACGGACTTGGGCATGATGGCGCCCGCGGCGTTCGCATGGCCGCCGCCCTGGAATTTTTCCGCGATCTTGAGCGCCTCACCATTGCGGCTGCGAAAGCTGGCAATGACGAGATTGTTGGACCGTTTGAACAGCGTCACCAGCACCGAATAATTTGTGGCCTTCCGTTCGAGAAGTTGATGAACAATGAGGTTCGTGTTGCCCACGACAGTGTCCACCAGGCCGACCGCCGGTGAGATTTCGGCGATATGCTTGCGGCTCCATTCAAAACCCAGCGGGTCCTCGATCCGCCGCTTGACCGCCATGACCTCAAGGAGGGGGTGATCCAGCAATAGCTCGATGTCGCCTCCAATCAACGTGTGCAGATTCCAGAATTGATAGATTTTGACCAGGTTTGCGTAATCGTTGGCGATCACGAAGTCCGGATCATTTTCGAGAAATAAATCCGCGACGTTGCTCAAATGCACCAGCCGGTCGAGGGCGGGGGAGGCGAGGCCGTTTTTCTGGCAGAGCTCATAACACAACAGGCTGGCTGATTTATTGATGTCATGAATCAGGCTGGCGTTTTTGGGCGGGGTTTCGGTGATGTGATGGTCGATGACCAGCCACTCCGGCTTGTCCATCCGCGCTTCGAAAGTGAAATCGGTCACCCAGGCTGCCCGCTCGCGCAACTCACGCTGTTTCCAATAATTATAATGGTACGCCTCCAGCGGGACCGTCTTTTGGTAGGTTTTTTTGGCCAGCTTTTGCAGCAGTAATCCCGCGACAAAGCCGTCCAAGTCACTTTCATGGGTGAAAATGACTTCCGGCTTTGAGAGTGACGTCATGCCAAAAGTTTAAGCCGTTTTGCGGCAGGTGGCGAGCCGGATTTACCGACTTCGCAGGATATTTGGGTGAATTAACGCTGGGAGGCGAGTTTGATCACATTGCGGTGATAAATCTGCCAACCGAATCCATCCAGTTGGAAATTTGTGAGGTTGCCAGGGTTATTATTGGTGATGCCCGAGATCGTCAATTGCTTGAAGTCGGGTGCGCCCTCCACGGTTAGCGAGCCGGCTGAGGGGCGGTTGGAAAAATTGATGACCACCACAAATTCGTCCTTGTCGTCCTGGCGCAAGAAAGAAACCACCTGCGACGGATCGGAGTTCGGCAGCCAAACCAGTTGTCCGCTGGTCAAAGCCGGATATTGCCGCCGCATTTCGATCAAATCATGGTAAATGCTGCGCAACTGCGGGCGCTCTCTCGGGTGCCAGAAAATGGGGAGCTTATAAAACAGTGCGGGATCGCCTGATTCGGTGGCGTCGCCGACCTCCATGCCATTGTAAAGCACCGGCACACCGTCCAGGGTAAACATCAGCGCGGAAGCCGCCAGGGCGCCGTCCACTCCGTAGCGGGCCACGGCCCGGGCTTCGTCATGGTCGTCCGAAATCCGCATGTGCAGCGCGCCTCTGGGAAATTCGTCCAGACTTTCCTTCCAAGTCTTGCTGATGTCAGAGGCCGGGGCGTCGTGCTGAATGACGTTATCAAGGGTAGCCAGCAGCGGCCAGGAATAATCAATGTCAAAGGCATTGGTTAATAGCTCCGGTTTGCTCGCCTCGGCTAGCATCATGATGTCTGGCTTGATCAGTGTCAGTTCCGCGCGCGCCTGTTCCCAAAAGGAGGTGGGTACGGCATAAGCCACATCGCAACGGAAACCGTCCACATCCGCCGTCCGGATCCAATATTTAAGCATGGCGATCATGTATTTGCGGAGGTCGGTGTTCTGGTAATTCAAGCCGGCGACGTCCGTCCATTCCGGCACCGGGGGAATTACGTGGCCTTGGGGGTCCTGCTTATAGAAATCAGGGTGCTTCATCATCACGCTGTCCCAGGCAGTGTGGTTGGCGACCAAATCCATGATCACTTTCATCCCGCGCTGATGGGCGCCAGCGACCAGCGCCTGAAAATCCTCCAGGGTGCCGTAATCCGGGTTGATGGCATAATAATCCCTGATGGAATAAGGGCTGCCGTAATCGCCCTTGCGGCCTTTTTCGCCGATTGGATGAATCGGCATGATCCAGAGGATATTCACCCCGAGAGACTGGAGGTCGTCCAGCCGAGCGATGACACCCTTAAAATTGCCATCGGGAGAGAAATCCCGGGGGAAAATCTCGTAGATTGTTCCTGTGCGAAGCCAGTCCGGTGAGGGACGGGCGGAGACATCTGCGGGTGCCGGAATATCCGCGTGGCCGGACGAGGAAAGGAGTACGAACGCGCCACAGAATGCCAGCAAGGCCAGTTTTGTTCGCAAAAAGTCCGGATACATGGAATTAAAATTCACCTTAATTACTTCACACCTGATTTTCAGGAAGATCTTGACCCAAAATTCATGCTAACGAAAACATCCAAAAAATGTCAAGTCGTGGTTAATATTTGCTAATGTTGCCGTCAATTTGCCGGCGTGTGCTGGGCAAACCAGACAAGATCATTCACGCTCGCTTGATCGCTGGAGACGTTGATGCCCTGATAATATTGTTGAAATTGTACAGGCCTGGTCGTATAGGATCCCTTCCAGACGTGCACTTCTGAGTGGCCGTCGGCGAACACCATGCCCGAGCCTTTGCCATGCAAACTCCCGGGAAACTCCGGGAAAGTAGTGTCTGAGCCGTTCGCAGAAGCGGGATTCACGAAGAAGCAAGCATCGTCGTCGCTGTCAGGATTCTCGTCAGTAATGACCCAACAGTCCGAGGGACCTGGATTGTGCATACTGGTGAGCTTCGTTGCGTTATAAAACAAGGACCAGTTGCCGGGATTGGGGGGGGCGTAATATTTGGAACCGCCTCCCATTGCCCCGTCCATTGCGCAAGTCCGTATACGATGGGCCCAACCTTTGGGAGTTTGATTCGGACTTAATTTGTTATCCGCCGGGCAGACGAATATTGACAACGTGTTCGCCACATAAGGGCCAAGCAAGGCATAACCATTGATTGGGTCGTTGGCGGTGAGGTATATGGTGTTGGTGTTGGCCTGACTCCCGGTCCAATCCAAACTCACTCCAAAAGGGCAGATCCAGTTTCTTGATTTGTTGGCCAATGTGCCTGAGTATTCGTCGCTGTTGCTGGGTAGAAAGTCTGAGTTATCGTTGGCGTACATGAACCAGGCAAGCCCCAACTGTTTATAGTTATTCATGCATTTAATGCTGATCGCCCGCTGCTTTGCACTATTCAGGGCCGGCAGCAACATGGCCGCCAGTATCGCGATGATGGCAATCACCACCAGTAACTCGATCAAGGTAAAACCGGACGACTGTGGCGCTTTTCCTTTTACAGTAGTATTCATTACTCTTTTGGTGGTGATTATTTTAATGGGGCGGGCGGTATTTCAACCACCCGCCCCCTTGCCATGATCAAGGCGCAGCTTGAATTAGATCCAACCGGAAGAATTGCTGGCTGGGAGCCGTCGACACGGTGCCGGAATTCTGGGTATCGGTTCCCGGCACATTCGACCACGGGCCATTGATGCTGGTGGCGCTCTGCAGGTTTAATCCGGGATAACCCACCCAGGTCAGTGGAACACTCCCTCCGGCAGGTTTGCCGATGGTAACGCTGCCGACCTTGGATTCCTGAAAACGGTTTCCGTTCGGCAGTTCCGCGCCCCAGACATCGGTGGGCAGCACATCCACGCCGTTCGTCGTCCGCAGGTAACGGGTGTGATTATTGTTACCAGGTTCAAATTGGATTCCAGTCTCGCCGTCCACATCGTCAAATACCCACAGATAGTTGACTACGCGGGGGGAGCCCTTTGTCAATATCTGGGTGTAAGTATAAACCTCGCTTGTGCCGGTTGCCGCGGCTTGTGTTGGGGCCAAGGCGGGCGGATTCCAGGTTCCCGTGATGCCGTCCCATCCAGAAAAATCGCCATTGACATAGACGGGGTCATTGGCCGGGTCAAAGGTGACTCCCGGACTTCCTGAACCGACGGCATTGGTCATGTCGATGCTGAATGTCACCGTCGTGTCTTCGTTCAGCAAATCACTCGGTGAGATGTTGGCAAAGTAAACGGGCGGCACCTCTGCGGGATTAACATTTGGCACGATATATTGACGGTTTCCGCCGGCGGGGGCGGTATCATAAACAACGCTTCCTGAGTTGGTATAGCGGAATTGGTAATTGATGGTTTGCCCAACTCCGGCCGAAATAAATGAGCTGTAGAGAATGTTGGTGTTTGCAGCGCTGGGATTGTTGGTGCAGGGTATCGAAGTGCTCCAACCATTAAAGTCACCATTCAGCGTTACCGTGGTAGGATCATAATTGGGATTCGAAAGCACGACGGCAGACATATCAACGGCAAATTGCACGTTTACAATCGGCGCATAGGGGGCATCAGAGAAGGGTACCAAGGGCAAGGTCAGCGGGGAGTTCGTGACCACAAAATAACGATTGCCGGTACCAGCATTCTGATTGGCACTGCTGGGTTGTTCGTAAGCTAGAACACCGAAATTATTTGTCATTACATATTTATATTCAAATTTACCATAGGGAGAGTTGGTTACCGTATACGTATTCACCCAGACATTTGAAGAAACCAAGCCATACTTGTTGGTTACTAGAATGGAGGGATTATTGGTCAGAACAAACTGGCTTCCCCAGTTTGCAAATGCGCCCTCCTGCCCCCCGTAGGCGGCGACGAATCCGTTTTGTGGGACGAAATTCCCCAACGCGATTTGCTGCGACATGTCCACGTTAAAGGTGACCGTACTGACCACCGGAGCGCCATCATCATTAAAATAGGGGGTTGGCAAAATCAGGGAGGCGCCGCTGGTGGTCGGCAGGGCTGCGCAACGGTTTGGATTGCCTTCATAGGTTGTTCCCGAGGTTGGATCGGTGAAATAAAACTGATAGATCGCAGTGCCGCCATTCGCGTCGCCGGTGTCGTTAACTGTGTTTGTGTATACATTTCCTCCGTTTTCCTCGGCGAGGGCAACCGCCGTCGACCATCCGTTGAATGTCCCATGCACATACACTGTGTCCGTGCCGGGGATGAAAGTTCCGATGGCGACGTTTGTGCTCAGGTCCACGCTGAACGTAATAATGGTGCTATTGGCTGCGTGGGCACCGATGATTCCAGCGCCTCCAAGAAGCACTCCGACGAGCAGACTGCGTTGTTTTGATTTGATGTTCATAAGACTCAATGGTTGGGGTTATTATTAATGACGACAAAATTACGCCAATTACTAGCCAATAGTTTGCCGGGACATGGTTACAGGATACAACATCCTGACAGGTTTGCTACCGCATGATTGTGCGGTCATGGGTGGATTGAGTTAAACCTTTACGGGCAAAGGCGTGCCCGCGTTTTTGGAGCACGAAAAATTGGTAAAAAGCTACCCGGATTTGTCAATTGAGGGCGCGTCAGATTGATGGGCACGTTTCATTGTGGCGACCGCCGACATTGAAAGTGGCTCCCGCTTTGCCGGATCTATCGAGGCTTGTCAAGGGGCGGAAAGGACCCGCAGAAGCAGCGCCATCGGCGTGATATATTTGTAAAACCCCTATCCCAATGAATTTCAGCCCCACCGGGACGGCATATTCCGAAAAATCATTTACTTTCGACCAAAAATGCCGGTGCGATGGATATTAAAAGGCATGCCGGCTTTGCTCTTTAAAGATTTGGCGCCTCCGGCGCTACCAAAACAAGCTTTTTTGCAAGATTGCGCTTCGGGAATTGGGACTGAAAAGCACTTATATTCGTCAAAACAACCGATCCAGTGGGTTCGGTTCGCGGGCAGGTTGCCAATACGTCGTGGCTTTTAACGGTCGTTTTAATTGCAAAGGATCTTTGCCGGCCAGACGCAGAATCAATCCCACCGGCGTCAGAATGAACAAAAAGAACACCACCAAAGCCACAAATCCAAATATTTGGCTGAAAAAATAGCCAAATCGCATGGCCAGCCGGTAGTAGCCTCGGAACCAAATCGGCTTTACGATCGATGCGGCGGCGAAGGCGGCGGCAAAGACTAAAACCGCCAGCCAGGGATGCGGTGCCAAGACCCTCCGCCAGCGAAGCAACGAGCTGGCCAAGGCCAATCCCAAGGCGGTCAGCAACGCCTGCTTTCGCCATTCCTTCGGATCCTCTTTAAGTCTCAGTTTCATCTCAATCGCCCTGGGGTTGAACTCGCCTGGAAATATTCGCTTTTGGTTGCGCCAGCCGGTCGATGACAAAATTTCCCAGGATCAGGTAATCCATTTCGGTATTCATGAAACATCGATAGGCGTCATCGGGGGAGCAGACAATGGGTTCGCCGCGCACATTGAAGGAAGTGTTAACCAGCACCGCACAACCGGTCCGGTCTTCAAATCGTTCCAACAAATCGTAGAGCAGGAGATTTCCCTCACGGGTCACAGTCTGGATGCGCGCCGAGTAATCCACGTGGGTGACGGCGGGCAGGGTGGAACGTTCCGCTTTCAATCGATCAATGCCGGTCAAATTGGGCGGGAGCGGTTTTCGCAGTTCCGGTTTTACGGGAGCGACCAGCAGCATGTAGGGAGAATCCGCATCCATTTCAAAGTAATCGGCAACGCGTTCGCGGCGGACAATCGGGGCAAAGGGGCGGAAAGACTCGCGGAATTTCACCTTAAGGTTCATCACCGATTGCATTTGAGGCGATCGCGCATCCCCGAGGATGGACCGGTTTCCCAGCGCCCGCGGCCCAAACTCCATCCGCCCTTGAAACCATCCCACAACCTTACCCGACTTTAAAAGATCGGCGGTAAAATCCAGCAGGGTTGAGCGATCCAATTGATAATACGTTGCGCCGCTGGCATCCAAGGCGGCGGTAATTTCCAGGTTGGTATACGCCGGTCCCAGCAGGGCTGACTGCATGGAATCGGGCATTTCCAATGTGCGCGCTGCCTCCGGCTGGGAGTACCAGGCGGCCAGAGCGGCGCCCAAGGCGCCGCCTGCGTCACCGGCGGCGGGTTGGATCCAAATCTGCTCAAAAATCTTTTCGCGCAGAATGAGGCCGTTCGCAACGCAATTGAGCGCCACGCCACCAGCCAGGCACAGGTTTTTTTCACCGGTCAGCTCGCGGGCATGGCGTGCCAGCTTGAGCATGATTTCCTCGGTAATGATTTGAATGGAACGAGCCACATCCATGTGGCGTTGCTGGATTCTTTCCTCCGAACCACGGGGAGGGCCTCCCAGCAGTGCAAAGAATTTGGCATTCGTCATGGTGGTGCCGCTGAGAAAGTTAAAATAATCCAGGTTCAGCCTGAAAGAGCCATCCTCCTTGATCTCAATGAGTTCGCTGCGGATGGCTTCGGCAAACTTGGGTTCGCCATAGGGGGCCAGGCCCATCAACTTGTATTCACCGGAATTGATCCGGAAACCGCAATAATCCGTAAATGCGGAATAAAGCAGTCCAAGTGAATGGGGAAACCGGATTTCCTTGAGGAGTTTAAATGAGCGCCCGTTTCCCTGACCGATCGTGGTGGTGGCCCATTCCCCCACGCCATCAATCGTTAAAATGGCGGCTCGCTCGAAGGGTGAGGGATAAAACGCGCTGGCCGCGTGGGCGTGGTGATGCTCGGTGAATAAAATCCGACACTCCGGGCGCAAGCCGGGTAATTCCTCGCGGATGGTTTTGCGCAAATCCAGTTTGCCGCCCAGCCAATTGGCCAGCACGGTGGGAAAAGTCCGCAAGCCGCCCGGCGCGACTGCGAGATACGTTTCCAGCAACCGCGCGAATTTGAGCATCGGTTTGTCGTAAAACACCACGGCATCCAGTTGCGACGGATGCAATCCACCATGGCGAAGGCAGAAAGCGACAGCTTGTTGGGGGAAGTCGGAATCGTTTTTCCGGCGGCTGAACCGTTCCTCCTGAGCGGCGCAGATAATCCGGCCGTCACGGACGAGGGCCGCGGCGGAGTCGTGGTAGAACGCCGAAATCCCCAGAACGTTTTGCAGCGCGGCCATGGCTCAAAGAAAGGGATACAGTGCCCATGCAATTCCCGAACTACCGGCGAAAAGAATGATGGCGCCCAGCAACAGCAGCACAAGAATCAGGGGAATAAGCCACCATTTCTTTTCCGCCTTGGCAAAGCGGGCAAATTCTTTGATGAGAGACCACATGAGGTGCGATACTTTATTTTAAGTTGTGCCCAGGGTCAATTGCCAGACTGGCGCTGGAGCAACAATTCGACTTTGTAAAGGGCTTCCCGGGCATTGCGATAGCCTGGTTCCAATCGCAATGATTCCGAGAATTCCTGCCGGGCTGCCTGCAGCCGGCCGGATTTCGCCAGCTCCACTCCGTAATTAAAGTGCGTGCGGGAATCATCGGGCTTCAGCCGGGCGGCGGCGCCGAACTCCCGCAACGATCCATCCAGATCATTGGCTGCATCCAGAATGCCACCCAGCTCAAAGTGGATTTGCCAGTCGTCGTCTTCCAGACCGGCCGCCGTATGGTAACATGCCATGGCGTCCGCCGGTTTATGCAATCGCTCGTAGACTTTGCCCATCTGGAAAAAAGTCTGCGCATTTTGTGGATTTTGTTCCCGCGCCACAGCGTAGCTGGCCAGAGCGTCAGTAAACTTCTGTTGCGCCGCCTGCACGTTACCCAGCTCAAACCAACCTTCGGTCAAGCTCGGATGGATTTGGACCGCCGTTCGCAAATTGGCCTCAGCCTCGTCGCGCCGGCCGGTGTCGTTCAGGAACCGTCCCATCTGGAAATAGGGCAGATAATCGTGGGGAATGAGGTCGTGCACGCGCCGCCATTCCTCAAGGCTGTCCGGGATGTCGCCCGTCACCTGTAAAAACAGGGCGTAATTCTCTGCCAGTTCAAAATCATCCGGTTGCCGGGCGATCTGGGAGTCAAAATTCTGCTTGGCCAGGGCGACGTCATTGGTGGTCAACTTGGACTGCAAATTCTGTATCCGCGCCGCAAGTAGCTTCTCCCGGCGGTCGTTGCCCTGCTGGCGGCTGAAAGGGGGGACCCTCATGCGGTCAGCCATTGCCTTCAGGATGGCAATCCGGTTCCAATCGGAGAGCCCCAAAAGGTCGTTGCATTCCGGTTGGGACAGCCAGCCTGATTGGCGCGGCGCTGATGGCGGGAACAGTGCCTCCAGTTGCTGCGCCCAAGCCAGGCCAAGCTCGTAACTTCCTTGAAAATCAAAATGAACATGCTCATAAAATGTCTCGGAACCGCAAAGCCCGTCCGGATTTTGGCGGGCGAGATAATCATTGGCATCGAAGAAAGTCACGCCGGCATTGGCAAATTTATCTGCGGCCTGCCGGATCGCGCGGTTTAGGCGTGAATCCGTCCGAAACGGCAGGGCGTCGTCATCACAGGCGAGCTGCAAATGCAGCCGGGCATTGGGATAATCTTTTTCGGCCAGCAGGCATTCGCCCCAGCGGAATTGAAGGTCCGCCTCCTGATTGTCGAGTTTGGCTGCCTGGCCATACAAGTTTTCGGCCGCGGAATAATCGCCGTTGGTCTCCGCCAGGCCAGCCTCGTTCAGCAAATTGGCGGCCGCGGCCTGGTCCGCGGCGGAAACGCTGGCCGCCGGGAGTGAGGCGAATGGCGGGCAATCCCGCAGGTTCACACCGACAGTGTTCAGGAGAATTTTGGCTCCGGAGAGGGTTCCGGCGCGGAGGATGTCATCCAGGTTTTTGGCAAAATTACGATAGACGTTTTCCCGCAGCGGGCTATCGGGAGGAATTTGGTTGTTGAGGAACATTTCCATGCCGCCCCAGGATTTTCGATCCGCGGCGCCGTGCTGGAAATGGCGCGCCAAGCCGGTGATAAGCTGTCCCGTGCGAGTCGCTTGAATGCCAGTCACCAGACGGACATAGGGGAGGGGAGGTGCGCGGCGACCGAAGACCGTGGCGGCACCAAAGGGGCCCACCATTTCGTTGTTGCCCATGTAAATGATCCAAAAGTCGCCGTCAGATCGGGCGCATTCCCGGGCGATGGGCAGGATCACATGGGAGTTGATGGCGGTGAAAGCCACGTTTACGACTTCAAATCTGGTTGCCGGGAACTTGTGGCGCAGTTGTATCTCCAGATAGCGGGCCGGGCCGTACGCGGGTTCAGGATCCCCCATGGCGGCCGATTCGCCAAAGACAAAAATTCGGATGGTTCCCGGCGGCTTGACGGCGCGCATCCGCATCACCCCCGGGTTCCGCGCGTTTTGGGGCGGGAAAAACCGGTAGCTGAAGGCGTCATTCTGGACGAGAAAGTCTTCGCCGCCGATCTTGATTTTTTTGAAGAAATGCGGGTCAAAACCGTAGCCCGCCAGCCGTAGGCTGACTTCCAGTCCAACCAGCAAGAGGATGGGAAGTATCAGGGCAACCAGGCGGAAAAGCCATAAATGTCCGGCGGAGGGCGGAGGAGGAAGGGCGCGCGACTTTTTCCGGGGGGCTTTCAATCGGTTGAACGTAGCGTCGCTGTTGGGTGAAAAAAAGCGTCAAATCCTGCACAGCGATCGCATATTCATGCGGTCAGCCCCGCAGGTATTTGACCACAGCCTCCGTGCGCGAGTGGACATGCAGCTTCTCGTAGACCGTCCGCACATAGCTGCGCACGGTATCAATGCTGATATGCATGCGGTCGGCGATTTCCTTGTAGGCGTAGCCGTTGGCGAGCTGGTCGAGGAATTCCCTTTCCGCCGGGGTCAATTTGGCCAGCGGCGACGACTCGGCAGCGGGCTTGGAAAAGAATTGGACCACACGGCGGGCCAGTTGCGGGGTCATGGGCGCGCCGCCATTGTAAACGTCCCTGATGGCTTCCAGCAGGCGGGCGGAGGCAGTGCGTTTGAGCAGGTAACCGCTGGCCCCGGCCCGCAGGGAATTGAACAGGGAGTCTCCGTCTTCGTAGACCGTCAGCATCAGGAACTGGATGGCGGGATGGGAGGCTTTGATCTCGCGGACGCATTCGTAGCCTTTCATACCGGGCAGGTTAATGTCCATCAGGACCACTTCGGGGGCGAGCTGGGGGATCTCCTTGAGGGCGGTCTCCCCGTTGGCGAATTCGCCGACGAGTTTGAAGCCGGGAGCGCGCTTGATCAACGCCGACAAGCTGCCACGGATGCCTTCATCGTCATCGACGATGGCCACTTTGATTAGGGACATAGGTTGATTTAATTTCAACGTAAGCTGCGGTTGGCGGGGTTTCAACCACGAAAATTCATATGAAACTCCATGCGTGATCCCCGGCCGGGCTCGCTGGTCAGCGTCAGGGCGCCGCCCACCGTGGCGGTGCGGCGGCGCATGTTTTCCAGGCCGTTGCGCTTGCCGGTGGCGACGGCGGCATTCACATCGAAGCCCCGGCCGTTGTCGGTGATCAAGATGTCCAGGGCGGCGGGCGTGACTTTGAGCTGCAGCTGCACTTCGGCGGCCCGGGCGTGCTTCGAGACGTTGGTCAGCGCCTCCTTCACAATCAGAAATATATTGTGGCGCACATCCGGCGGCAGGTGCTGCACCGGCACATCATTCGGCATGTCCAGCCGGCAGCGGGTGGGGTTGCCCTCGTATAATTCATTGGCAAAGTGGGCAATATAATCCACCAGACTTTGCAGGGTGTCGCTGCCGGGGCGCACCGCCCAGACAATTTCCTCCAGCGCCCGCACCGTCTGGTCGGCGGACTGGGAGATTTTCTGGGCGTTGATTTCAATCTGCTCGGGGTTGTCCTTTTCCGCGCGGAGCAGGCTGCCCAGGAGGGAAATCCGCGTCAGCGACGATCCCAGGTCGTCGTGCAAATCCTGTGCGATGCGCGCCCGCTCCCGCTCCAGGGCGCTTTCCTGTTCTGCGCGCTGGAGCTGCAACTGATACTTTCGCTTCTCCGAAAAGCGAACGCTGGCCACCACGGACGCGAACAAGCTGAGGACGAGCAGTCCGCGAAACCACCAGGTTTCCCAGAACCGGACCACTACAAAATCCTCAAATGAGGTGGCAACGGCCATGTCGCTGAAGATCCAGCCGTTGCCGCCGTCGTGCCGCAGGCCTCCGGTACCGTCCTGCCGCAGCCGGATCTCGTCAAAGGAGGCGTTTGCCTTGAATTTGGTGGTCAGGTTTTCCGGCTGGCTTTCCGCCGTCGCTCCGTGGCTCAAATCGGGGTCGAGCCAGACGGTGATGAGGTCCTCCGCGCCCGGGATATATTGCACCCGGAAAACAATGGTGCGGGGTTTGTCATGGCTGGGTAATTCGTAAGGGAAGAATTTCCCCAACCCCTCGGCTTCCGGGTGGGCGGATTTCAAGTTGAACTCATCCCCGTCGCTGCCGTAAATGGCGGGTTTGTTGGAAGGCCCCCACTCGGCGGTATAGGCCGCCGAATATCCCCAGGCCTCGAGGGCGTTACCCACGCCCAGCCGGTAACCGTTGGTCTCGCATAGCTGGAAGAGGGCGTAATAAGGCTCATCGGCAGCATCCGAGAGCGGATCCACACGGAATTTGAAATAGAGCACGTCACTGGCCTTGTCATCCCGTCTGATCGCGCCTCCCAGTATGTCGGAGCCGCCCGGGGTGGCGTGGATGGCGCGCGATGCGGGATCGCTCCATAAGATTTTCGCCGGGGTGCGCAGGATGCCGGCGGCAAAAAAGAATAACGCCAGCAAAAGGCCAAAGCGGGGCATGCGGGAAGAATGCCTCAAGACCGGCAGCGACGACAAGCAGTCGGGCGCCAAAACGATCCACATGTTTGTGCGGTTGTCAGGTTGATCCATCTCTGAGAAAGTAGGGGTTAAGTCACAGGAATTCCAAAAGATTAATTTCCGCCGATGGATGATTGTGCCGTATTCCGGCGGATCAGGTGTGGCGTGATATGTTCACATTGACTGGTGGCTCGAACTATTCGGAGCCCGCTTCCTGCAAAAGGAGGGCTAGGGGCGTGTGATTGTATCATGACACAACCGTCGGCGTGGGCCTGTTTTGCGGTTTGTTTCATGGCTGCGCCGACGGTGGTCGGCGGTGGGGCTTCAAGGCAGCGGTTCCGCGGACTTGCGGTTGAAAGCGACACAATCCTCGTAATTAACGCTTTTCCCGCCAAAGATGTCCAGCGCCGAGCCAATGGTAAGGTGAATCCTGCCACGGCCAAGCCGGGTGACGGTTTCCAAATCCGTCAGCGAATTGGCCCCGCCGGCATAAGTGGCGGGCAGAGGCGACCAGATCCCCAGTTTTTCAACCAGATCGCTGTCAATGCCGCCACACAAGCCCTCGACATCTACCGCGTGCACCAAGAATTCATCGCAAAAAGCTGACAGCTTTGCCAGGTTGTCTGGATTAACCGTCATTTCCGTGAACTTCTGCCAGCGGTCGGTGACGACAAGATAATCCGCTCCGCGTTTCCGACAGCTTAGGTCCAGCACCAGCCTTTTTTTACCGATGGCCTTCACCAATTCCTCGAGGCGCAGCCAATCGACGCGGCCCTCCCGGAAGACCCAACTCGTGACGATCACGTGGGAAGCTCCGGTGTCCAGCCATCCCCTGGCGTTTTGCAAAGTAACGCCGCCGCCAATTTGCAGTCCTCCCGGGTAGGCGGCGAGCGCCTGACGCGCTTCCGGTTCGTTCCCCGGCCCCAGCATGATCACGTGGCCGCCGGTCAATTGATCGCGGCGGTATAAGTCCGCGAACCAGGCCGCCGGTTTTTCGGCAATGAAATTGGTTTGCAAGCCCCGGCCGCCCAGGGTGCCGCCGACAATCTGCTTAACTTTGCCTTCGTGCAGGTCAATGCAAGGACGAAACATGGTTTTAGCGTAGAGCCGCCCGGCGGAACTTTAAAGGAAAACCGCCGCGCGGGTTTGCTTTTTGCCGGGCGGTGGCTACGATGCCGCCATGGCTGAGTGGTGGCAGCTGACGCTGCTGTTGGTGACCGGTTTGGCGGCCGGTTTCGTGGATTCCATTGCGGGCGGCGGCGGATTGATCACGCTGCCCGTGTTGTTGAGCCTTGGCCTTGATCCCAAGCTGGCGCTGGGAACCAATAAATTGCAGGCCACCTTTGGTTCCGGGAGCGCCACCGTGCATTACGCAGCGGCGGGGGCGGTGGACTTTCGGGAATGCCGCCGCGGCTGCGCCTTCGCCTTTCTGGGGGGCTGTTTGCGGTTCGCTGCTGGTGCAGCAGCTTGACCCCGAGGTGTTGAAGCGCCTCATTCCCATCGTCCTGATTCTTGTCGCCGTTTATATCTGGCGCCGTCCGCAGCTGGGGGAGAAAGATCTTCATGCCCGCCTGAGCCGGTCCCGTTTTGACCTCTGGTTTGGTTTGGGGATAGGTTTTTACGACGGATTTATCGGGCCCGGCACGGGCACGTTTTTTACGATGGCGATGATGATCTGGCTGGGATTCAACCTCACCAAGGCTACTGCAACCACGAAAGTCCTTAACTTTGCGACCAACGTGGCCGCTCTCCTGGTATTTCTGTTTTTTGGGAAGATCTGGTTCCTCGCGGGTGTGGTGATGGGGATTGGGCAATGGCTCGGCGCCCGCGCCGGCAGCAAAATGGTGATGCGGCATGGGACCAAATTCATCCGCCCGATATTCCTTTCCGCGGTCATTCTGATCACCTTGCGCATGATTTATACCGCCTGGTTTAAGGGTAAAATCTAGCGGGCTGTTTGACTTCCACCCCGGGCCGGATACCATCCGCTTTCATGTTGGTGGGGAGAGACCCGCCAGCGATAGTGCATTTGATCCGGTCGGAATATTATGAATAAAACCGAAATTGCAGCCGCCCTGCGGCAGGAAGTGGGCGAACTGGAAGTGACCATCAAGAAGGTCCAGGCCCGTTGCGAGAAGCTTAAGAAATTCGTCTTAAACCTGGAGGCGGAAATTGAAGGCAAAACGTATCCCGCGGCGCCTGGCATATTGGACACCGGCAAATTCCGCGAGGTGATCGACAAGGTGTTTGGTGAAAAACCCAAACGCCGCAAATCCGGGTCTTGATAGCCCGCGGAAAAATCCCAGCAGCGCCGCGTCAGGGGACGCGGCCCACACGACTTCGCGGGCGATCAGCATTTTGCAACCCCGGTATCATCACGGGGCGGGCTTTTCAACAAGCTGCCGGGAATCTCACCAGACTTCCACGGGTCCTTTGGGCACGGGGATGTGTTCCCGGTGGGCAACGGCGGGGTCGCGCATGAAGGACGCCACGAGCGGCGCGGGTTGGAAACGCGGGAGCAACTCGCCGTGGTTGTCCAGAAATTGCCGGCGCCAGTGCAAATAGTCCTGCAAGATTGATTCAAACTGGTCCCGGCTGACCAGTTGCACCACCCGTTTGTTGAATTCATGTGACGGGCCGAATCGTTTGGCATACCACGGCGCGACCTTGCGGAACATGCGGCAACCGCCCTCCTCTCCGAACACCTCGATCATCAAATCCAGATGTCGTCGCAGCACGCGAACGCGCTCGTCGAAATGGGGTTCCGGCGGCAATTCCCCGGTCTCGAGATACTGGCGGGTCCGCCGAAAGATCCAGGGATCGTAAAACGCTCCGCGCCCGATGCTCACGCCGGCGCATCCCGTTTGCTCAAGCATGTTTTTTGCCGCCTGCGGCGTGACGATGTCGCCGTTGCCGATGACCGGTATATTTTTGACGGCGGCCACCACTTTGCGAATGCCCGCGAGATTCACCGTGCCACTGAATCCCTGTTCGCGGGTCCGGCCATGGACGAAGATCGCGGCGATGCCGGCATCCTCCAGTGCGCGTGCCAGGTCGGGGGCGGTGAGATTTGCGTCGTCCCAGCCGAGCCGCATCTTGGCGGTGACGGGGATTTTGACGGCAGACACCATCCCGCGGACCAGGGCGGCAGTCTTGTCCAGCTCGGTCATCATGGCCGAGCCCCCACCGATTTTGACGACTTTTTTGACCGGACACCCCATGTTGATGTCCACGGAAACCGCGCCGTGCGCCTCCACGATCCGGGCGGCTTCGCGCATTTCTGCGGCCACGCTGCCGAAAAGCTGCACGGCCAGGGGGGAATCCGCCGCCCGGGTTTCGATGAGCTTGAGCGCCTTGGGGTTTTGTTCGATGAGGGAGCGCGCGTTGACGAGATCGGTGGTGGCGAGGGCGAGGCCGCCCACCTCCCGCACGACGAGCCGGAAGGGCAGGTTGGTGTAACCCGCCAGGGGCGAGAGGAACAAATTACCCGTCAATTGCAAGGGGCCGAATCGCATCCCCCATAGCATAACAAAATTCGTTCATTGCGAAAGTGGCCTAAACATGATATTTTACGACAATCAAAATGTTTGATGACGATAATAATAAGCGGGGTCCTGACAACGGGCAGAAAAAGCCGCCCGGCGGAGGATTTAAAGTTTCATCCATGACGTTGCTGGCCTGGATCGCGATTATCGCGGCCACGGTGGCGTTGTTCATGATGAAGGAACGTTATGCCACCCCGGCGACGATTTTGACTCAATCCGAATTCCTGACCATGTTCCAGTCGAACCAGGTGGCCCATGCCACGATTAATCTGGGTGGGCAGACTTCCCAGT
>Ga0302319_10008583_pt1 | contig 19846 bp, 30 predicted proteins | sample Bog_T0_2_FD_203319 | JGI IMG/M metagenome (GOLD analysis project Ga0302319, IMG submission 203319) | Peat permafrost microbial communities from Stordalen Mire near Abisko, Sweden - Bog_T0_2 | ecosystem: Environmental > Terrestrial > Soil > Wetlands > Peat | place: Sweden: Abisko, Stordalen Mire... | reverse complement strand
CGTTGATTTCGCTGGTTTTGCAATCATTTCTTGACCTTCTATTTACTATATTCTCCTCTGAGAATCACGGTTTCTATCATATAGATTACTCACTCTACATCCATCTTTATCTGGGAAATATGGGGCAAAACAGAACGCAGGCCGCCAACAGTAGCTTAGGGAAACGAATAGTCATTGGAGGTGCGGTAACACTGCCCGTAAATACGAGTTCATCAATGTGAATCCACTACCAGAGTGTTACGATCATGTGACACAAAATGCTTTTTCTCTGAATTACAATTTAGCCGCCATACGCAAAGCACAGGATTCCGCCCACCCCATCGATCTGGTCGAGCACAGTGTCCGTGAGGCGAGCAAACCCGCGTTAGAGGTCACCTTCGAGCCATGACTTTGGTCGAAAGGGGGAGATAAATCCGGCTGGCTAGTTTTGCCTAATCACTGGGTGGTGGCAATCAAGCCCTCATTGACTACCCCCCTCAGCAATCCAGCCAAGTCGCTGGTATAATAATTAAATAGAAAGCGTCACTTCTGACGTTTTTTGAACCGCCCTGTCCTCTCGTGAGGATGGGGCTTTTTGTTGTTTCCAACCCAACCCGAAAGGAGGCCTGTCATGGCCATTATCATCGAAGCAAACTACTCCAAAAAGCTGGGCCTGCCCGCCTACAGCAGTCATTCCTACAGTGTCACCATCCGCAGCGAGGTCGCCGATCTAAGCCAGTTCGAACGTGAATCCAGCAAGTTGTATGCGATTCTCCAAGGATCGGTGGATCGCGAGATTCAGGAGGTCGGATTCATCCCCGACGGCAACGGCCATGGATCGACGGTTCCCGGCAACACGAATGGTCATGCCAGTGAGTCCAACGGCGACCAGTGGGCCTGCTCAGACAAGCAGCGTGATCTCATCCTCAAGATCGTGGATGAACACCACCTCGACAAGAATGCCGTGGAAGGTCTGGCCAAGGACATGTTCCACAAGCCGGTCAAAACCCTCAACAAGCTGGAGGCATCGGGCCTGATCGAGGAGTTGCTGGAAAAGTACGGACCGAAAAAGGCCAACGGTGGCAACGGGAATGGCGGTCGTTTCTTTCAGCGGGGAGCGCGGCGATGATGGTCGCGGCTCCTCAAGACGGTGACGAGTTCAAATCCGTGGCCGAATTGTTGGTCGAGGAAGTCTCCGCTTCGCGTCTCGGTCTGTGGGGCTCATGTCGCCTGAAGTTCTACTTCCGGTACGTGGCCCAGATCGAGAAGCCAGCAACGCCCGCCCTCTATGTCGGCAAATCGGTGCATGCCGTTTTGCAGGCCTGGAACCTGGCACGGTGGAAGGGACGCGTGATGGACAGGGAAACCCTGAAAGAGGTGTTCACCCAACGGTGGGACGAAGATCAACTCGGTCAGGACATCGCGTGGGAAGATGAAGAGCAAAAGGAGCGAGCGACGGCGTGGGGATTGTTGGAACTGTATCTCAAGGAAACTCCCATTTCTGGAGATGAGAAACCCCTAGCCGTGGAAGTCAGGCTGGAAGCTGACCTTGGGCAGCACGGGTTGCCCAAGCTCATTGGAATTGTCGATCTGGTCAGGCCGGGAGGCAAAATCGTCGATTTCAAAACTTCGGCGCAAACCCCCAACGCGGATCGATTGGCTCACCAGACAGAAATTCAACTGACCAGTTACGGCTTGCTCTATCGAGACGGGACAGGTCAGGCGGAATCAGGGTTCGAGTTACACCACCTCGTGAAACTCAAAACCCCGAAACTGGTGGTCACCGCTCTGCCACCTAGCACAGAAAACCAAAAGACGCGGCTCTTCAAACAGATCGAGAGCTACGTCGAGGGAGTCGAAAGGGAGGACTACGTGCCCAGTCCGGGCATTCAGTGCCTCAGTTGTCAGTACTTCAACGAATGTCGTCGTTGGAGCTAAAAAACCAAGAAAGGAAAATCACCATGCCAGTATTAGAACAAAAACGTCGGTGCAATCTCATGCTCCATTGTGGAGCCAGCGCAGTCGATAGGGTCGAGGTGGCTCGGGTGAGCACGCCACGGCCAACCGTGACCTGGACACCCATCCCCCATGTCACACTGATTGAAACGGTGGAAAATGCCCTGCGATCCACGGGCTTGAAAATCGGGAATCAGGTTCATTCCCTGAATCAGGGAGGAGCCAGGTATTTCGGGTTGACCGAAGTGCATGGTCCCGACGATGCCCGTGACTATGCGCTGGTGTTGGGCCTGAGAAACAGTCACGACAAATCGTTCCCAGTCGGACTCGTGGCAGGAGCCAGCGTGTTTGTCTGCGATAACTTGAGCTTCAGCGGTGAAGTTCGACTTACCCGTAAACACACCGTGCATCTCCAACGGGACTTGCCCCAGTTGGTGGGGCGGGGTGTGGGCCAACTGATGCAGCTCTGGGGCCACCAGGGACAACGCATCGACGCCTACAAAAATTACCGGTTGCGGGATAAAGCGGCTCACGATCTGGTCATCCGGGCCGTGGACGTGGGTGCTGCCACCAACCGGATGATCCCGTCAGTTATCAAGGAATGGCGGGAACCGTCCTATCCCGAGTTCGAGGATCGCTCGGCCTGGAGCCTGTTCAATGCGTTCACGGAAATCCTGAAAGGGAACCTTCCTGAATTACCCAAGCGCACGGAAGTGCTCCATGGGTTGTTCGACGCCCAAGTGGGATTGCCTGCTGCACACCTGAACTGAACCGAAGGTGGGTATGGGTTTATCACTCATGCCCACCTTTCCATCATAGGAGAGAAAATGAATCCAGAAATGGGACGGATCATCGTGGCGATTGCTCGGGGGATCGCCTGGATGATCGAGCAAATCATCAAAAAGAAATAAAGGAGGTTTATGGCATTCCATTTCATCGAAGAACGCCCCAGCCGGGGAATTGTCGATATGGTACGAAGTGCAAGTCACAAGAAAAATCGGGTGGCGATGGCCGCTGGGTTCATCCTGGGAGGATGGGTCCCAGCGGTAACGTACCTGGTCAGTCATTTTCATGTGCAGGCTCTGCCCATGTTATGGCTGCTCGTGGCGGGAGGGTTGACCTATTCGGCGATGACGGTGTTTAGTTGGGCGAAGATCGCGTTCCGCCATCCCCTGAAGGCATTGGGGTTTGTGGTTCTGTTGGAAGGGGCCATGACCTTCGTGCCCGATGGCTGGATCGGGTTGCCATCGCTGGGCCTGCTCGTCCTCGTCAACGGGCTGGCCACAGGCACGAACCTAGTAAATGATTCGAGAGAAGGTCGTTTGCTGGGGCGGCGGAAACCACGTCGCCGGTGAACGGGAAGAAGAGAGTGCCTGTGGCTCTCTTTCTTTAGCTGAGGGGGAGGATTTAGTCGTTCTTCGGCGGCATACTGGTGCCCGCCACCGTTTTCAACACCTTTCACTACGACAAAATGGCAACTCGGTTAACCGTCTCGTAGATAGGATGGCGTGATGCGGCATATCGTAAAACATCTTTACTGTTAACGTAAAACGGGTAGCTAATTAGATTGTGACCGTACCACCACCGGAGTCATCGATGGAATCTGAGGCTAACATAGAAGCACTGCGGGCTTTTGTGGTTGAGTGCTCTGACCTGCGCAGCCTTGAACTGATGCTTGGACGATTTAATATTTTCGAGGTGCTAGGGCTCGCCAATAGGGAGATTCGTCACTCCAACATGATCGCTTGGTTGCTTAATCCAAATGAAACTCACGGCCTAGGTGATCTGTTCATGCGCCGTTGGTTAATGAGAGTTTTTCATGAGTCACCAACAGAGGATGCCTCTTATTTAGACCCGATAGACATCGACGCTACGCCTTTTACCTCTGTTATCATAAAGCGTGAATGGGAACATTTAGATATCCTCGCTGACGTTGTGCTTGAGAATGGAAATAGGTGGATCGTCTGCATTGAGAATAAAGTTTGGTCTGAACAACACTCAGAACAGTTGACTCGTTATCGGGCAAACGTCGAAGCTCAATACCCCTCAGCGAAAAAGCTATTTATTCTTCTCTCTGTACGAGGGGAAGAACCGGAAGACGACGCTTACGTACAATCGACGTACCACGCCGTCATAAAGACTCTTGAAGAATGTCTTGAAGAGTTGAAAGAATCAATCCCAGCCGAACCCCTTCTGGTTATCAAGCACTACATGGAACTGATAGGAAATCGATTTATGCCAAACTCACCTGTTGAGCAACTAGCCCTAAAGATATATTCAGCTCATAAACGGGCATTAGATATTATTTTTGAACATAAACCGGATATATTCCAGAACTTAACAGATGGCCTTTACGAGCAATGCGCTGCCTCCGCCGACTCTTATGGTCTCAAAGTCTATGATGTTATTAAGGGTATTATATGGTTCGTGCCCAAGTCCTGGGATGTAACCTCAAATAAGAACGCGGTTGGTAAATATATCGTGTGGTGTGAAATTAACTTCTACAATCAAAGAAATGTCGTTTTGAAGGCTGTTGCTGGTCCGGCAGATAAAACATTCCGTGAAGGAGTGTTTGAACTCAGTAAAGAGGCAAAGTTTCACAATCCAAACGCTAGAAGGGCGCTGGGCAAACATTGGTATCAGTTTTACGCAGAAAGAAATAGCAACATCGATTTGCAAGGAAGCGAATCAGAAACAGCAGAGGACATAGTACCCATTATCTGGGGATGGGTAATCGAAAGGCTGCATGATTCTTCATTCACGCATATGGTAGATTCGGTCGAAAAGTTTCTTAATTCTCAGTCACCACCTCCCACCTCGAATTAGTTACGATCTTCCTATAGAGTAGAATGGCATATCGTTCTTAATGACGCGTTAAGGGTATTCATGGGACCGACTCCTCTCTTGCGTCTATCTACGAACGTGTGCTTCAAGTAAGACGTAATTACGGTGGAAATCGAGGTAGTTCTTTTGCCCTGATGTAAAGCGCCCCACATTGATCTTCTCCTTTGTCACAAGGCCCATGCGATCCAAGGACGGAAGATGCGCTACAGGGGAGATAATCAAAGTGCCATTATCTTCAAATCCAATGAATCCACGGTCAAAAAGATGATCGATGGAGGGAGTCAGCAGGAGGCCATTCTCTCCGTTGAGACGTTCCTCATTCGTTGCATCGCGCCAAGGTTTACAATGGCTGGCGATAAGGTGGGTAGGATTATCGACCTTTGTAATTCGACACTGAGTTTCCAGTTCCATCACGCGCCGCTTGAACAATCCTTGGCCCCTTCTAGAGCTGACCAATGCCTGTTTTTCAGTTTCTGCTATCGTATCGTCCAAGGCCACGGTGTTTTCGATCTTTCGTTCCCAGCCCTCGATCTCGTCTTCGACTGGTGCGATTAGCTGATAACCCGCAACAGGAATGGCAGTCGCAAGGATAACTTCAACCTCAGGGCCAATGAGGCCAAATAGAACCTGAGCAAAGTCCACCGAAAGCTCTGTAAGATAAATTCCCTGTAGGCCATTTCCATTTGCTTGAAGCGGCGAATATCGTGGAGGTAGCACCCCGCGAAGAACCGCAATGTGATCCTTGGGACGAACCTCGTGAGTCAAACGAGTGAACTTAGCACTTATCTTCCAACCGATGTTCTCCCAGTTAGAACCAGTAGCCCCGAACTCGGTTGGTTTAGGGGCCTCGAAACAGTAGGACTGAGCAACCCCTATTGCGATCAGCCGAGTGTCCACGAACGAGACAATGACATCACCGGGACTGACCTCCCGCATCGTTTCGTAAAAATGATTCTGGGCTCCGTTGGCATTCCTCTTGGGAGACCAAAGATAACCACTAGAAAATTCCTGACGGAAGGTCTGGTTTTGATTTACCCACCAGTAGCGCATGAGTGATGGTCAAAATCGTAGAGAAGAAACTGGTTCCAGCCAAATCCTTTGATTTTCAGCTAAAGCTTGCAATGCTGGGGCCGTCGAGGTTGCCTCGTAAGTAATAACGCACCATGAAAAGTTACTGCCGGATCATGCTCGGCCCCAAAAGCATCTATGCCGAAGAGTGCTTTGCTGGGAATTTCATCGGAGCAGACTTCGACATAACACAGGACTTGAGCCAAAGCTTACCAGAAGAATGGCGAACCTTTAATAAAGAGCACTGCCCTATTTGGCTCCAGGCTCATCCAGATAGATCGAGAATTGCATTGGAGGACGACCAACGTATTCGACGAGCTCTTACAATCGTCCATAGCATTAATTCCACGTCAAATCCTTCGACTTCGCCTCCTTCTCAAACTCATCCCGATTTTCCATCACCTTGTATTTATAATTAGCGATAGCCCTATAATTACGCGCCGTTTGCTCACTAAGCTTGAACCCAACCCGAGTGCTCATCGTCGCGCTCGGAGGACTTATGTTCGGTGGTGATAAAATCAATCCCCCCAAGTCAGTCTGTTTTGCAGAGATCAATAGGAGAAGGCTTGACTACGGCCCGCGTCGGCAGAAATATCATGAAAACGCCGGAAACAACCACTTGAAAACCATGAACATCAGGTCAAATGGGAAATCCCGGATGATATGAAGACCAACGATACCTTTAAAAAATGCTTAGAGGGACTTTTTGTCGCTCTTCTTTGCCTCGTATTGATAAGCTCCGCGCAAGCGCAGATTTTCGTACTCAAGGGCGTGCCAGGGGAACCCAATGGCGGCACTCTTGGGGAGTACACCTCTTCAGGGGCGACGGTCAACACATCGCTGGTCTCGGGGTTGGGTTACATTTGGGGAATGGCGACTTCAGGTTCGGACCTTTTTGTAACGGATTACGTTGACGGTACTGTCGGGGAATACACCACCTCTGGAGCAACCGTGAACGCCTCGCTCATCTCGGGTTTGAATGGAGCAACAGGAATTGCTGTCTGTGGCTCGAACCTATTCGTCGTGAACGGCACAGGAGTTAGTGAATACACCACGTCTGGGGCAACGGTGAACGCCTCGCTCATCTCGGGGTTGAATAGTCCGAATGGAATTGCGATCTCCGGCTCAGACCTGTTTGTTGGAAGTGAATATAATAATACGATTGGGGAATACACCACTTCAGGTGCGACGGTGAACGCCTCCCTGATCACAGGATTGGGCAACCCCGACGGAGTTACTGTTTCAGGCTCGGATTTGTTTGTGACGAACTATAACGACGGCACAATTGGGGAATACACCACGTCGGGAGCGACGATAAATGCTTCTCTGATATCAGGGTTGAGTTCCCCGTTCGGAATCGCAATCTCAGGATCGAATATTTTTGTCGCTAATCAAGCCACAGGAACGATTGGGGAGTACACCACATCGGGAGCGACTGTAAATGCCTCGCTAGTCTCTGGATTGGATTCTCCTTTCGGCATCGCGGTAGACGCCGCCCCCGAACCGTCCTCGTGGGTGCTGGGCCTGATCGCGCTGAGCGGTTTCGCCTATCTCCGTGCCCGCGTTCTCCGATCCTAAGCAGAATTTCCTTGCTTAATCCCCGTCCGGCTCACGCTGGTTCGGTTTGTTGTGCCTTGTGATCAAGTGGTTCAGGAGCGGAGATTCCCTTTTTACATAAGGAGTATAGGCGATAATATCTGCACGGCTGTCTCCTTCGTTTTGTTCGTGAATATTTTCCACGCATACTGAAAGTGGAAGTCCGGGTATAGAAAAGGCATCGCAAAACTCTTCCGGCGAATTAGCCATAATATAACCCAGAAGCGATGTAATCCGTGTTTCACGAAGGCGTCCGAATACTCCAAGCATGGACGATACGACATAGTTGCCTCTAAGAATCTGAATGGAAGTTCCTTTGTCCATTGCTAAGCTATCCGGTTGTTAAAAGCTGGGTTACTCCGGTTGCAGCTAGCTCGTCCAAAAAGGAAGAACCGCCAGTATGCAGTACCGTCATGTAATCCTCCGCACGAGTCATGCCTCCAATAGGGTGATGGACGCAAATGAGATTGCGAGCAGTATTTTAAAAGATCGCCTGGCACCAGGCGGTGTATTAAGACTGGCCGGATGAGGATCATCACTTGGAACTGTGGTGGCGGTAAGTTTCGAGCAAAGGCACAGCAGGTTGCCCGTTTAAAGCCCGATGTCCTCGCGGTGCAGGAGGTCGAGAACCTCGATAAAGTGAAGCTGGTACCTGAGCCCGCGTTTCAAGATCGAGCACACTGCTCAGCTTATCCGAGAAGATCGATGGGCATATTTTCCTACACGGGTACGACGCTGGAAGCAGTAGACCAGCCTGATGATGAAAACCTTTGGACGTATGCATTCCGCAGATTCGAGGTGAAACGAGCAAGCCTGCCGTTTCACGTGGCCGCTGTGTGGACATACTCGACCAAAATAAAGGAAAACTCTTATCGGCAAGCTCACAAGGGTCTCGGCACCTATGATAAATGGATGAGGCAGCTTCCAACCGTATTACTGGGTGACTTCAACACCAATGCAAAGTTTCAGGTTAAGAAAAGTAGCGGCTGGCCTGCTCTCAAATCACTCATAGATTCTCTTGGGCTCGTGAGCGCATACCATGAATCCACTGGTGAAGAGTTCGGTAAAGAGAGTCAACCGACGCATTTTCCCAAGCGCAAAAATGCGTCCCCATCCCATATTGACTACTGCTTTCTGCCCAAGGATTGGACGAAGCACATCACTAAGGTGGAGGTCGGAGACCCCAAATTCTGGACCACCATTAGCGATCACGTTCCCCTGATCGTGGACCTTGACCTTTAGGTTGCCGAATAAAAGCTGGAGATCACCCATTGAACGACCCAGTACCCCTGCCTGCGAACCTGCGGCAATTTGTCACCTCGTGCCAGTGGACCTTTGCCAAGAGCTACGCCACCACTTGGCCCCACGAATATATCGTGAGGGAGCGCGTTGATGAACAACTTTTCATTCAACTCGTTCAGCATATTCGAGCCCACGGATATGAAGGAGACTTTTACGTAAAACGCATCACGTATTTCGATGAAGACGGCCTAGTCTACTGGACGATGGGATCACCCATCGAAAAGACGATCATCGTGAATCGTTGCAAGAAGGAGCAAACTTTTGAATACCGATTGAAGCATGGAACGATCCCAATACCGGTAGGTGTCGATGCGACTGATTACCTGCGGAAAGCTCCTTGGGTCGTAAACGCCGCAAGACCCTCCAACGAAGGCTTCTACTACGATGAGTTCGGTTACAAAGCAGATACGCTTATCTGGGCGGATGACTTTGATCTTGAGCCGAGTGTAGCGGCCGAACTCCAAAGGCGCATCCGCATCAAAGAGAGCCTCGACCAAGGTCTGGATGATCGAGCTGTTGAAGCAAAGCACGGCCCCATGCCCCAAGACCTGCTCGACCACTATAATACCTATTTCAGACCCAAGCCTTTCGGGACTTGATTCATGTATTCTACAGGGGCGGGGGCAGATGGAATAGGTGGCCTCGGCGATCTTCTTTTCAACCCTCTTCCGGCATTCCTGTCTTTATCCGGTTCATAACCCTTTTCATTTCGCTTCTTGAAATCTCATTAAGTTTGACCAGTGCTCGAACGTGTTCCTCGCCAGAGGTCACTGTTTGCAAGATGACATTCAGATAGTCCTTTTTGGCTGCAATCCCTAGCTCCTTGCAAACGTCATCGCTTGTTAAAATGCGAGGCATAGCTTTTTCTCAGCAATAAACCTAAAGCCCATCTTTGCCTTACATACAAGCACAGGCCAATTCCATTTTAACGATTTTATCCTGCAAGCCTGAGGCTGTTAAGTGCCCGTTCATGCGACGACAGAGGCGGAAGGGTTGGGGCATACGATTTTCCGCAACTCGCTATTTGATGGTGAGATACTTACAAAGTGGTGAAAAGGTCTGATTTGGCCATGACTCAAGTAGAGTGAGCCGATCTGGGTCGAATTCAAGCAGTATTATCAGATTCTAGCCAAGATGAATGCGGAATATGATGGATATGGGTAATTGCAAGGTATGCTGTTGATCGTTTCTCTTGACTGCATTGCTTGTTTCATCTTCGATTGCTAAACCAACCTTATCTGAGGTAGCGAGATGAACCAACAGGCAGGCAAATCGCATCAGTCAACGGGCCATAGTAAGAAGCCCGACAAAAACGAGGTAAAACCTTTTTATACAAGGTGCCGCGATAAATGGTCGGAGCTAAATATAGTTTCCAAAGTCATTTGCATAGTGCTAATTGCATTTTGCTGGAACATCCTTCTTTTTGCACCTTTTGTGAGTTTTGATTTAAAAACCCGCTGGGTGAACAAACTCCTAACGGATCGCGACATCATTACGGAGATGGAGAGAGTCCCATTCGATCCTGTTGCACCGAGAGAATATCGCATTCGCGAAAAGGCAGAGGAAAATAGCCGCTCCCTGAAAGAATCAATCAATAGCTTGGTTGCAGATCAACTTAACCCCGTGCTCGCTAATCCGTTTCAACTTGTGGAAATAGCCAAGTTAGCCAAGGCCCAAGCTATTCAGGAAACCATCGCCAATAGTCCGCTTCCTTATCATGTGGGAAGTTTTTTGCATGAAACAGAGCCGTATCTGGAAATGTTCAACTTCTCCTGTATTGCCGTGCTTCTCTTTGTGTTAGTTCCGACATGGCCCAAGGGTAGTCGATCAACATCCTCCATTTGTTTCTCCGTTTTGTGGGTCGGCATTGCTTATTATCTGCTGTATGATGTACCGCCGATTATAATGCGATACTTTGGCACAAAAATATTTGATGATGGGCGTCGCGCTTTTACTTTCGAGTCGTATAATCTTAACCATTCAGCTTTTTGTATCTCCCATTTACAGGCCGTCGTGTATGCATACATGTTAGCAAACTTGTGGTTTTTATGGCTGCGAAGCAGTCAATCTTGGGAAGAATATCTCAAGAATAATGTTCAGACATTTAATTCGAGCATCCAAGAGGCCCGAGTTCTTGCCGCTCAATTAGCTCGCCTAGTTGGAGAGTGGCGACTCAATTCGCTAATCTTATTAGCAGCTTTCTTACCTTGGTTTTATTTTGATTGGTCATCCACACGTGTGGCCGGAGGAAGTGATGCTAGATACGTTTATACTTCATTACTTGATCATCTTACGTGGATTGGCACCTGGGGATTAATTTCATTACCCGCTATCAGGACTTTAACGGCATGGCAAGAGTGCAAACAGTCTCTACGGCTTTCCCTGCTATCTGATCCAGGGTGTTCAATGCACCAAATAAAAATTCAAGCCAACCAGATTCTAGAATTAGAACCTGTCAGTCATCTTCAGGTGCTCGGAGCAAGTTTAGTAGCGGCTGTTTCTTTTATCCTCCCGATTATTGCCATTCTCAGTCGGTGATCTCGCGGTTAATACTATTTTGCCATAGCAGCTATCCCGATGCTGGTAGTGTTGGGCGATTACAGAGTTCTTTGTTATGCCTGACTCTCCCCGTTCAGACCTCGCCGAGAAAGTAGCTTTGCTGGCTAGGTCAGGCATCTACGTCGGCACCAGCTCATGGAAGTACGAAGGATGGCTGGGTCTGATCTACAGCCGGGAGCGGTACATGACACGAGGTAAACTCTCCCGCGCTAAGTTCGAGTCCACCTGCTTGGCTGAGTACGCTGATACCTTCAAGACGGTGTGCGCTGACGCCGGGTACTACCAGTTTCCATCAAGGAAGATGCTCGACGGCTACTTCTCGCAAGTGCCCTCTGACTTCAAGTTGTCGATCAAGGTGACGGAAGACATCACGGTGAAGCAATTTCCCAATCTTCCACGGTACGGCAGACGTGCTGGCCAGATCAACGAACGCTTCCTCGATGCTGATCTGTTCATCACCAGCTTTCTCGGCCCACTCACCCCATACCGTGAGCAGGTCGGTACATTGTTCTTTGAATTCTCCCCGTTCCATCATGGAGACTGGGAACGAGGGCGCGAGTTCGTAGCCCATCTCGATGCGTTCTTGTGCAAGCTCCCAAAAGGTTGGAATTACTCCGTCGAGATCAGGAACGAGAGCTTCCTTCACCCGGATTACTTCAAAGCACTGCGTCAGAATGGGGTTGCTCATGCGTTCAACAGTTGGTCGTGGATGCCACCAGTCTCCGAGCAGTTAAGGATGATTGGAAGTGAAACTGCGGAGTTCACCTCTGCGAGATTCCTCTTGAAGCCGGGCAGAAACTACGAGCAGTCCGTTAAGACATTCCAGCCGTACACCGAGATCAAAGAACCTTACCAGGGCGCACGAGATGCGCTGGTGAAGTTACTGACCTCAGCCAGGCCCGGTCGCACCAAACGACGGTACGTGTACGTGAACAACCGGCTGGAAGGATGTGCTCCCAAGACGATTTATGAGGTGCTGTTAAAAATTGTGGCAAGCGCCTAGCTTCAGCAAATTTATGCCCAATCTCATCCCGCTTCGCCTCTATCTCCAGTTGGAAGGTTTGGTGGCCCTCATCGTCGCCACAGGGATTTACCAGTCACTACATTTGAGCTGGTGGTTCTACGGAATTCTCTTCTTCACGCCAGATGTCTTCATGTTGGGCTACCTCATCAACATTCGGATCGGTGCTTTGATTTACAATCTTGGCCACACCTACGCCACTCCGGTGTTGGTATTAGGCATGGGCTGGCTTTTGGGGTCTAACACTCTATTCGCCGTGGGGCTTATTTGGTGTGCTCACATCGGATTTGATCGTCTGCTTGGTTACGGACTCAAGTGCGACTCGGGGTTCAAAGATACTCACCTGCAAAAAGTCTAGGACGAAACTTCCAGAGGTAAAAGCAAACCGGTCTTGACCGCAGTTATACGTGAGTATAATCATTTTGCATGCATCTGCACCGCTGGAAGTGTCACGTCATTCGTGGCGAGGCACGTCAGGTCACCTTCAAATTTGGCCATGACTTCCGCGTGCAGAAGCTCTGGATCGTGGAGGTTGGTACGGGACGGAAGATAGCTGAACTGTCCACCGAGAGTGGACTCACCGACAAGGAACTGGAGCTTTGTGCTCGTGTGATCCGAAATGCTCCTGTGACGACGAAGGCTCTACGCGAAGCAGAAAGCCGTCTGTGGCACGCCACGCACCCCAATGCAGTTAGACTCCGCCAGATGATTCATGACGCAATGCGGGGGCTGGAGGAGCCGCTTTTTGATGAAGCTTCGGACAGGATTGATCCGTGAAAATACCGCTTTCCTGATTTTCGGAGAAACAATCGACGCTTTTCCAAGTGTGGTCTCTCCGAATCAGAAAATGCAATCGATGAGGGCAATGCCTAGAACCGCCTATACGCCGGGTCGGTGGGTTGGCAAAGATGGGGCAACCAGATCTCCGACACTTAATAATGAAGTTTCTTAATAAGTTTCATTGTTTGACTCAAAATGATTTTTGTATTAGAGAAAGCCTGTGAAGCCGCTCATTTCGACCACTTGCGGCTTGCTCTTCCTGCTCGGCTTACTGGGCCTCACGGATAGTTCTGCACAAGTCATATATAACACTTCAGTTGATCTTACCTCTAGTACCCCCACGTTTAATGGGGTATTTTACCGCGATGCGTTTTCCTTTAACAGCGTCACCTCGCCGTTGTTCAGCCTAACTCCGGGTCAGACGGTTAGCGGCACCATCACTTTTGGCAATTATCAGGTTTTAGCCCTTTCAGCACCTTTGCCTTCAGGCAATGAATACGACTTCAGTCTGACCTTTAACACTTCTGGCGCAGGAACCACGAGCGACACGGCTACAGTTCAGCTTTTAGGCTTAACTGGGCAACTTTCCTCACCCAATCCTTACCCGACTAGTAACGCATTCAGCGGAGGCCCTCCGACCTCCATCGATGCCTACGATACTATAACGGGCGGTAACATGATCTCATTTACTGGCTTCAGCTTCACAATGAATATGAGCATAGATTCTGAAGGCCAAGACTTTACCTCGGGCGGCTTTGTTATAACTGCTCCATCAGGAATTGTAGTAGAGTTTGTTCCAGAGCCAAATTGCAACCATTTGATCTTAGTGGGCCTGCTTCTCCTCTCTTGGATTAGTTACAATCGTAGGCTCTCGGTCAGAGGTGATGCTGCCTGATTCACTTATTCAGTCATGCATAACAGACTGACGTGCGTGGATCGCCAATCACGTTTGGAGCTTGGAAGAGGTTACCTCGTTGCTTGGAAAGTAGCCGATGACGCTTATGATCTGTGTCATTCGATATGGCGACAAATCCCGATCACATTTTTGCCAAGATAATTTCAGGGGATGGGCTATCTCGGGCACAAATCAGGGAAGTCGCTTCTTGGTCAAACTCATCTAACGAAGATGAACTGGTAGCTTGGTGCTATTGGAATCTAAAAACTCGCAAACACATTCTCCTCTTGCGGAGGACCATTACCCTGCTTCTTTCCAGTAAATCAATAAAGTCGCAGACTAATATCCTTGTCGTTTTACAAGGAGCAACGCGACCAGTCTTCCAATCCGCCTCGCTTCAAAAAGCGCTACTTAAAGTCGCGAAAAGTACGAACGTGGCCGTTCGAGGGAACGCGACATGGATACTTAGTTTTTTAGCCAGCATCGGAGTCAAAAAGGCGGTAAGAATGTTGGTCGTTAGAACCAAAGATACCGATCTTAGAGTAAGAAAAAACGCAAAGATATTTGCTTCACGTTTGCGTCTCAACGTCTAGTCCGGTTTAATCCAGCCTAATTCAGGATTCAAACTGTACCACTACCCGCTAATCAGAAGTGTAAGCGGTGCACCGAGCACCTATTGACAGGCGATTACCAATAGACCTGCATGGGTCGTAGAGACCGTATTTGTAATTCTATGGTCTCTATGACGGGTGTCGTAGATCAGGCGGCGTGTGCAAGGTGTCCGACGTGACGTCCTCGCGCCCAAGCTTCTGGTGTAAGGTCTTTTATTTGCCAGTTGGTGGATGAGGACAATGCCAGGAACCGCCTATGCCTATCCACTTCTAAGACTTGAGAACAAGCTGAGCGAACTGTGGTGACGGTTTCGTCAGTAAGTTTGCGTGAAAATGTGCCGATACATTCAGAGGCGGGGCTTTCAGCAAAAAATTGCGCAAATTTTCCTCCGCTTGGGCAACGGTAATCGCCTCTCCCTTGAGGAAGGCCGTCGCCACAACCTGACACAACGCATCCTTAAGACAACGGACATTGGTCCCAATCCGCCGCACAATATAATTCAGCACCTCGTCACTCACATTTTCACTAAATTTCTCTGGCATCGAGTTCAACTGGTTGCGCAGAATGGCCAGACAGGTTCTCCCTTCGGGTAAATGAAGTTCGGCGATGACACCAAACTCCGAACAGGAGTCGAGTCTCCTCTCACAATTCTCGATTCTCAGCGGAGGCAAATCGCTGGATAAGATGATCTGCGTTTGCTGATCGGACAGTGTATCGCATAGGTGGTAAAATTCCCCTCGTGCACGATAATCGGAAGTGATGGCTTCAATGTCGTCGATCAGAACCACTTTGGCCTGATGGTAACTTGAGCGGAACCGGTCCAGTTCGTCCCGTTGGATAGTGCGAGTGTAATCATCGGTGAATTGCTTGCCGGTGACGTATAAAACCTTCAGGTGCTTTTTATTTTTTTGAATATGGTTCCCGATGGCGTGCATCAAGTGCGTTTTGCCCATTCCTGCGCTGCCGTAGAAAAACAGCGGGTTGTAGGTGTGGGAGGGGTTCTCGGCAACGGCCTTGGCGACTGAGGCCGCAAAACGGTTGTTCATTCCTACCACAAATGTTTGAAAGCTTAATTGTGGGTCGAAGCTTCCACCACACTCATCCGTCCAGGTGCCGACCACCGGGTTCGCGCCGCCAGATACCTTGACCACGCTGTCATCCGATTGAAAGACAATGGTAATTGGTTCGCCGAGTATGTTCGATGCTGTCGTGGTCAGTTGAGGAAGATAGTTCTCCTCGATCCAGTAGCGGTGAATGCTCTGGTCATGACGCAGAGTGAGAACGCGATCAGTATAGCTCACCAGCTTTAGCGCTTGGAACCAGCAGGCAACCGAATCAGCCGAGATAATCTGTTGTAATTCATTGCATGTAGATGCCCAAATAGAATCCAGTTTTCTTTTTTCTTCCTGATTCATGATGCAAGCCTAAGTGATGGGAGGGACAACGGTGGTCTTCTGGGGACAATTATGCCACACGGTGTCAAGCGTCATGGAATCCTTTTCCACGCTTACGACGCATTGTAACGCGGTTGTCAGGCGAATTTACCGCCATCACCTCCACTAAAATCTCCACCGACCAAAATCTGGTGGGTAAGAAAGGGTAGATGATAACATCTGGCGGGTAAGACTTGACGCCCTCGAAAACGACGGTTATCACGTTGATAATTGGTCTCAGGCTAGGTCGATTCCGACCCTCGCCTCTCTTTCTAATTCGTTGAAAGAGTGATATTTGCGAAATTGGAAGCTGGTCATCTCCAGTGAAATCTCCAGTAAAACGTGAGTGGTTTTGTGAACATGGCGCTTACTTTGGCTAACTTTCACTTACTGCTGATGCGCTTGCTTCGGGATTTTACGGGCACCGATTACGATCACGAATCGGAGACCAACCATGCAGCAGTTCAGACTATTCCGGGGAAAGAGCGGGCGCTTTTTCGTCGAGAACACCACTACCAAAAAACAGTCGAGCCTTCGCACCTGCGATGAGGTCGAAGCCCAGCGCTTGCTCTTCGCCAAGAACGAGGCCCACCGTGAACCCATCGTCTGCCTGCAAATGGCGCGGGCCTATCTGACGGCGGCTGATCCGGTGATGAAAGTTCGGACTTGGCAGACGGTGATGGACCAGGTCGGCGAGGCCAAGCGCGGGCCGACGCAAAAGCGGTGGGTGACGGCGTGCAAGGATCGCGCCTTTGACCTCATTCGGGACTTGAAGCTGACCGAAACGAGGGCGGAGCAATTCTGGAAGGTGCTCAAGATGGGCACGGTTTCGACCAATACGTTTCTGCGCCGCCTTCACAACTTCGCCGTGGACATGAACTGGATTTTGTCACCGATCATTCCCCGGCGGCAATGGCCGCAAATCCACTTCAAGGAAAAGCGGGCAATTACCGCCGACGAACATAGGCGCATCGTCGAACGGGAAATGAACCCAGAACGGAAGAAATTCTACGAGCTGGCCTGGCATCTGGGGGCGTCGCAAAGCGATCTGGCGAACCTGCACGCCGAGGACATCGACTGGCAGGGCCGGACGATCACCTTTGAACGTATGAAATTACGGCATCGGGCCGTGACTCCGCCGCAAATCCGGTTCGGGCGTGAAGTGGAAGCCATCTTCGCGCAACTTCCTCGCACTGGCCCGCTGTTCCCGTACCTGCGCACCGTCCGCGAAGCCGACCGTGCCACGGAATTCAAACAGCGATGCCAGGGGTTGGAAATTTCCGGCGTGACGCTCCACAGCTATCGCTATGCCTGGGCCGAGCGGGCCAAGACATGTGGCTACCCCGAACGGTTCGCGCAAATGGCCCTCGGCCATAACAGCAAGGCCGTTCATCGCGCCTATGCCCGGAAAGCTCAGGTCACCGTTCCGGCCTTGGAAGACTACGAGAAAGAATTCGCGGCGAACAAGGTTGTGCCGTTCTCGCCGATGGCCCACCTTGCCCCAGCGCAGGCCGCACATGCCTGCTGATAAATGGGCGTTCCCAAGCCGCTGCTCAGGCGGCTTGGGTGAGTTGGGGTGGCGGCTGAAAGTTCCCGCCCTTCTTGCTGTTCTGAGTCGTCCAGTAGGTTTCGATGATCCGAATGGCGTGGTCCTGCCATTTCTGGTCATGGGAAAGTTCGTCGATGTAATCGGCGGAAAATTTCTTCGAGGCCTTCTCGCGGGGTTTCCCGAGAGGCTTAAGATGCTTGGCCCCGAGCAGGATAGGAATCGTATGCGGCGGCACGCCAAGCAGGAACGCCGCTTCGTCCGATTCCAGAATGCCTGGGAGCCGGATGGCGTGGAATAGCCATTTGCGATCTTGGTCGCGGACAGTCTTCTTGCTCATGCTGCCCGTACCGTACTGCGAACCTGCGGCTGCCTCAAAGTTTACCTTGGGGTTCTTTGCCACACTTTTGACGAATTTGGGTGGCGAAACGGTGCGTGTGGCCACTGAAAATCACTATTCGACGTAATTTGCCTTAACTCTCCTAATGCTCCTTAACGCTGATGCCTTTTTGTGTGGTGAAATGCAGATATGGCATCCCTTTCATGCAACCCTCGAACGGTTTCAAGGAAACAAATCGACCACAATGTGGCCGCCAATCAAATGCCAAGCGCACACTATGCGTTAACACCTATCCCGGCGAAGGTGATGAAATGGAGCCTGAAAAGAAAAGAAAAAACTTACCCTCCCACTTTCTCCGCTTACAACCGTTTACAGGCCCGATACCCATTAACGGTAGTGAGGGTAAAAGTGATCCAATAGAGCCATATGAATCACATTCAAGTTTCCATTAAATTCAACGAAGACCTCTTTAACGAGATCGTGCAGACGACAGCCACGATGCGCATGAACAAGCACGCATTCATCGTCAGCGCGGTCGAAGAAACCCTCAAACTGATCAAGAATCGAGGAAAGGAAAGACTTCCGCTGCTGGTGGTCCAGGCCAGAACCGCAGAAGATCATGCTCGCGATGCGTTGCCGCTGCCAATACGTTCGGATGCCGGACCACCGGGAAGGCGGCGCGAAGGCCGAGAAAAAAGCACAGCCTGAAACATGCGGCGGCTCCGTTATCGCACGACCAGGTAAACCGTGTCATTAACCGCCAGACACCGCCGAGCGCAGACGGCGACCAACGGAAGCCGCACTCCCCCGCGTTTTGAATTCCGCCCCCCTCTTCCTTCCGGGGGCGGAATCAAGACGCGGCACACTAAACTCAGAAAAAAGCAGGCGACGTGACGCGAGCACGCGGCGCGGCGTCTGCTCAGCTTCCACAGTCATCACAGAGGCCGGGAAAGGAATTGTACACAGAAGCGAACGGCTTTCATTGCTTGCGGTAAATTTTCTAATAAGTAAAGAGGAAAGGTTTCCGACAAAAAAACGGGACGTCAGGGGGGCACCCAGGGGGAATGTTGCGAACAGGTTCGGGTTATCAAAAAGCAGCGCGGTAGCCACGATTCTCTCTTCTTTCCTAATCTCATTTAATTAGGCAGAATAAACGAATGTCCGATCACCAAACTGTTTGGTCGTTCGATTTAGGGAAGGGATCGATTGGCGAGGCTGTTCGTGACATTAAGAGCAACAAGTTCCTGCATAAAGCATCGTTGCTGATTCCTGCTGAATTTGCCTCGACGAAAGAGGCTGCGATGCGGCGTCGGATGGAACGCACCCGGCTTGCGCATAAGGCTCGTGAAAAATGGTTGGACGAAGTTTGGCTGGCCGCAGGTCTGGAACCGCTACAAACACGCAAAGTTTGGAAAAATCCCAAGACTCGTAAATGGGAACTGAAACAAATTGGCGATTATCGGATGGAGCGGGAGTTTGCCCCTCAGAACAGAAAACCCGGACGTGATGGGGCACCAGCGGATGACACAATCTGTTACACCTCATGTCTTCTGAGGATCAAATTGCTCAGAGGAGAAAAGCTGGAAGCATGGCAAATTTACAAAGCTTTGCATTCAGCAATCCAGAAACGTGGCTATGGACGGGTTCCCTGGGCCGCTCGGGAGGAAAAACGACGCGGTAAGACCGAAGAGGAGCAGGAAAAAGAATTAAAGAAACTAGACCCAGACTATCGCGAGGCAGTCGAGACGTGGCCTAAATTCAAGCACGCCGTTAGCTGGGTAGAATTTCATCTTCCTTGCTATTATGACGCATGGAAAATGGGGCTTTGGTCTGTAAATAAACCGGATGTTTTAGAAAGCCGTATTACTTGCCAAGCCGAGAGCACTCGAAAGGTGCGTTTTGACCGTGCCGATGT